>Ga0116228_10000965_pt1 | contig 23360 bp, 16 predicted proteins | sample S1TSphfallax_2_FD_89694 | JGI IMG/M metagenome (GOLD analysis project Ga0116228, IMG submission 89694) | Host-associated microbial communities from peat moss isolated from Minnesota, USA - S1T2_Fc - Sphagnum fallax MG | ecosystem: Host-associated > Plants > Peat moss > Unclassified | place...
CGGCAACACGATCACGCCGGAACTCTGGAAGCGCACCGTCGAGGTGACGCTCGAAGATTGGCAGCGCATCTCCGACGCCAACCCGCACAAGACGCGCGAGCTCGGCGAAACGCTCCTCGACACACGCCGCCGCGGCATGTGGGAAGACGCCGACCTCGAGAACGCGCTCAAGGCGAAGCTCAACGAACTCGACAGCGACGTCGAACTCGCAACCTACAAGAAGCAGCTGGCGGGCGCGACGGGCGACTAACTAGTCAAGCTCACGGCTCGGAAGCGATGTTTCTTCCGGGCCGCGTTCGCGTGGCCGATTCGACGTCACACTTAAATTCGAAATCGTCTCGCCGATATGTGATATGAGTCGATCGTTTCCCTCAAGGTCTTTCGTACGTTCTCGTACGTTGGGAGCGTGCTTTCGATTCGGGGGATCACGCAAATGAAAGATGCTCGCGTTACCGCGACGATCGGCCTCCTCGTGTTCGCGGCTCTCATTGCCGGATGCGCCGACAATTCGAAGGCCGTTCCGATGATGCCGGTCGCGAGCCCGACGCCGAGCACGAAACCGACAGCGAGCCCGAACCCGACGGCAACTCCGACGCCGAGCTCGACTGCAACTCCGACCGCAAGTCCGACGCCGGCTGCGAGCCCGAATCCGACGGCAAGCCCGACGCCTACACCGACGCCCTCTCCGACTCCACCTCCGACACCCTCTCCGACTCCGACACCGACACCCTCTCCGACTCCGACACCGACACCCTCTCCGACTCCGACACCCTCTCCGACTCCGACACCGACTCCGCTCTCTGCCACGCCGACGAGCCTGGCGTTCGGCGCTGCTTCGAATCCGAGTCAGAACATCGCAATCGTGGGGGGCACCCGCCCCTACGCGGTTTCGGGCTGCAGCGGCGTCGTAACGGCGACCGTGAGCGGAACATCGGTCACGGTGACGTCCGTCGCCGCCGGATCGTGCACCCTGACAATTTCCGATGCCGCCGCGCATGCCGTTCCCGTTGCGGTAACCGTCACCACCGTGAGCATCCCGATTCAATGAGGAACGCGACGATGCGCTTTGCACTCCCGCTGATGCTCGCGGCCGCTCTCGCGGGCTGCGGCGCCGGCGGCTCCAATTCGGTGCCGCCGCTCGGCACGAAGCCCGGTACGTCGTCCCCGAACGGAACCGCGAGTTCGATGGCGAGTTTCACGATTACCGTACCTGCAAAGAGCGCTCAAGCCCACGTTCGCAAGCCGCAATACATCTCGGCGAATACGGAGTCGGTCATCATAACGCTCGCCACCGTCAACGGGGTCGCGTTCACGGGTGCGCAGGCTGAAACGGCGGCGAACCTCACGACGAGCAACCCGGCATGCTCGGGCTCGCCCCTCACCTGTTCGATCACCGTCCCCGCGGCTGTGGGAACCGATGTCTTCAACGTTGCCACCTACAGCGCGCAGCAGACCAGCAGCGCGCCGGCGACGCCGGCCGGCAGCGTGCTCTCCGAGGGCACGGTGAGCGTAAACGTCGTGAGCGGTCAAGCCAATACGCCGTCGACGGCGCTCGTTCTGAACGGTGTCGCCGCTTCGTTCGCCGTGACGTTCCCGACGGATCCACATATTTCCGGAACGCAGAGCGCCGGCTACTCGATCGTCGGCTCGCAGCCGTACACGTTCACCGTTTCGCCACTCGACGCGAGCGGCGCCACGATCATCGGCCCAGGAGCGCCGACGTTCACGGTGACGAGCGGAACGAATGCCGTTACCGTGTCCTCGTCCGGCCCCACGACGTTCGCGGCCCAGGTTAAGCGCTACAGCGCGAGCCCGGTAAACCTCACCATCACGCCGTCGACCGGGAACGTGACGAACGTTGCGCTCACGACGATCCAAGAATTGTGGGTCTCCGATTATAACGCGAACACCGTGACGGCATACGCCTTGTCGGCGACGCCGATACAGATCACGAGCGACGAGATCACGGCCGGCATCAGCTTCCCGATCGGACTCGCTATGGACGCGAACGGGCACCTCTGGGTCGCAAATGTGAACGGCGGCAACGTCACCTCATACGCCCCGGGCACCAACGCGCCGATCGGCGGTGATACGATCAGCGCCGGTCTGAGCGCTCCGCAGGGACTCGCCTTCGATTCGACCGGGAACCTGTGGGTCGCCGATGGGGGAAACAATACCATCGCCGCGTACGTGCCCGGGACCAACACGCAGATTTCCGGCGACACGATTAGCGCCGGCGTGGCCGGGCCGCAAGATATCGCGTTCGACGCGGCCGGGAATCTGTGGGTCGCAAATACCGCCGATGCGAACGTGATTGCTTACAGTTCCTCACCCACGCGGGCGCAAATCACCGCCGATACCATCACCGCCGGCCTGGCCAGCCCGGATGGGATCGCCATCAACGCAGGCGGGCTCGTATGGGTCGCGGATCAGAACAACTCGACCGTCACGTCATACACACCCGGGAGCAATTCCGTGGTCACCACGATTGCGACGGGAGTGAGCGTGCCGCAGGACGTCCGCTTTGACGCGACAGGACGGATGTGGGTCGCGAACCAGCTCGGCGGAACCGTGACCGCGTACGCGCCCGGCACCACCACCCCGATTAGCAGCGATACGATCACGGGCTTCAACGCGGCGGGCGGCCTCGCGTTCAGCCCCTGACGCGGGGAGCGGCATCCACCAGAACCTTCGGCGCCCGTTCGAATCTCGGTTCGAACGGGCGCCATCGCAACAGCGGCCGTTCGATCGCGTACGTGACGACGGTCGCGACGACGAGACCGGCAGCGAATGCGACCAGCGAGTACTCGAGTCCCCACACGCCATCGTAGTGCTCGTCCGTCTGCGTCCACTTCGGCAGGCGCGCATCGAAGAGCGCGCGTGCGATCGGCTGGTGCCACAGATAGAGATTGTACGAAATCGCCGAGAGAAACACGAGCGCCGGATTTGCGAGCGCGCGTTGCCAGAGCGGGATCGCGAAGAGCGAGCCGAGCGTGAGCGACGCGAACAAGAGCGCCATGACGGGGCGGCCCCAGATCTCCCAGGCCATCGGCCAATTCGGAAAGAGTCGCGCGGCGAAGAGCGTTTGGATCAGCGCGTAAAGCGCGATGCAGCTGGCGATCGCGACCACCGTCCAAAGCGCACGCCGCGCGGCCAGCCGCGGCGCACGTGTTGCGACGAGTCGAAAGAGATACGCCGCGAACATGCCGCAGCCGAAAAGGTCGAGCGTCCCCGGCAACTGATCGATTTGATGGACGATGTCGAAATCGTGCGCGATGAACAGTCGGTATGCATTCGCGATCACGAAGAGCGCGGCGAACGTGAGCCACGGGCGCTTCATCGCAGCCCAGCAGACGAAGGGGAAGATCGCGTAGAACTGCACTTCGGTCGCGAGCGACCAGAGCACGCCGTTGATCGAACCGTACGAATCCGAAAAGAACGTGTGAATGAAGAGTAGATGCAACGTCACCTGCCGTAGCGCATCCGCGGGCGAATCGAATTTCGACCAGCCGAGCGCGATCATCACCGCGATCGCGAACACGTAGGAGGGCAAGATCTTGATCGCGCGCCGGTAGACGAACGTGCGCACGCGTTGTTTCGGTGCCCCGTCGAAGAGCGTGCGCGCGTACGGATAGAACAGACAGAATCCGCTGATGAAAAAGAACAGATCGACGCCGATAAAGCCGTCTTCGGGAATCCAATTGAAGTTGACGGTCGCGGCGAACACGTGAATGTCGGCGGGCAGCCACGTGATCTGCCAGACGTGAAACCACACGACGAGCGCGACGGCGAGGCCGCGCAAGCCGTCGAGCGGTGCGAGATGATCGGCCGGCTTCGCGCGCACGGCGCTCATACGGCGCGCAATTCCGGACTCGTGAACCACACGATCCCCGCGAGCACGAGGGCGAGCGAGCCGCCGCAAATCAGGCTCGTCTGGATTCCGACGAACGTGGCGAACGTTCCGAGCAAGAGCGATCCCGCGGGAATCAACCCGAGGATGATCATCGAGAACACGGAGATCGCACGCCCACGCATGTCTTCGGGCGAGAGCGTCTGCAACAGCACGTTCGAACTCCCGACGAACGAGAGCACCGAGAGCCCGACGAACCCGAGCACGACGATCGCGACGCCGAACGAGTGGACCGAGCCGAGCGTGATCGTCCCGAGCGACATGACGCACGCGCTCGCGATCCACACGAGAGCGCGCCGACGCGCGCCGATCACGGCCGTCAGCAACGACCCCGTGATCGCGCCGGCACCGATCGCGGCGAGCATGAATCCGAGGCCGCGCGCGTCGACGTGCACCACGTGCGCGGCATAGGCCGGCATCAATTGCTGGTACGGCCGCACGAGCAGACACGTCGCAACCAGCATGAGGAGCACCGGTCGCAGTACGGCGTTCGTCGCGAGAAACCGAACGCCGTGCGCGATCGAGGCGAACATGTTCTCGCGCACGGTCGAACTCGGTGGCGGCGCTTTCATCATGAGGATGGCGGCGACGGTGGCGAACGTGAGGACGGCATTGATATAGAACGACGTCGCGATGCCCACGTAAAGGATCAAGATGCCGGCGATCGGCGGACCGATCACGCTCGGCGCATTGAACGCCACGGAATTCAGGCCGATCGCGTTGCCGAGATATTCGCGCGGCACGAGCAGCGGCACCCAACTCTGCCGTGCGGGCGCATCGAACGATTGCCCGGTCGACCGGATGCCGGCGATAATGAAGATCTCCCAGAGCGCGATGCGCCCCGTGCTGGCGAGGATGGCGAGCGTCAGGGCCGCACACACCTCGATCGAGTTCGTCACGAGCAGCACGCGCCGCCGCGGAAAGCGGTCGGCCACGGCACCGGCGAGCGGCGAGAGCAGCAGTACGGGAATCGCGGACGACGCGCCGAGGATGCCGACGTCGAGCGCCGCGAGGCGCGCGGTGCCTGCGAGCTTCACCACGAGGTACCCGAGCGTCGTCAACTGCATCCACGTGCCGAGATTCGAGACGATGAGCCCGCTCCACAGCAGCCGATAGTCGCGATACCGAAACGGCGCGAGGAACCCGGAGCGGCGCCGCGGCGGCGGCTGTTCGACCGGAACGGGCCGCTGCGCCAGGTTCATCCGCTCACCGCAGCGTGCTCGGCATGCTCGACGGCGGCGACCACGAGCGCGATCGCGCCGTCGATGCCGAAACGTGAGACGTCGATCGTCAGATCGTAGCCGCGCGCGTCGCCCATCGCGAGTTTGTAGCGCTCCTTCGAAATCTTCCGCCGCGCGGCGTCGATGCGATCCATATCGGCGAGCGCGCTCTCGCGCGATTGACCGAACGCATCCACGAGTCGCCGGGCGCGCCACTCGCGCTCTCCGCAGAGGTACACGCGCACGAGGTCCGGGCGACGGCCGAGGACCGCTCCCGCGTTCCGCCCTAGAATCACGATGTTGCCGGCCGCGGAGCGCTCGCGAATCGTCCGCTCGATCTCGACGCGAACGGAATCGTCGAAGTCGTTCGGGAGAACCGGCATCACGCCGGACTCAGCGGTGCCGAGTTCGAGGCCGGCCAGCAACCGCTCGGGCAGCGGGAGGTCCGCGCTCGCGATCGCCGACACGGCGTCCGGCGACGTTCCCAAGCGGGCGGCCACCGTCTTGAGGAGGTCGTCCGTGAGCAGCTCGTAGCCGAGCGCGTGGGCGACCCCATCGGCCACGGCGAGCCCCGCCGCTCCGTATTCGCGCGAGATGGTCACGATCACGTCGGGGCTTCCAATTCGCCGAGCGGCGCCGGACGACCCGGCCCCGTGAGGCGGGTCACGGCGCGGGCGCTCCGCCTGGCGTAGCGTGAGGAGAGCACGAATCGGAGTATTCTTATGTTGAAGATCGCAGTCTACGGCAAGGGCGGAATCGGCAAGAGCACGTTCTCTTCCAATTTATCGGCCGCGTTCGGTCGCCTCGGAAATCGGGTCATCCAGGTCGGCTGCGACCCCAAGCACGATTCCACGTTCACGTTGACGGGCAACCTGATCCCGACCGTCGTGGAAGTGCTCTCCTCATATAAGTTCAAGACCGAGGAGATCGAGCGCGACGAGATCATCTTCAAGGGCAAATACGGCGTCGATTGCGTCGAAGCGGGCGGCCCTCCGGCCGGCGCCGGTTGCGGCGGGTACGTGGTCGGCGAAACGGTGAAGCTTCTCGAGAAGTTCGGCGTGTACAAAGACTACGACGTGATGATGTTCGACGTGCTCGGCGACGTTGTGTGCGGCGGATTTTCCGCTCCACTCCAGCATTCGGAGCAAGTGATCATCGTCGCGACGAACGATTTCGATTCGATCTTCGCCGCGAACCGCATCGCGACCGCGATCGGCATCAAGCAGAAGACGGGCGGCGGAACGCTCGCTGGACTCGTCGCCAATCGCGCATCGAATGCCGAGCTCGTCGGACCGTTTGCGGAGCGCATCGGCTCGGTGTGCCTCACGTGCATCCCCGAGAACGACGGCGTCCGCAAGTCGCGGTTGACCGCGCAGACCGTGTTCGAAATGGACACGACGGGAGCGCTCGGAGCGCCGTGGATGGACCTCGCGAAGCGGATGCTCGCGGGCGTGCCGCTCACGATTCCGACGCCGATCCCGGAACGCGAACTCTTCACGCAGCTCGGCGCCGATTACGTGCGCGCCGCCGACATCCCCGCGCCCGCGATGGCGGTCTAGGGAGCAACTCGACGGTTTCGCCGGCGCGCGAACGTTGAACGCTCGACGCCGCGCGACGTTACGCGCGACCGTCGAGACGTTCGCGCCCGAGGACGCGCGCATCGCGCGTGTGGCCGAGCTCGCCGAGCGCGCGATCGAAAGCCTTACCCCCGGACGGCGCGCGGAGCTCGAGCGGCTCCTCGATCTGCTGTCCGTGCCGATTCTCGGCACGTACGCCGTTCGCTCCGCGACGTTGCTCGGATTGGCGAACGCGCCGATCGCGACGCTGCGGAGCGGTTTTTCCGCGCTCAAACGCTTGAGCGCGTATCTGAGCTACGCCGAAAGTGACGCGGCGCTCGCACCGAATCCGACGTGGGCGCGCATCGGATACCCGGGACCGCGAACCGATATCGGTGCGAACGATCCCGAACTGCCATTGCGAGAAGCACGGGATGGCGAACGACTCCGAGCCGACGTCGTCGTCATCGGAAGCGGTGCCGGCGGTGGCGTTGCGGCGAGCACCTTCGCGCGCGCCGGCAAATCGGTCGTGGTGCTCGAAGCGGGCGGGGCGTTCGATGCGAACGCGTTCACGCAGCGCGAGCTCGCGATGTCGGATCTGTATCTCGACGCGGGTCTCACGTCGACGCACGACCTCGGCGTCGCGATCCTCGCAGGCGCCACGCTCGGCGGCGGGACGACGGTCAACTGGTGCACGTCGTTCGCACTCGACGAGCGCGTCGCAGCCGAATGGGAACGCGAAAGTGGAATCGCAACGCTCGGACGCGAGCTCGCGCCGCACTACGCCGCGCTCGGCGAGCGACTCGACCTCCAGTCGCTCGAGCACCACAATCGCAACAATCGCTGTATCATCGACGGCGCGCGAGCGCTCGGCCTCCACGCGGACGCGATGCCGCGCAACGCACCGCTCGATTGCGGCGATGGCTGCGGCTATTGCGGCTACGGCTGCGCGTACGGTAAGAAGCGCTCCACGCCGCGCGCGTTCTTGCCCGACGTCGCGGAGTACGGCGGCGCGATCTACGCGCGAACGAGGGCAACGACGATCGTGACGAGCGGCTCGCGCGCGACGAGCGTGCGCGCCGTGCAGACCGTCGGCGAATCCGAGCGCGCGTTCGAGATATCCGCGGACATCGTCGTAGTCGCGGGCGGAGCGTTGCGGACGCCGGGAATCTTGACGCGCAGCGGCATTCGACATCCGCACCTGGGCACGCGGCTGTTCTTACACCCGGTCGCGGCCGTGTTCTGCGAATATCTCGAGCCGATCGACGCGCACCTCGGCCCCATGCAGAGTGCTTACTCCGATGCGTTCAACTACCGTGGTGGAACCTACGGCGCGAAGATCGAGGCGGCGCCGACGCACCCCGGTCTCGCCGCGCTCGTGATGCCTTGGGAGAGCCGCGCAAAGCATGCGGCCCTAATGGACGGCGCGCTCAACGGGTGCGCGATGATCGCCGTGACGCGCGACCGCGATCCGGGCGCGATCGATCTCGACGACGAAGCGCAAATTCGCTACGACGTCTCGCCGTTCGACGGCGAAAATCTGCTCGCGGGCATCGCGGGAATCGCCGACCTCGCGTTCGCCGGCGGCGCGACGCAGATCGCGACGCTCCACAACACGCCGATCCGCATCGCACGCGACGCGTGGAACTCGCGTCGTCGAGCGACCTTCGTCGAAGAGCTGGCGGCGCGCGGCTTCGCCTCGAATCGCCAGCCATTCTTCTCCGCTCACCAGATGGGGACGGCGTGCATGGGCGCGGATCCCGTGCGCTCCGTCGTCGATCCCGACGGTCGCGTTTGGGGCTACGACAATCTGCTCGTCGCGGACGCGTCGCTGTTCCCGCAAGCGAGCGGCGTCAACCCGATGCTCACGATCATGGCGATGGCGCGCCGCGTTGCGGAGCGCTCCGTGTGAGCGTCCGCTAGAAACGACCGCCGGAACGTAGCGTCTCGCGGAGCGCCGCCGCATGCTTGCGAATCGCGGTCTTCACGGCGGGGTCGCGCCCCGCCCAATTTCGCACGACGAGCGCCATGCGTGGATTGCTCGCAAAGCGGCGCTCGTTCCGCGCGATGAAATCCCAGTAGAGTGCATTGTAGGGACACGCGTCCGCGCCCGTCGACTTCTTCGCATCGTAACGACACCCGGCGCAATGATCGGACATCTTGTCGATGTAGTTCGCCGAAGCCGCATAGGGTTTCGTTCCGATGAGACCGCCGTCCGCATGCAGCGTCATGCCGATCACGTTCGGCACCATTACCCAGTCATAGCCGTCGACGAACATGTACCAAAACCAATCGGTCGTTGCCTGCGGATCGACGCCGGCGATCAGTGCGAAGTTGCCGAGAATCATCAGTCGCACGATGTGGTGCGCCCACCCGAGTTCGCGAACCGTACGATGCGCGTCGCGCTGGCATGCCATGTCCGTCCCACCGTCGACGTAGAACGCCGGAAGCGGAAGATCGGCGCCGAGTGCGTTGCGCGTGCGATACTCGGGCATCGTGCGCCAGTAGCTCTGCCAGACGAACTCGCGCCAACCGATCAATTGCCTCACGAATCCCTCGGCGGATGCAAGCGGAACCTCGCCCCTACGATAGGCCAGCTCCGCGCGTCGGCAGAGCTCGAGCGGGTGCAACAGCCCGACGTTGATTGCCGCGGAGAGCCGCGAATGATAGAGCCGCGTCTCGCCCGCGAGCATCGCATCCTCGTACGGTCCGAAATTCGCCAGGCGGGTGCGAAAGAAATCGTCCGCATAAGCGAGAGCGTCGGCCCGCGTCACCGGGATGTCGAAGGTTCCGATCTCGCCCGGATGGTTCGCGAAGTGTTTCTCGACGAGCGCGACCGCGTCTCGTGCGTGGTCGCGCAGCGGCACGACCGGCTCGGGCGGAAACCGCATGCCGCGTTTCGGCGGTTTCCGATTCTCCGCATCGAAATTCCAAGCTCCGCCCACGGGCCGGTCGCCGTCCATCAGGATGCCGGTCTTCGCGCGCATCTTGCGGTAAAACGTCTCCATCGTGACGCGTTTCTGCCCGCGCGCGAAGAGCAGCTCGAACTCGGCGGCCGTCGATATGAAATTCGCATGCTCGGTGACCTCCAACTCGAGTCCATGCGCGACGACGAGCGCACGAAGGCCTGCGTCGACGCCGAATTCGGATTGCATCATCGTTCGGATACGTCCCGGGCCATACCGCGCGACGTGCTCGGCGAGGGGTACCTCGTAGCTCTCGCGCTCTCGGTAGTAATCGACGATCCATCCCGCGGCACGCAGGTCGTCCGCGAAGCCACGCATCGCTGCGAAGATGAGCGCGAGTTTCCGCTTGTGGTAGGGAAGTTGTCGCGCACGCGCCAGCGACTCGATCATCAACACGACGGCACGGCCGGCGTCGAGCCCCCCTAACGCGGTGTTATGCGGAGTACACTGATCGCCCGTAATCCAAACGGTCGTCGGGCGGCTGCCCCGACTGCTATCCGTGGAAGGCAAAATACGCTTTGCCGTGCGCGTAATCGAACGTCACGTCGAAGATGTAGAGGAACCCGGCTCCGAAGAGACCGTCGTCGTTGTAGTCGTAGGCGCCGCGCTGCGTCACCACGTGGGTTAGGAAATCCGTGAAGTTCACGGGGCCGAACCGAACGCTGGCCAGTTGCACGGGCCTCGTGGAGAATTCGCCGCCGATGCCCCGCATTTCCGTATCGTCGCGAAGCTGACCGCCGCCGCCCTCATCGACGATTGCCGCCGGATGCCGGCGCGCGAAGTAGTTGAAAATCAGCAGCCGATCGTCGGCACCCGTATCGATGATGAACCGGTCGCCGCGGACGCCGTTGATTTCCACGTCGACGATCGGAACGTTGCCGCGGATGCGGATGTCCAGATCGAATTGACCTTCTTGCGGGGGAGGCGCCGTAAACGCGCCGGGTGCGTATGCGGTCAGCGTTTCGTCATAGTAGTCGAGTTTGAGCGCCATCGCGTTGATAAAGTCGAAGCCGAGAAGGCCCACGATTCGCGTCGTGCTCATGAACCTCGTTTCATCGAACTTCGGAACCGTGCTTATGAAAACGTTCCGAAGCGTCAGCTCGCCGATCTTCATCTCGGGAACGATCGCGTGCGATTCCTCGAATCTCCCCGCGTTCGCCGCATTGGAATACGCCCCGAAGCGTGCGAGACGCAGTTGGTCGACGATGTCGTCTTCGATCGAAATATCGCCCGCGCCCGAATCGAGTTGCATGTCGAGCCCGCGTCCACCGATGGTGACGCGCACGATGAATCGATTACCGTCCACGTGCACGGGCAAGACGACGACCTTCTTGCCGGCGGGAAACTCGACGAAGGAAGCGGACGATGCGGGAATCGCGAGATCGCTATCGGTCAGAGGAACCGGCACGATATCCACGTGAGAATCCGTGCTATCGACCGCAACTCCATCGCTGCTCGACTCGTGCGCCGCGAACGTGTAGCCCGCGACCGTTCGAAAATCATCGTAGAGCGTCACGGTCGTTTGCGCCGCACGAATATCGTCTTCGCGAACGACGCGCCACGTCGCCTTATCGACGTACTCTTTCGTCCCATGGCCCTCGAGGTCGAGCGACGAGAGAACGTAGCCGTCGACGGGCGCCGAGATTCGCTCGACGCTCTCCGCATATGAGTCGACCGATGCCTTCGTCGGATCCGGAGGCTCGAGGATCGTCTCGCCGTTTTCGTTCTGCCGCCAGCGCTGGCCGTGGTATCGACCATACGAGGTTTTCGCCGGACCCTGCTCCTCCGTTTCGAGGTAGTCGTCGCCGCGGTAGAGCGTGATCGTTCGATTGCGTTCGCCGCCTTCCGTCTCATCGACGACCTCGCGATAGCTCGCCGGTTCCGTCCCGACGGCAGCCTCGATATGTGCGCGAATCGCGGCCGCCGTCGGCAGCTCGTCCGCGACCGCGGGTACGGCGACAAAAAGATACGCCGGCAGAAAAGCCGCGCAGAGAACTCGAACGTGCATTGCCGCGTGACTTCGCGCGCTCCGAACGATCTCCTCACCGATGGAAAACGCACCGTCCATCGCGAAGGCCGCTCGCGATGCCCATCATCGAGACGCGCGAACTTCGTAAGGTGTTTCGCTCGATCAAGCGCACGCCGGGAGCGCTCGGCGCGCTCCGGACCCTGTTCTCGCGCGAGGTCGTGGAACGCGTGGCGGTCGAAGGCGTTACGATGTCGCTCGACGCGGGCGAACTCGTGGGCTACATCGGGCCGAACGGCGCCGGAAAATCGACGACGATCAAGATGATGACGGGTATCCTCACGCCCACCTCGGGCGAGATTCGCGTCGCCGGCATCGTCCCGCACCAAGATCGGCGCCGGAACGCGCGCAACATCGGCGTCGTCTTCGGGCAGCGAAGCCAGCTCTATTGGGATCTTCCGCTCGTCGAATCGTTCGAGTTGCTGCGTGCGATCTACAACGTGCCGCGCGACCGCTATCGTGCGAACCTCGCCGAGTTCACCGAAATTCTCGACATGGGCGAATTCATGACGACGCCCGTGCGGCAACTCTCGCTCGGTCAACGCATGCGCGGCGACTTCGCAGCCGCGATGATGCACGATCCGCGTATCGTGTTCCTCGACGAACCCACGATCGGCCTCGACGTGCTCGCGAAGGAAGCGATCCGCACGTTCGTCGCGCGTATCAACGAGGAACGCGGAACGACGTTCATCCTCACGACGCACGATTTGGCCGACGTCGAGCGGCTTTGCCGGCGCATCGTGCTCATCGACGAGGGAAAGATCATCTACGACGGCACCGTGGAGGCGATCGTCGATCAGTACGGCACGCATCGCACGCTCGTGGTGACGCTCGGCGATGCCGAACCCGAGTTCTCACTCGACGGCGTCGAGATCGAATCGCACGAGGGTCCCGTGGTCCGCATCCGTTTCGATCGCAAGGAGATCAAAGCCGACGTTCTGATCCGCCTCGTCACCGAACGCTACGGCGTAAGCGACATCTCGATCGAAGAGCCCGATCTCGAATCGATCATCCGGCGGATCTACGTCGAAGGCTACGAAGCACCGTGACGTTCGGCCAGGTGCTCGAGCCCTACGTGGAATTCGCGCGCAAGGCCTTCGCGCGCGAAGCGACCTATCGCGTGGAAGTTTTCACGAACCTCGGCTCGCTCGTGCTCCGCGTCTACCTGCTGCGACAGCTTTGGGTCGCACTGTACGGCCAGAACGCGACGCCGGCTGCGATTCCGTTACATGCGATGCTCACCTACGCCACGGTCGCGCTCCTAATGTCGCTCGTGCTCGAAATCGACGGCACGCGCGCGATCCGCGAGAAAGTCCGAGAAGGCACGATCGCAACCGATCTCATGAAACCGATCGTGCTGCCGTTCTACTTCTTCAGCGACGGCGTGGGGCAAACGCTCTTTCACGCGCTGCTGATCGTTCCGGCGATATGCCTTTCGCTCTTCCTCGTGCACATCGACGTGCCGGGGCCGGCGACGCTGGCCGTGTTCGCGATTTCGTTTCTCGCGGGCTACGCGGTGAACTTCTGCCTGAATTTCTTGATGAACGTCGTTGCCTTCTGGACGCTCGAGACGTTTGCGGTGCAACTGATGATTCGCTGGGCGTCCGATCTTCTCGGCGGCCAAATCATTCCACTCGCATTCTTTCCCGGGGTGCTCGGAACGATCGTCGAGCGCTTACCGTTCGCTTCGATCTACTCGACGCCGCTGAGAATCTACATCGGCGACCTGCCCCCCGCGCAGTGGCCCGCGGCGATCGCCGTGCAATTCGGCTGGCTCGCGCTCTTCGCGCTCTTCGGTGCGATCGTTTGGCGCGCGGCCCAGACTCGCGTGGTGTCCCAGGGCGGTTGACCGCCTCTAGCGACGCGGCGGCTTCTCGGCGAGCGAGAGTATCTCCCCGACGCGGTGCGCAGCCTCCAGGGGATGTCGCAATTTGACGTTGGGGTTCACGCGATACGTATTACGTCGGCCCTCGCGGATACGTCGAATGACGAGGCCCGCCTCGAGGTCGGTCAGGATCTGCTGGACGGCTCGTTCCGTGATGCCGACGTCCGTCGCGAGATCGCGCACGCGCGCCGAGGGATCGCGCGTGAGGGCGATGAGCACGTGAGCGTGATTCGTCAGAAACGTCCAGCCAGATCGCGCCGACTGAGCGGTCGATCCCGGGTTGACAGCCATTGCCCATCGTGATACACACATCGGCAAATGTTTTCCTGTAGCGTAATACCTGAAATACATATCATGTATGTGTAACCCGCTCGTTTGGCTGGCGGCGCTCGGACCGCTCGCGTTGATCGGCACGAGCGTTCTCCCCGCCGCCTCGAGTCGAGGGGGCGTCGCTTCCATCCGAAACGCGAGCACGGCGGCCGCTCTGCTGAACCTGTGCGTCGCGCTCGCCTCGACGCTCGCGACCGTCCTCAATGGGACGTCCTCTACGCCTCTCGCCGGGGTCCGCGGCATCGGCTTGAGCCTTTACCTGGATAGCCTCAGCGTGACGATGTTTTGCCTGGTATCGTTCATCGGGGTCATCGTCGTCGCGTACAGCCGCAACTATCTGCACGGCGATCCGCATCAGGCGCGCTTCATGCGCCTCCTCTGCCGCACGCTCGGTGCCGTATTACTCGTCATTCTGTCGGGCAATCTCTTCGCGTTCGCGATCGCGTGGATCGCGACGAGCCTCGGACTGCACGCCTTGCTGCTCTTCTATCCGGAGCGTCCGGCAGCGCGCCTCGCCGCGCGTAAGGAAATCGTCGTGAGCCGCCTCGGCGACCTCTGCTTGTTCGCCGCCGTCGCGATTTTGTACCGTCACTTCGGAGACCTCGAGTACGCTCGTCTCTTCGAAGGCACGGACGTGCTCCGCGCCGCGAACGCATTCCCCACCGACCTCCACGTCGTGGCACTTCTTTTGGTCTGTACGGCACTCTTGAAATCGGCGCAATTTCCGCTTCACGGGTGGCTGATCGAAGTGATGGAGACCCCGACGCCGGTATCGGCTCTGCTGCACGCCGGCATCATCAATGCCGGTGGGTTCCTCATCTTGCGATTCTCGCACGTCATCGCTCCGTCACTTCCATCCCTCGAGGTACTGCTGCTGATAGGGGGCTTCACCGCGCTCTTCGGCTCCATCGTGATGCTCACGCAAACATCGATCAAGGCGTCGCTCGCGTACTCCACGATCGCGCAGATGGGCTTCATGATGCTCGAGTGCGGCCTCGCCGCATTCCCCGCCGCGCTGCTGCATATCGTCGCCCATTCGCTCTACAAAGCGCACGCATTTCTCTCATCGGGCAGCGTCATCGACATCGCCCGGGCGTCGTGGACCCCGAGCCCCGGTGGCAAGCCGCATCCGGCGCGGCTCGTCTTTGCGATCTCGAGCGTGCTCGCGGTCGCGATCGTCGCGGGCCGGCTCTTCGGCATCACCGTCGCCGATCAGCCCGGCGTCTTCGCGCTCGCAGCGGTCGTGCTGCTCGGCCTCGTCCATCTGGTCGCGAAAGGCATCGACGAGCGACCGAGCTTCTACGTCGTCGGGCGCACGATCGTCGCTGCCGCTTTCGTCGCCGTCGTTTATTTCGCTCTCCAACTCACGGTCGAGCGAATCTATGCGGGAGCGTTGCCGATGACGGACGCGCTGCGCAATCCCTTCGGCATCGGCGTCGTCGTGCTCGTGGTCCTGTCGTTCGCCGTCGTGACGTTTCTTCAGGGCCTCGCTCCGAGCGAGAGCGGAACGATTCGCTGGCAAGCGTTTTACGCGCACGTCTCGAACGGATTTTACGTAAACACCCTCGCCAACCGATTGGTGTTGCGCTTCTGGCCGACCGGGAGAGCGCGCACGTGAGCGTCGTCGCACGTCCCGCGATCGATGGAGCTTCGCGCGACGCGGGACGGATCGAAGCCGCCATCCTCGCGGCGTGTAAGAGCATCGCACCGCTTTGGCCGCTCAAGCACTTCGTCGCCGTCAATCCATTCCTCGGGTTCAGCGACCGACCGTTTCACGCGACCGCGGCGATGTTGCATCGCGTCGCCCGCGTGCGCACGGTGATGGATCGCGCGTTCTATCGAAGCGCCATGAGTGATGGCACGATCGAAACGATCGACCTCGAGACGGCGCTCGCCAACGCGCCGAGCGACTGGAACGCACCGGCAAACGTCGCCGCTCTTGCGGCCGCGCTAGCGAACGACGTCGTCGACGAGCCGACCCAGCTCGCGCACGTTGCGACGGTCGCCGAGGTGCTCGATTCGCTCTCCGGCGGCGACCGGTACGCCTCGCGAACGGCCTTCATGACGGGTGAGATATCGAAGTGGTGCGCCGCATATTTCGACGACGGTCAATCGACATGGCAGCTTCCCTCGCGCGGCTTGCGACCGTACGCAGCGTGGCGGGCGTCCATGCGCTACGATCGCAACCCCGAGGTGATGGGGATCGTCAACTTCCGAGCGCTCGTCGCCGAATTGCCCGACAATCCCGTCGATGCGATCGCCGCCGTCATCGCACATCTCGGCATTCCCGACCGGGCGCTCGACGAGTATCTTTACCAGGCGCTTCTCGACATCGGCGGCTGGGCGGCGTACGCGCGCTATCTCGTGTGGGAAAGTGAGTTGTACGGGCGATCGGACGACACGCTCGTGAACCTCCTCGCGATCCGAGTGACCTGGGGATACGCACTGTTCGCGCAACGCACGGACGCTGCGTTCAAAGATGCGTGGGCGCGACTGATGGCCGAGGCCGCGACGCAGCCGAACGACGAGCAGCTCGGCGACGATCGCGATCTCTGCGTCGACTTGATCGTGCACGACGCCTACGAACGCGCCTATCGACGTCGGCTCTTCTCGCAGATCGCCGTCGCGGCTTCCGCGGCGCGTCCGCCCGAAAGCGACGCCGGCCGCAACATGCTTCAGGCGGCATTCTGCATCGACGTTCGCTCCGAAGTGTATCGGCGGGCGCTCGAAGCCGTCGCGCCGTACGCCGAGACCATCGGCTTCGCCGGATTCTTCGGCTACCCGATCGAGTACATTCCGATCGGCAACCTTGAGGGCGGCGCGCAATGCCCCGTTCTCCTCACGCCGGTGTTCACCGTTCGCGAGACGGTACTCGGGGCATCCGAGGAAGAGAACGAACGGCTCTTGGGTTTGCGCCGTCTGAGACGGCGCGTCGGCAAGGCATGGAAATCGTTTAAGATCTCGGCCGTTTCGTCGTTCACGTACGTCGAGATGGCGGGATTGTCGTTTGCGACCAAACTGCTCGGCGATAGCCTCGGCCTCACGCGCACCGTTCGCGATCCGAACACCGACGGGCTCGACGAAGCCGTCATCGCGCATCTCGGACCGCAAATCGAGGTCGACGCGATCGGCGGTCGGCAAACCGGCTTCACGGCCGACCAGCGGGTCACCATGGCGGAGGCCGTGCTGCGAGCGATGTCGCTGACATCGGGATTCGCGAGGCTCGTTCTTCTCGTCGGCCACGGGAGTACGACGGTGAACAACCCGCACGCCTCGGGCCTCGATTGCGGTGCGTGCGGCGGCCACACCGGTGAGGCGAACGCGCGCGTCGCGGCGATGATCTGCAACGATCCGCACGTGCGCGGGGGCTTACGTGCGAACGGCATCGACATCCCGGACGACACGTGGTTCTTGGGCGCGCTCCACAACACCACGACGGACGACGTGACGATCTACGATGTCGATGCGGCGCCCGAATCGCATCGCGAACAGATTCGCGACGTTCGCGAGACGCTACGAGAAGCGAGTTCGCGCGCCCGCGTGGAGCGAGCGCCGCTCCTCGGAATCGAAGCCGACGCACGCGTGGACCGACGCGTGATCGCGCGCAGCCGCGACTGGGCGCAAGTGCGTCCCGAATGGGCGCTCGCGCGGAACGCCGCCTTTATCGCGGCGCCACGTTCTCGAACGCGGACGATCGATCTCGATGGCCGCGCGTTCTTGCACGACTATACGTGGCGAACCGATCCCGATTTCGCGGTCTTGAAGCAGATCATGACCGCACCGATGGTCGTCGCGAGCTGGATCAATCTGCAATATTTCGGTTCGACCGTGAACAACCGCGTCTTCGGAGCCGGGAACAAGGTCTTGCACAACGTCGCCGGGACCATCGGTGTTTTTGAAGGCAATTCCGGCGACCTGAAAGTCGGCCTTCCATGGCAGTCCGTTCACGACGGGACGCGTTTCGTACACGAACCGGTACGGCTGACGGCCCTCATCGAGGCACCGCTCGAGGCGATCGAAAACGTCGTACGAACGAGCGAGCTCGTGCGCGACCTCGTTGAGAATCGCTGGCTCCACCTCTTTGCAATCGACGACGACGGCATTGTCTCGCAAATTCTGAACGTCGTTTGATCGTCTACGCGAACGGGCAAGGCTAACGAGCGAGGGCGCAATCGCGTCTCAAAGCCGCCAGCGCGATCGCGCACCGCCTCGACTCCAACGCAGGCGCCGCACGTGAGAAGCCGGCTCCGAGACGAACGAGCGAAAGAACCGATAAGAGGCCAGGCCATGAGCCAAGAACTCAAGAGTTCCCTCGACCATCTCCTGCGCGACGTCGTTTCGCGTTCGCCGTGCGTGCCCGGCGTCGTCGCGATGGTCACCGATCGCGAGGGAACGATCTACGAAGGCGCCGCCGGAAAACGCGTGCTCGGAGAAAGCGCGGACATGACGACCGATAGCGTCTTCGCAATCTTCTCCACGACGAAACCGATCACGGGAACCGCCGTTCTACAACTCGTCGAAGAGGGCGAGCTCGATCTCGACGCACCCGCAAAGAACTACGCGCCCGAAATCGGTGCGCTTCAAGTTCTCGACGGTTTCGACGGTGCGGGGAAGCCGATTCTTCGCGCGCCGAAACGCGATATCACGACGCGCATGCTCCTCTTGCACACGGCGGGCTTCGGCTACGACTTCTTCAACGAAAACTACAAGCGCCTGACGCAGGAGCACGGTTATCCGACCGTCGTCTCGTCGACGATGGCGTGCATCTCGACGCCGCTGCTCTTCGATCCGGGCGATGCGTGGGAATACGGCACGAGCATCGATTGGGCGGGCCAAGTCGTCGAGGGCATCACGGGTAAGCGGCTCGGCACCGTCATGCAAGAACGGATTTTCGAGCCGCTCGGCATGCACGATACCCGCTTCACGATGACGGATTCGATGCACGCCCGCCTCGCGTGCATCCATCAGCGCGGCGCAGACGGATCGCTCACGCCGCTCGTCGGTTTCGAATTGCCGCAAGATCCGGAGATCCACATGGGCGGTGGCGGCCTCTACGCGACCGTCGGCGACTACTGTCGCTTCATGCGCATGTGGCTGAACGACGGCGACGGTGAGTTCGGTCGCGTCCTAAAACCAGAAACGATTCGCATGGCCGAGAAGAGCGGCCTCGGCGAGGTCGTCATGAAGATGCTGCCGGGCGTCATACCGGAACTCTCGAACGACGCCGAGTTCTTTCCGGGCGAACCGAAATCGTGGGCGCTGACCTTCATGGTCAACGAGAAGGACGCGCCCACCGGTCGTCCAGCCGGCTCTTTGAGCTGGGCCGGGCTCGCCAACTGCTTCTTCTGGATCGATCGGAAGAACGGAATCGCCGGGTACTGGGCGACGCAGATCCTCCCGTTCATCGACGGCGTTTCATATCCGGGCTATCTCGAGTTCGAAACGTCGGTCTACCGCAGCATCGCCGCGAGAGGCGAACTCGCGCACGCGTAGCGGGCCGTTAGCGCGCGGTTAATGCGAGGCCGAGGACGGCGAGGACGAGCGCGGGGGGCATCACGAGGATGCCCGCGCGCGAGAACGTCCACGCCGTCACCTCGATCTTCTCGCGGCGTAGCGCCATGAGCCAGAGAACCGTCGCGAGCGATCCCGTGACCGAGAGATTCGGCCCGAGATCGATTCCGATCGCAACGGCCGACCGAAACGCCGTGTGATCGTGGAGTGACGCGACGGCGGAGCCGGCGATCAAGCCGGCCGGGAGATTGTTGATCAGGTTCGACGCGGCCGCAGTCGCGGCGGCCGCGCCGAGATTCGCGAGCGTCGAGGGCAACGCGAGCGCCCCTTCGGCAAGGCGGCGCGTTGCTTCGAGCGCACCGGTGACGTCGAGGCCTTGCACCAGCACGAAGAGCCCCGCGACGAGAAGCAGCACCGGCCACGATACGGCACGGAGCACGGGAGCGAACGACGCACGATCCCGGATTGCGGCGAGCGCGAAAACGAGAATGCCGCATATCGCGGTCGTGGTTCCGAGCGGCGCGCCGAACGTGGATGCGGTGACGAGCGCGATCGCCGTCACGGCGATTCCCGCGACCACGAGCGCTCCGCTGCGACCGAGCGGCGATACATCGACATCGCTCTGAATCTCACCGCGCAAGTCGCGCCGCGATACGAGTGCGAGAACGGCGACGGTCGCGACGATCGCAAGAAGCGATGGAAAGGCGAAGCTCGCGAGCCACTGCGGTAACGACGGTACCGCTCCCGCGAACACCACGAGATTCGCCGGATTCGAAATCGGGAGCACGAAGCTCGCGGCGTTTGCGACGAACGCGCATGCGAGCACGTATGGCAGCGGTTCGGCCTTCGCCTTACGGATCGCCGCCGCGACGGCGGGCGTGAGAACGACCGCCGTCGCGTCGTTCGACAGCACGATCGTCACGAGCACGCCGACAGCGTAGACGATCGCGAACAGACGCACGCGCGAACCCTTCGCCGCTCGGACCGCATGGCTCGCGACCCAATCGAACACGCCTTCGCGGCGCGCGATTTCCGCGAGCAACACCATGCCGCTAAGAAACAGGTAAACGTCCGTACCTTTGGCTACGGCCTGGCCGACGTGCGCGAGCGGGACGAGTCCGGCAACCGCGAGCAACGCGGCGCCGCCCACCGCCCACACCCATTCCGGGACCCCGCGCGGCCGCGTGAGAACGCCGATGATGCTCGCAGCGCAGATCGCCCAGATTGCGACGTGTTGTGGAATGATCGAACCTTCCAAGCGGGGATGCCTATTTCAGATCGCCTTACCCAGACCTTGGCGCGAAGCGCGGGATGAATACGCTCTCGAGTGGTAAGGCGATACCGATGGCAAACATCGAGGACGTCGACCTCATCGTGATCGGAAGCGGGCAGGGCGGCGTTCCGCTCGCCGTCGATTTCGCAAAGGCCGGCAAACGCGTCGTCCTCTTCGAGCGAGGCCGCATCGGCGGAACCTGCGTGAACTTCGGATGCACGCCGTCCAAGGCGTTTCTCGCCGCCGCGCACAACGCGGGCCGCGCGCGAAATGCCGCGCCGCTCGGCGTTCATGCCGACGTCCGTATCGACGGCCCCGCCGTGATGGATCGCGTGCGTCGCGTGCGCGACGAGTGGCACGACGGAAGCGAGAAGCGCGTCGCCGGTGCGGGTATCGACCTCATCCGCGCGAGCGCGGCGTTCGTGGGAGAACGGACCGTCTCGGGCGGCGGGCGCACCGTGCGGGCGCCGCGCGTGGTGATCGATACGGGAACGAGCCCCGTCGTTCCACCGATCGCCGGGATCGGCGACGTCCCGTACTTCACGAACCTCACGTGGTTCGAGCAGCCGGCGCCACCGAAGCGGCTCGTCGTAATCGGCGGCGGCTATATCGGACTCGAACTCGGCCAAGGCGCGCGACGGCTCGGGAGCGACGTGACGATCGTTCACGGCGCGCCGCGCCTGATGGAACGCGAGGAGCCCGACGCGAGCGACGTGCTGCGATCGAGCCTCGAGGCGGACGGCGTGCGACTCGAGCTTGGCGCGACGGCCGAATCCGTCACGCTGGCCGGCGCGACGATCGTCGTTACGCTGAAGAGCGGCGCGAACATCGAAGCGGACGCACTCTTACTCGCCACCGGACGGACGCCGAACACCCCCGACCTCGCGCTCGATGCATCGGGCATCGCCGTCGATGCGCGCGGCTTCGTGCGCTGCGACGAGCACTTGCAGACGTCGTGTCCCGGCGTCTACGCACTCGGCGACGTGGCGGGTCAGCCCGCGTTCACGCACGTCGCGTGGGAAGACTATCGCCGGCTCACATCGACCTTTGCGGGAACCCCGCGCCGACGCGACGATCGCGTGCTCTCGTACACCACGTTCACGGAGCCACAGCTCGCGCGAACCGGCTTGACGGAAGCGGAGGCGCGCGCGAAAGGCATCGCGGCAGAATCGCGCACGATCCAGCTCGGCGACGTGGCGCGCGGCACCGAGTGGAACCTCGAGGCCGGCTTCATGCGGCTCGTGGTGGACGGCGCGAGCGATCGCATCGTCGGCGCGACGTTCGTCGGCTACGAGATGGGCGAACTGATCCACACGATCGGCTTCGCGATCGAACTCGGCGCGACGTGGCACGACCTCGATCGCTTCGTCGCCATTCACCCGACCTTCGGCGAAGGATTACCGTCGCTCGCGCGCATGTTCGCATGAAAGCATATCCCTACGAGATCGTCGACGTCTTCACGACCGAGGCGCTTGCCGGAAACGCGCTTGCCGTGTTCCCCGACGCACGCGGGCTCGATTCCGAAACGATGCAGCGCGTCGCGCGTGAATTCAACCTCTCCGAGACCACGTTCATTTTTCCACCGGAGCGCGCGGAGAACGCCGCACGCGTGCGTATCTTCACGCCGACGATGGAGATGCGATTCGCCGGCCACCCGACGATCGGCACGAGCTTCGTCTTACGGCGCCGCGGCATCGTGCCGCGTTCGGCCGAGCGCTTCGTTTTGGAAGAAGGCATCGGCGACGTCCCGATTCGCATCGAGCCGGGCGAGCCCGAAACGATTTGGCTCACGACGCCGCCGATCTCGTTCGGCGCGCACTTCTCGCGCGAGGCGTGTGCGAACGCGCTCGGACTCGACGTCCACGATCTGCTCGACATCGAGCCGCAGCTCGTGACGGCGGGGAATCCGAACGTCTACATCGCGGTCCGCGATCCAGCGACCGTCGACCGCGCATGGATCGATCTCGCGGGCGTGCGCGCGCTGCACGGCGGCGCGCTCAGCGCGGACTGCATCTTCGTGTTCGCGCCGACGCCGACGGGTGCGTATTCGCGGATGTTCGCGCCCGAACACGGCGTCGTCGAAGATCCCGCGACGGGTAGCGCGACGGGGCCGCTCGCGGCATATATGCTGCGCTACGGGCTGGTCGATCGCCGCGACGGCAGCCGCTTCACGAGCGAACAAGGCACGAAGATGCAACGTCGCAGCCTGCTCCACGTGCACGTGCGTGGCGACGACGGATCCCTCGGCATCGACGTCGGCGGAAGCAGCGTTCACGTCGCGAGCGGTGAGATGTTGCTCCCGAGCGACGCGACGAGCCCGCAACCGTGGCTCGCGCCGGTCACGCTGCGCTCGCCGCACGTCACGCTCGAACCGCTCTCGCAAAACCATTGCGACGATCTCATCGAAGCCGTCAAGGACGGCGAGCTGTGGAAGCTGTGGTTCACGTTCGTGCCGGAGCCCGACAACATGAGCGCGGAGATCGAGCGTCGGCTCGCGCTGCAGCGCCGAGGCACGATGCTTCCCTTCGCGGTGGTGTTACCGGACGGGCGTGCGGTCGGAATGACGACCTACATGAACGTCGATGCTCCGAACCGTCACGTCGAGATCGGCTCGACGTGGTACCGCGGGAGCGTGCAGCGAACCGCGCTGAACACGGCGTGCAAACTCTTGCTGCTCCAGCAC
>Ga0116228_10000966_pt1 | contig 23350 bp, 22 predicted proteins | sample S1TSphfallax_2_FD_89694 | JGI IMG/M metagenome (GOLD analysis project Ga0116228, IMG submission 89694) | Host-associated microbial communities from peat moss isolated from Minnesota, USA - S1T2_Fc - Sphagnum fallax MG | ecosystem: Host-associated > Plants > Peat moss > Unclassified | place...
CCCCCCCAACCGCCGCCGCCGGAATCACCGCCGCCGCCCCAGCCGCCGAAGCTCGAATTGCCCATGTCGGCTTGGCCGGGATCGCTCTGGAAGCCGCTGGCGTCGCCGCCGCCGTAGTTCGCGCTGCCCGGGTCGTTGAAGCCGGCCTGTTGACCGGGCTGCTCGATGATCGTCTCGCGGTTGCCGCCGAAGAGTTCGTTGCCGAGAAAGGCACCGCCGAGGCCGCCGAGCAGACCGCTGAAGAAGCTGCCGCCACCACCGCCGCCGCCGTAGCCCGGTCCATAGCCGCCGCCGTAGCCGGGGCCGCCGCCGTATCCGGGACCACCGTACCCCGGGCCGCCGTAGCCCGGCGGCATCACGCGCGGTCCGCTCATCGCGCGGAAGATCCCGCGGATGATGAAGAAGATCACCGCGAGAACGATCAGCCACCAAATCCAGCCCATGGAAAAGCCTCCTCCGGTATCGCTGCGCACCGGTTGTGTGTTGAGCGGGTTGACGTAGACGGGAGCTTGGGCGTGCCGCAGCGAGCCCAGGTGACTGCGGTACATGTTGATCGTCAGGTCGACGCCGTTAGTCACGCCCTCATCGAAATTGCCCGCGTTGAAGCCGCTCGCGATCGCCTGACGGATCGCACTGGTCGAACCCGCCGGAAAGTAGCGCTCCGCGGCGCGATCGGGGATGACGCCGATCGTCTTCGGCGTCTTCGCGATGAAGATCAGCACGCCGTTGACTTGCTGCTGCGCGTAGATCCGCTCGGCGGCGGCCTTCGGATCGCCGGTCACGGTCGACTCGATGTCGACCACGACGTCCTTGTGTGTCTGCGCGTTGAAGTCGCCGATCTTCGCGTTGAGCGCGGAAACCGTGCTCGCGGAGAGCAGACCGGCGTTGTCCGTCACGTAGACGTCGCGCGCGAATGCGGGCGCGGCGAGCGCGGATAGGCTGACCAGAAAAACGGCGAGTGCCGCGATGCGTTTCATCATGTTCCTCCGCCCTCTCTACCCAAGGTTCGGCAGGGAAGTTTCCCTGCTCAGTGCGCCGCGAAGCTGATGAACGCGACGCCCACGCTCGTGAGCACGAACGCGACCAGCAAGACCCAGGTGAAGGCGATGACGACGGTCCGCTGCCAGCGTGGGCGCCGGCGCGGCCGGTTGGCGCTCACGATCCGGCGGCCCGTGCCTCGGCGACGCGGCCCCAGAGACGCTCGAGGTTGTAGAACGCGCGCTGTTCGGGCGTGAACACGTGCACCACGACGTCGCCGAGGTCGATCAGAATCCAGCCGCCGTCGGCGTAGCCTTCGGTGCGCGCGACGTGGAACTCGTGCTCGCGGGCGGCGGCCACGATCGCATCGGCGAGCGAGCGCGTCTGGATGACCGATCGCCCGGTGACCACGACGAACGCGTCGGCGACGATGGTCCGGCCATCGAGATCGAGGACGGTGATGTCCTCGCCCTTTTTGTCTTCGGCGGCGGCGCGGACGAGGTCGACGAGGTCAGGCAGTGCACTTCTCCCGGGAGCGGTAGGTGGCGAGGGCGGCGAGGGTTTCGGGCGCAGCCGCCAGGTCGCGCGAACGCAGGTAGGCGAGGCTGCTCTCGATCACGGCGATCATCGCCGCGTCGAGGTCGCGGAACGCGAGATCGAGGAAGCGAGCCCGATCGGCGAAGTCGCGGCCGGGCTCCAGTCCGTCCGCAAGGTAGACAATCGCGTCCAGGTCGGACATCGTTGCGCCGGCGACGGTATGTTTCCGAATGGCCGAGAGAACCGCTTCGTCGGTCACCCCGAAGTCGTCGCGCGCGAGCTCGGCGCCCAGGCGCGCATGGAGCACGATCGGGTTGGCCGCTTCGAAGTCGTCGATCGGCATGCCGCGCTCGCTACACTCCCGCACGAGCCGGTCCATGGGATAGAGCCGGGCGAGATCGTGGAAGAGGCCGGCCGTGCGCGCCCGCTGCGGATCGGCGCCGTGCGCGACCGCGAGCAATTCCGCCGTGCGCGCGACGCGCAGCGTGTGCGCGAAGCGATGCTCTTGCGCGAGGTGCGCGCGGACGGCGCGCGCAGCGTGCACGAACGCGACGCCGCCGTCGATCATCGGAGCGCCGCTTTGAGGGCCGAGAGACGGCTCGCGTAGAGCGGTCCGCGCAGGTTCCCGGCCCACATTACGAGCGCGCTTTCGTTGTTGTCGCTGTAGTAGCCGCGCCGCGTCGAAACGACGGTAAAGCCGTATTTGCGATAGAGTTTTTGCGCGACGTCGTTGGTCTCGCGCACCTCGAGCGTGATCCACGACGCGCCGCGTTCGATCGCCTCGTCGAGCAAATGCACGAGCATCTCTTCGCCGAGCCGTTTGCCGCGCTGATCGGGGTGCACGGCGATCGTCGTCACGTGCGAATCTTCGAGGATCACCCAGATGCCGCCGTACGCGACGATGGCGCCGTCGAGCCGGCCGACGAAGTAATGCGCGAGTTTGTTGTCGCGCAGTTCGTTCTGGAAGGCGTTCGGCGGCCACGACGATTGGAACGAGAGGCGTTCGATCGCGAGCACCGCCGGAATGTCTTCGGGTGCCATGCGCGCGAGCTCGAGGCGGCGCGGCGCCTCGGACGTGGGCCGGATGTCGGCCTTCACGGTGCGTTCACGGCCGCCGCTTTGGCGACGGCAGCGGGCAGTTCGCCGTAATCCGGACCGAGGGCATGGGGCGACGAGCTCGGCGCCGCGGTGCGGGCAATGCGGGCGACGGCGCGGGCAGGGGACTCGGCGCGGCCGGGGATCGCACGCACAACGATACCGCGTTCGGCAATCGCCGAAGAGACGTCCTCCGTGTTTCCCGCAACCGCGATCGCGGATTCGCCGTATCCCGCCAGCAATTCATCGAGCACGGCAGCGGTTGGGCCGCTCGCCGTCGCGCTTCCCGCCGGCGTACGCAGGCGAGCGGAGACGACGCCCGGCCGCCCGTGCACGACGGTCAGCACGGTCGCCGGCGCGCCATCGGGCGTGAGGACGTCGTACGACGAGACGCCGACCAGCGGCAGGCCCCGCGCGAGCGCGATCGCCTTCGCATACGACACCGCGATGCGCACGCCGGTGAACGAACCCGGGCCGACGCAAACGGCGAGCCGGTCGAGGTCGCCGAGGGTCAGGCCACGCGCGGCCAACACGCCCGCGATCCGCCCGAGCCCGGCTTCGAGCGCGTCGGGGCGGTCCGAGCCCGCTTCGCTCACGTCGTCACCGTCGATCAGCGCCGCGGAGAAGCCACCGAGCGCGCCGTCGAGGCCGAGGATTCGCATCTAGCGCTCGATCCGAACGGTACGATACCGCTCGCCGCTGCCGTCGATCGCCACCCGGATCGCACCGGGCGGCACGAGACCGGGCACCCGCTCGGGCCACTCCACGAGCGTGATCGCATCCGGAGCGAAGGCGTCGTCGAGGCCGAGATCGGCTGCTTCGGCCGGATCGTCGACGCGATACACGTCCAGATGTTCGATCGGGGGCGTTCCGGGGTAGCGTTGGCGGAAGACGAACGTCGGGCTGGACACCGCTGCATCGTTCCCGTGAAGCGCCGCGACGACGGCGCGGACGAAGGTCGTCTTGCCGGCGCCGAGGCCGCCGGAGAGCGCAACCACGTCGCCGGGACGCAGCGTGGCCGCCAGCGCCGCCGCCGTCGCCGCGAAGCCGTTACGGTCGAGTAAGGGAAGAGAGTCCGAGGCCACGTCATGATGTTCGACGAAGAAAACCAGGTGCTTGTGCGTGTGAGCGACGTCGTCGTCGGCGTTATCGCCGGCGCGGTATGCGCTGTTCTTGCCGCCGCGTTCGAAGTGGGAATCGTCGCCTTCCGATTCTTCACGATCGGTCACGTGGGCGACCACTTCGGGAGCGGTCCGGTGTTGCTGGTCCTCGCCGGCGCCGCGATCGGCGGCGTGATCGGCGCGAGCGTGCAGCCGCTCTTCGGCAGGCGAGACGTGCCGTCGCGGGTGCGGGTGCGCTGATGGCCGATGCCGCCGCGCATTTTGCCGCCCTGCGCTCATCCTACGACGACGCGATCGCCGAGGTCGGCCGCGTTGCGAAGGCCGCGCACGCGCAAATCGACGGCGACCTCGCCTCGTTGCAATCGGTTGCCGCTCCGGTGGCGACGCGCCCGCCGCTCATCGCCAACGTTCCGATCGACGAACCGCCGCCGTACGTTCCGCCGCCGCCGAGTGCCCTCTCGCACAACGCGTTGATCCCCGACACGCCCTTGGTCGATTCACCGTTGTCGAACTCGTCGCTCGCCTTCGACGACGCGCCGCTCTGGCAGAGCTGACGCATCCGTCGAACGCGCCGCGTGCACCGCTCGGTGTCGCGCGGGTTTTCTCTTGTCCGTGATCGTGAGCATCGTTGAGTAACACAAACGAACCCTTCCGCCGCAACACCACCATCGCCGTCGAAGACGAGATGCGGGAGAGCTATCTCTCGTACGCGATGTCGGTCATCGCCTCGCGCGCGCTACCCGACGTGCGCGACGGCCTCAAGCCGGTGCAGCGCCGCATCCTCTACGCGATGCGCGAGATGGGCATGACGCCCGACAAGCAGCACCGCAAATGCGCCGGTGTCATCGGCGAAGTGCTCAAGAGCTACCATCCGCACGGCGACAGTTCGGTGTACGACGCGCTGGTGCGCATGGCGCAAGATTTCTCGTTGCGATATCCGCTCATCGACGGCCACGGCAACTTCGGCTCGATCGATCCGAACCCGCCGGCGGCGTACCGGTACACCGAGGCGCGGCTCGCGCGCCCCTCGATGGACTTGCTCGCCGACATCGATAAAGACACCGTCGACTTCGTGCCCAACTTCGACAACCAGACCGAAGAGCCGGTGGTGCTGCCGGGGAAATTGCCGCAGCTGCTGGTCAACGGCTCGAGCGGCATCGCGGTCGGCATGGCGACCAACATCCCGCCGCACAACCTGAGCGAAATCTGCGATGCGATCATCGCGATGATCGATAACCCCGCCATCGACGACGAGCTGCTCGACATCGTGCACGGTCCCGATTTTCCGACCGGCGGCGTGCTGCTCGGTAAAGAGGCGATCCGTCAGGCGTACAAGACGGGGCGCGGTTCGGTCGCCGTGCGCGGACGCGCGGAGATCATCGAAGAGAAGGGCAAGTTCCGCATCGAGATCAGCGAGCTGCCGTATCAGATCACGATCGAACGGGTGATGGTCGCGATCAAAGAAGCGTATCAGGAGAAGCGGATCACCGGCATCTCCGATCTGAACGATCTCTCGAACCGCAACGGGATGAAGATCGTCGTCGACCTTCAGCGCACGGCCGTGCCGAACGTCGTGCTCAACCAGCTCTACAAACAGACACCGCTGCAATCGTCGTTCGCGTTCAACATGCTCGCGCTCGTTCCGGTGCTCAATCGCGACGGCTCGACGGCGTCGAGCGGCAATCCGCTCGAACCGCAGGTGCTCTCGCTGCGCGATCTGCTCGCGCACTTCATCACGCATCGCAAGAACGTGATCGTTCGCCGGGCGCTCTACGAACAGCGCAAGGCGCGCGAGCGCGCCGAAGTGCTGCTCGGCTTCCTCTTGGCGCTCGACAACATCGACCGCGTGATCACGATCATTCGTGAGAGCGACACGGTCGAAACCGCGCGTCAGAACCTGATCGACGAACCCTTCGTGCTCTCCGACGCGTTCCGCCGCATCGCGGGCGAGGAGCTCGCGCGCGAGTTCACGCTCTCGATCGTGCAAGCCAGCGCCATCGTCGACATGCGCCTGCGCGCGCTCGTCGGCCTCGAGCGCAAGAAGCTCGAAGACGAATACGGTCAGCTGCGCGGCACGCTCAAGCAGCTCGCCGACCTGCTGGCGAGCGGCGAGCCGGGCGGCCTGCAGTACGCGATGATCCGCTCCGAGACGGAAGATCTCAAGAAGCGGCTGGGCGATGCGCGCAAGACGCCGGTCGAGGCGCTCGAGGGCGAGCTCGCGATCGAAGACATCATCGAAGACACCGAGGTCGTCGTCACCGTCACCGTCGGCGGCTACATCAAGCGCGTCTCGGTCGACACGTTCCGCGCGCAGAATCGCGGCGGTCGCGGCGTGATCGGCATCTCGAACCTCAAGAAAGAAGACGTCGTCCAGAATTTCTTCGTGGCGACGACGCACCAGCACGTGCTCTTCTTCACGAGTAAAGGCCGGGCGTTCCGGCTGCGCGCGTACGAAGTGCCGGATTCGACGCGTCAAGCGCGCGGCACGAACCTGGTCAACCTGCTCACGCTGCCGCCGGGCGAACAGGTCAGCGCGGTGTTCCCGGTGCGCAACTTCGACACCGACGAGTACCTCGTGATGGTCACGCGCAAGGGCGTGATCAAGAAGACGAAGCTCGACGAGTTTGCGAACGTGCGCCGTAACGGCCTCATTGCGATCGGCCTCGACGACGACGACGAATTGCTCGGCGTCGATCTCTCCAACGGATCGCGCGACATCATCCTCGCGACGCACGACGGCATGGCCGTGCACTTCAACGAGACCGACGTGCGTCCGATGGGCCGTCCGGCGCGCGGCGTCCGCGCGATGTCGCTTGCACCGGGCGACTCGGTCGTCGCGATGGATATCGTCGAAGACGACCGTCGCGAAGTCCTCATCGTCACCTCGCAGGCCTACGGTAAGCGCACCGATATCGAGCTCTTCCGCCACACCTCGCGCGGCGGTAAGGGCGTCAAGGCGTTCGCCAAGGAGAAAGAGATCGGCTACGTCGTCGACCAGATCTTGGTCAACGAACAGGACGAGTTGCTGATGATCACCTCAGGCAATCAGGTCATCCGCATCCCCGTCGATCAGATCCGGCGCGCCGGCCGCTCGACCAAGGGCGTGCGCCTCCAGCGGCTCGCCGAGGGCGACGAGGTGATTGCCATCGCCAATCTCGGGCAAGTCACGAAGCGCGTCAGCGAAATCACCGGCGAAGCGCCGGCCGAAACCCCGCCAACCGAGAGAGGGTCGTAAGCACCACTATGAGCGCAATCCCCGAGACCACCCAGAGCACGTTCCAGACCGACGTTTTGGGCTCCGATAAACCCGTCCTCGTCGACTTCTGGGCGCCCTGGTGCGGGCCGTGTAAAATGCTCGCCCCGGTGATCGAAGAAGTTGCCGGCGCGATGGCCGGCCAAGCGTCGTTCGTAAAGCTCAATACCGACGAGCATCCGAACGTCGCCGCGGAATACCACATCTCCGGGATTCCGACGCTGATCCTGTTCAAGGGCGGCCAGGCCGTCGACCGGATCGTGGGCTTCGTTCCGAAGTCGGCGATCACGTCGATGATCTCGAAGCATCTCGTCACCGCATAGGGCCACGCGCCCGCCGGCGGTCCATCGGCTTCTCGACGAACCGCGCATCGCGCGGTTCGTTCCCGTTTTGGGCGCCGGGGCGGTGAAGGCGAACGTCGTAGCGGTGCTCGACGAGCTGCGGCCGGCGTTTCTCGCCGGCGATGCCGCGATCACCGACGAGCACGTCGTCGCACGCGCAACCGAACGCCTGACCGGCGAGGCCGCACGCGGCCTCGTACGCACGATCAACGGCACGGGCGTGCTGCTGCATACGAACCTCGGCCGCGCGCCGCTCGCGCGCGAAGCGATCGACGCGATCGCCGAGGCGTCGCGCGACTATTCGAACCTCGAGTTCGATCTGGCCAGCGGCGAACGCGGCTCGCGCTACGACCGGCTCGGCGCGCTACTCGCGGATGCGACCGGCGCCGAAGCGTCGCTGGTGGTGAACAACTGTGCTGCGGCGATGCTGCTGATCCTCGACACCTACGCGCGCGGGCGCGAGGTCGTGTGCGCGCGCAACGCGTTGATCGAGATCGGCGGCGGCTTCCGCCTGCCCGACGTGCTCGCGCGCAGCGGCGCGACGCTGGTCGAGGTCGGTGCGACGAACAAAGTCTATGCCGCGGATTTCGCGCGCGCGTTCACGGCCAACACCGGCCTGCTCTTGCGCGCGCACCCGTCGAACTACCGCATCACGGGCTTCGTCGCCGATCCGGCACCGGCCGATCTCGTCGCGCTCGCGCGGCGCGCGGGCGTACCGGTCGTGGAAGATCTCGGCACGGGCGCGCTCGTCGATCTGCGCGCCTACGGTTTGCCGCACGAGCGCACGGCGCGCGAGGCGATCGCCGATGGCGTCGACCTGGTCGCGTTCTCGGGCGACAAGCTGCTGGGCGGTCCGCAGGCCGGCATCATCGTGGGGCGCACCGCCGCAATCGCGCGGCTGCGCGCGAACCCACTCTTGCGCGCGCTGCGCGTCGACAAGGCGACGCTCGCGGCGCTCGCGGCGACGTTGCGCCTGCACCTCGAGCCGGGAGCGCGCGAACGCATTCCGTTCTACCGCATGCTCGCCGCGACGCCGGAGCAGTTGCGCGCGCGCGCGAGCGCGCTCGGCATCGACGGCGCCACGGTGGTCGACACGGTCGCGTTCGCGGGCGGCGGCGCGCTGCCGCTCGATCCGATTCCCTCGGCGGGGATCGCCTTCGCACCGCGCATCGGCGCGACGCGCGCGCTTGCGACGCTGCGTGCCGGCGCGCCGCCGTTGATCGCGCGCATCGACGACGATCGCGCGATCGTCGACATGCGCACGGTCGCACCCGGCGACGACGCGATCGTCGCGGCCGCGGTCGGCGCCGTTCTCGCGCACTGATGCGCGTCGTCGGCACCGCCGGTCACGTCGACCACGGCAAGTCCTCGCTCGTGCGCGCGTTGACCGGCACCGATCCCGATCGGTGGGAAGAGGAGCGCCGGCGCGGCATGACGCTCGACCTCGGCTTCGCGCGCTTGCGCTTTCCCGACGGAACCGATGTGGGCATCGTCGACGTGCCGGGTCACGAACGCTTCGTGCACAACATGCTCGCCGGCGCGACCGGCATGGACGTGCTGCTGCTGGTCGTCGCCGCGAACGAAGGCCCGCGCCCGCAGACGTTCGAGCACCTCGCCATCCTCTCGCTGCTCGACGTGCCCGCGGCGATCGTCGCGCTCACGAAGTGCGATCTGGTCGATGACGAGGGACTCGCGCTCGCACGCGAGGACCTCGCCATCGCGGTCGCCGGAACCGTGGCGGAACATGCGCCGGTCGTCGCGGTCTCGAGCGCCACCGGTGAGGGGCTCGATGAATTGCGCGAACGCATCCGTGCGGCGCTCGCCGCGTTGCCGCCGCGCGCCGAGCACGCGCCCGCGTATCTGCCGGTCGATCGGGCGTTCACGCTGACCGGTCACGGTACGATCGTCACGGGAACGTTGATGCAGGGCACGCTCGCCGTCGGCGACGCGCTCGACGTGCGGCCGGGTGAGGGCACCGCGCGCGTGCGCAGCATCGAGGTGTTCGGCGAAGCGCGCGAGCGTGTGCTGCCCGGTTCGCGCGTCGCGGCGAACCTCTCGGGTGTGACGCTTGCCGACGTCGAGCGCGGCAGCGCGCTCGTCGCGCCGGAGATCGCGTCGGTCGGTTCGATGCGCGTGCAATTCCAGCCGCTGCGCGAAGCGCTCGGCATCATCCGGCGGCGCATGCCGGTGCGCGTGCACCTGGGCGCCGGCGAAACGTTCGGCACGCTCGTGTTCGACGCGGCGCCGGCCGACGATGGCGTGCGCGAAGCGCTGCTCCACCTGCGCGCACCGCGCGCGGTCGTCCCCGGCCAGCGGTTCGTCGTGCGCCGCATGTCGCCGAAGACGGTGCTCGGCGGGGGCACGATCGGCGCGCCCGCTGCCGCCGGTTCTCTTCCCGGTGATGGAACGGCCGACGACGAGCCGGGCGCGGGGCCGGAAGAGCGCGCGGCACCCGACGTCGTCGCGGTGCGTGCTGCGCTCGAGGCCGCGGGCCTCGCCGCGTCGACCGCCGAGACGCTCGGTGCGCGCGCGAACGTGCGCATCGAACGCGTGAACGAGATCCTCGCCGACGATGCGGCCGAAGATCGCGTGTGGACGCTCGCGCGGCCGGTGGCGTTCATCGCGGCATCAACGGCCGAGGAACTCGTCACGCGCGTGCTCGAGCGGCTCGAGCGCCATCACGCCGCTTCACCGTGGATGCTCGGCGCCACGTCGCTCGCGCTCTCACGCGATCTCGGCGTCGCCGAACCGCTGCTCGTGCGCGTGCTCGCCGCAGCGCTCGAACGCGAACGCCTCAGCTCGCGCGGCGGCTACTACGCGCGCAACGGATTCACCGCGCACCTGAGCGCCGAGCAGATCGCGCTGATCGAACGCTTCACCGTCGTCGATCCGGCGGCGCCGCTCGTGCCCGCGCCGTTCGAACCGCTCGTGCTCGAGATCCGCCGTTCGAAAGTCGCCGGCGTGTCGACCGCGCTCGACACGCTGCTCGCGCTCGGGCGCCTCGTGCGCGTCGGCGAGCACATCTATCGCGACGAGCAGATGACCGAGATCCGCTCCCGCCTCATCCAAACACTGCGGGCGAAGAAGCGCATCACGATGGCCGAGTTCCGCGACGTCGTCGGCACCTCGCGCAAGTACGTCGTCCCGCTCCTCGAGCACTTTGACAGTACCGGCCTCACGATCCGCGACGGCGACTACCGTTCACTTCGGACCGTTCGATAAGGTTCGGTATCATGGTAAAAGGCTGAAAGACCTCTATAAGCAGCAGTGTATCAAGGCTAAGTGGCGAAATCCCTTGATATGGCGCTGTCAATAGAGCTTTGGGACGATTAGTTGGATATTGGTGACTTCTCGCCCCGGAAACCGGGCAAGCTGGTTCTCATTCCCGAGGGTGGGTATGCCTTCGTGCCCGATCCCTTGCCGCCGACGGCTAACCTTCTCACAACGGACGTCGTTCTCGCTCTCTCGGAAGCGGAGGCAGAGCTTGGCCGCCTTGATGGTGTCGCCTCAAACCTTCCCAACCCTGAGATATTGATCGCCCCGTTTCTTCGAAAAGAAGCGGTACTTTCAAGCCGCATCGAGGGGACGCAAACAACGTATAGCGGCCTTCTTCTCTTCGAGGCCGGCGAAGAGAAGCCGAATAATGCCGACGCGCGTGAAGTTGCAAATTACGTACGTGCCCTCCGGCACGGCCTCGCCGTAGCAACGGAGCTTCCAATAAGTCGGCGCCTGATCACGGATATCCATGGCAGTCTGATGCAAGGTGTTCGCGAGGCCTTCACGCGGCCGGGCGAATTCCGGGATCGACAGGTCTACATCGCTCCAGCGGGGGCTCCGATCGGGCAAGCGCGCTACGTTCCGCCTCCGGTCGCTGCTGTTGACGAGTGCTTTAGCCAGTTCGAGAAGTACATTCATTCGGATGACATGATGCCGCTGCTCATTCGCCTCGCCGTCGTTCACTATCAGTTCGAGGCAATTCATCCGTTCAATGATGGAAACGGCAGAATCGGACGGCTACTCATCCCGCTGATGCTCTGCATGAAGCGCAGACTTTCGGCTCCTATGCTCTACATTAGCGCCTACTTCGAGCAGCATCGTAGCCGCTACTACGATCTGCTTCTCGATGTTAGTAAGAACGGAAATTGGCAAAACTGGATCGTCTTCTTTCTCAAAGGCATTCGTCGCCAAGCGCGTGACGCCATCATGAGAAGCCGACAATTGCTCGCTCTGCGTGATTCATATCGCGCACGCCTAACCACATCGCGCGGGTCGAGTAAGACATTGATGCTCCTCGACGAGATATTCGTCTCACCCGTGATAACCTCGGCTCATGCCGCGCGTACGCTGTCCCTCACCTGGCCCTCGGCGAAGGACAACATTCTGAAACTCGTCGATGCTGGAGTATTGTCGAAGCTAGACCTTAGCGGTAAGTCCACTTTCTACATTGCTCATCGTATCATCGAGATCATCGATAAGGTTGAAGCGCTGCCCGAAGATGATATCGATACGAGAAGTGAGCAGGGCGCCGCGGCGGTGACAACATCGTCAATGATGGATTGAGAAGATGCCGATCACTGCTTCGACCGCGATCAGGATGATCACGATGTACTCGAGGAATTCGCTGCGCGCGTACTGCGCTTGGTCTTGGAAGACGCGGTAGATTTCTGAGACGCTGCGCAGTTTTGCGTCGATCAGGCGTTGCCAGTCGGCGAGGCCGAGGCGGCCGGAGACCGCGCGGTAGAAGCGCGCGTAGTACGCATCGCCGATGATCTTGAGCGCGTTCGAGGTGCGATCGGTGAGTTCGAGGATGTCGACGAGCAGATAGCGCACGCGGTCGGCGCGACCGGATGATTCGCGGCCGCGCTGGAAGCGGCGCGTCGAGCGGCCGGGTTCGAGCGCGTAGATCGCGTCGAGCTCTTCGTCGAGTCGTGTGTCGTAGGTGCGGAACTCCACCAGCTGCGAGTTGGCGAATTCGAGGATGTCCATCGTCGCTTCGGCACCCTCGGGCCGATCGTAGACGAACGCGGCGTCCCACTGCACGATCACGAGGTCGTCGGCGTAATACGAAAACGCGACGCGCAGCGCTTCGGCCTGCTCGGTCGCGACCAGCGGGTGCTCTTCGAAGAGCAGCAGCGCGGCGAGGTCCGCGGCGAGCTCGCCGGTGAGCACGCGGCCGTCGAGCGGTTCGGCGAAGCGGTCGACGTCGAGGACGAAGTAGTCTTCGATCAGCGGATCGTGCGGGTCGTCGAGCGCTCCGGCGATCTCGCGGAGCACGTCGTCGAGCGCCGCGCGGGCAGCCACTTCCAGCTGCGGGTCGCGCCGGAGCCGCCGGGTCAGGGCGCCGAACTCGTGCCAGCTTCCCTCGAACGGGACGGAGAGCCGAACGGAGATCACCCCGAAATCGAAGATTTTGACGCGCACGCTCGCCCGGTACTCCTCGATGTCAGGTAACCGCACGATGAGCGGCGCGACCGGGTACTGAATGAACTCCGTGCTCGCTTCGCGGCGCAGCTGGAGCGGTGCGCGCGAGAAACCCTCGCCTCGGACCGTCCGCACCCGCCGCAGGTCGACCGAGTCGGCCACGTCATAGACAAAGAAGGCGCGAAATGCACCCTTGGCGATGTGAGGAAGCTCTCGGCGATGCTCCATGTCGGCGTTCAGTTCGTGCAACCGGCGCGTTAGCACTCTCGGTTATAGAGTGCGAATATGGACGTTGAACGTATGACCCAGCGCGTTGGGGAAGCGCTGAACGCGGCCTACACCCGGGCGCTGACCGAGCGGAACACCGAAACCTCGCCCGAGCACCTGCTCGCGGCGGTATTGGACCAGCCCGAAGGCGTCGCCGTGCCGGTGCTCAAGAAGGCCGGCCTCGACCCGGCGACCCTCGGCAACAAGGTCGATGCCGCCATCGGCGCCCTCCCCCGTTTCTCCGGCCCGAACGCCGACCAGAATCAGATCCGCGTCGCTCCCGCGCTCACCCGCCTGCTCGCCAAAGCCGACGACGAGGCGAAGGCGCTCAACGACGACTACGTCTCGGTCGAGCATCTGTTGCTGGCCATGACGGCCGACACGGGTGCCGTGGGGCGACTCTTCCGCGATGCCGGCCTCTCCCGCGAGAAGCTGCTCGGCGCGTTGCGCGAGGTGCGCGGCAACCAGCGTGTCACCTCGCAGAATCCCGAGGGCACCTACCAGACGCTCGAGCGCTACGGCCGCGACCTGACGAAGGCCGCCGAGCAGGGCAAACTCGATCCGGTCATCGGCCGCGACGACGAGATCCGCCGCGTGGTGCAAGTGCTCTCGCGGCGCACCAAAAACAATCCGGTGCTCATCGGCGAACCCGGCGTGGGCAAGACGGCGATCGTCGAGGGCCTCGCGCAGCGCATCGTGCGCGGCGACGTGCCCGAGGGACTCAAAGACAAGAAGCTCATCTCGCTCGACATGGGCGCGCTGATCGCGGGCGCGAAGTACCGCGGCGAATTCGAAGAGCGCCTCAAAGCGGTGCTCAAAGAAGTGCAGGGCTCGAACGGCAAGGTGTTGCTCTTCGTCGACGAGTTGCACACCGTCGTGGGCGCCGGCAAGAGCGAAGGCTCGATGGACGCGGGCAACCTGCTCAAGCCGCTCCTCGCGCGCGGCGAGCTGCACATGATCGGTGCGACCACGCTCGACGAGTACCGCAAGTACATCGAGAAAGACGCTGCGCTCGAGCGCCGCTTCCAGCCCGTCCAGGTCGACCAACCGACGGTCGAAGACACGATCTCGATTCTGCGCGGATTGCGCGAGCGCTACGAAGTGCACCACGGTGTGCGCATCAAGGATGCGGCGCTCGTCGCCGCCGCCGTGCTCTCCAACCGCTACATCACGGATCGCTTCTTGCCCGACAAGGCGATCGATCTGGTCGACGAAGCGGGGGCAAAGCTGCGCACCGAGATCGACTCGATGCCGACGGAGCTCGACGAATCGTCGCGCCGCATCATGCAGCTCGAGATCGAACGCGAAGCGCTGCGCAAAGAGAGCGACGACGCCTCGAAGCAACGGCTCGAGAAGATCGATGCGGAGCTCGCGACGTTGCACGAAGAGAGCGACGCGCTCACGGCGCGGTATCAATCCGAAAAAGACGCCGTGCAGTCGCAGCGCGAGTTGCGCGAACAGATCGATCAGACGAAGATCGAGATCGATCGCGCGTCGCAGAACGCCGACTACGCGAAGGCCTCCGAGCTCAAGTACAGCCGCTTGGCCGAACTCGAGCAGCGGCTCAAGATGAAAGAAGACGCGCTCGGCGCGAGTACGTCGCGCTTGCTCAAAGAAGAAGTCGACGAAGAGGACATCGCCGAGGTGGTGAGCCGTTGGACGGGCGTGCCCGTTGCGAAGCTGCTCGAAGGCGAGATCCAGAAGTTGCTCAACCTCGAGGGCGAGTTGCACCAGCGCGTCATCGGTCAGGACGAAGCCGTCACCGCCGTTGCGGAAGCGATCGTGCGCGCGCGCTCGGGTCTCGGCGATCCGAACCGTCCGCTCGGATCGTTCCTGTTCCTCGGGCCGACCGGCGTCGGCAAGACGGAGTTGGCGCGCGCGCTGGCGTCGTTCTTGTTCGACGATGAGCGCGCGATGATCCGCATCGACATGTCGGAGTATCAGGAGAAGCACACCGTCGCGCGCCTGCTCGGCGCACCGCCCGGATACGTCGGCTACGACGAGGGCGGTCAGCTCACCGAAGCGGTGCGGCGCCGTCCGTTCTCGGTCGTGCTCTTCGATGAGATCGAGAAGGCGCACCCCGACGTGTTCAACGTCTTCTTGCAGATTCTCGACGACGGCCGCCTGACCGACGGTCAGGGGCGCACGATCGACTTCAAGAACACGATCCTGATCATGACGTCGAACATCGGCAGCCATCGCATCCTCGATTATCGCGGCGACTCGCAGGCCGACTTCGCGGTGATGCGCGCGACCGTGCTCGACGAATTGCGTCAGGCGTTTCGCCCCGAGTTTCTCAACCGCATCGACGAGATCGTGGTCTTCCACGCGCTCAGCGAAACGGAGCTCAAACAGATCGTCGAGATCCAGCTCGATCGCGTTCGCGCGCGGCTGGCCGACCGGCGGATCACGCTCGAGATCAGCGACGAGGCGAAGACGCATCTGGTGCGCGCGGGTTACGACCCGGCGTACGGCGCGCGGCCGCTCAAGCGTGCGATCCAGCGCGAAGTGGAGACGCCGCTGGGCCGGAAGATTCTGGCCGGCGACGTGCGCGACGGCGACCACGTGCGCGTGGACGTCGACCGCGATCGTGGCGAGCTGACGTTCAGCACCGTCGCACCGCTGCCGGAAATCGCGGCGCTCGCGACGACCTAGTCGCTCTTCCGCAAGGCGAAAAAGAAAACGGCCCGTTCGATCGCTCGAACGGGCCGTTTCTCGTTCACCCGCCGAAGCGGATGGCCGCGACTACATCTTGGACTTCGGGCTGGCCTTCATCATCGGCTTCTTGGTGGCTTTGGCCATCGGCTTGGCGCTGGCTTTCGCCATCGGTTTCGGGGCGGCAACCGCCGGAACGGCACCGATGACGAACGCGCTGGCGAGCAGCGCCATGAGGATACGGTTCATGTATGTTCTCCAAAGAGGAATAATGCAATGCGTGCGGCTCGATACGGGACCGGCCACACGCTGCATTCTATCCGCGGGAACTACGCAAGCACCTTCTCGCGCTTGCGTGCCCGCAGCCGATCCGTCTCGCTGAGCAAGCGCTTGCGAACACGGAGCGTCTTGGGCGTGACTTCGACCAGTTCGTCGTCGTCGATGAACTCGATCGCGCGCTCCAGGGACAGCTCGTCGGCCGGGGGCAGCCGGACGGTGTCGTCGGTGCCGGCGGCGCGCATGTTGGTGAGCTTCTTCGCCCGCACGACGTTGATCGCGACGTCCTTGTCATCGTTGGCGCGGCCGACGACCATGCCTTCGTACACGTCGACGCCGGGCTCGATGAAGAACCGGCCGCGTTGCTCGAGACCGGCCAGGGCGTACGCCGTGACGGTGCCCGTTTCGCTCGCGCAGAGCGCGCCGTTGCTGCGGCCCGGCATGTCGCCCGCCAGCGGCTGGTGATCGTAGTACGTGTGCGACATCACGGCCGTGCCGCGCGAGAGCGTCAGCAGTTCGCCGCGCAGACCGAAGATCGCGCGGGTCGGCATCGTGTACTCGAGCCGGCGCGTTTCGCCGACGTTGAGCATGTTCGACATGATCGCGCGGCGCTTGCCGAGCGTCTCGATCACGGCACCAGCGTACTCGTCTTGCACGTCGATCACGACGTACTCGACGGGTTCCATCTTCACGCCGTTCTTCTCGGTAACGATGACCTGCGGCTTGCTGACCGCGAGCTCGAAGCCTTCGCGGCGCATCGTCTCGATCAGGATCGAGAGATGCAGCTCGCCACGGCCGCGCACTTCGAACGTGTCCGCGCTCTCGGTATCCGAGACGCGCAGCGCGACGTTCGACTCGAGTTCGCGCATCAGCCGATCGCGGATCTGGCGCGACGTGAGCAGCTTGCCCTCGCGGCCGACGAACGGCGAGTTGTTGACCATGAAGAACATCGAGACGGTCGGTTCGTCGACCGCGACGGCGGTGAGGCCTTCGGGGGCGCTCGAGTCGGTGATCGTGTCGCCGATGTTGAGCCCGTCGATGCCGGACACGCAGATGATGTCGCCGGCCGTCGCTTCCTCGATCTCGATGCGTTCGAGGCCGCGGAACGAGAGCAGCTTGGTGAGGCGCAGCCCGTTCTCGACCTTGCCTTCGTGATCGACTTTCGCAATCGCGGCGTTGGTCTGCGCCTTCCCGCGATAGACGCGGCCGATGCCGATGCGCCCGACGTACTTGTTGTGATCGATCGCCGAGACGAGCATCTGGAAGGGGCCTTCCTCGGCCGGCGCTTCCGGAATGTGCTTGATGATCGTTGCGAAGAGCGGTTCGAGGTTATCGCTCTCGTCCTCGAGCGCCATCTTGGCGACGCCCGCGCGGCCGATGGTGAACACGGTCGGGAAGTCGGCCTGCTCGTCGTTCGCGCCCAGCTCGATGAAGAGGTCGAAGACCTCGTTCATCACTTCGCCGGCGCGCGCGTCCTTGCGGTCGATCTTGTTGATCGCGACGATGACGCGCAGGTCGAGTTCGAGCGCCTTGCGCAGCACGAAGCGCGTCTGCGGCATCACGCCCTCGGCGGCGTCGACCAGCAGCAGCACGCCCTGGACCATCTGCAGCACGCGTTCGACCTCGCCGCCGAAATCGGCGTGGCCGGGGGTGTCGACGATGTTGAACTTGATCCCGTTGTGCTCGATCGCGGTGTTCTTCGCAAGGATCGTGATGCCACGTTCCTTTTCGAGCGGGTTCGAGTCCATCGCCCGCGTTTCGGTGTGCTGACCCTCGCGATAGAGGCCACTCTGCTTGAACATGGCGTCCACGAGCGTGGTTTTGCCGTGGTCGACGTGGGCGATGATCGCGAGGTTACGGATATCCGGACGGGTGTTCACAACACCTCAGTGTAGCACGAATCCGTTATTTTCCGAAGCGCCGCTGCCGCCGTGCGAACGAATCGAGCGCGTCGGCGAACGTCTCCGCTCCAAACGCGGGCCAGGTCACCGGCGTGGACCAGAGTTCCGTGTAGGCGCACTGGAAAAGAAGGAAATTTGACAGCCGGAGGTCGCCGCCGGTGCGGATGAGCAGGTCGGGGTCGGGCAGTCCGGCGGTCCACAGATTCCGCGCCAGCGCGTCCTCGTCGATGTCTTCGGGGGCGATCGTCCCGGCGGCCACGTCGCGCGCGAGCGCTTGCACCGCGGCGGTCAGCTCGGAGCGGGCGCCGTAGTCCACGGCGAGGTTGAGCGTGATGCGGCGGTTCGCGACGCTGCGCGCTTCCATCGTCTCGAACGCCTCGCGGAGCGGCAGCGGAAGCCGGTCGCGGCGGCCGATCAGCCGCACGCGGACGCCGTCGCGCACGAGTTGAGCCGTCTCGCGCCGGGCGAAGGCCGCGCCGATCTCCATCAGTCCGCCGACCTCGTTGCGATCCCGCTGCCAGTTCTCTTCCGAGAACGCGTAGACGGTGAGCACTTCGACGCCGGCGTGCGCGGCCGTTTCGACGATGGTGTGCAGCGTGCGCATCCCGCGGCGATGGCCCTCGAGCGGCGGCATGCCGTGGCTGCGCGCCCAGCGCCGGTTGCCGTCCATGATGATGGCGACGTGGCGCGGCACGGTGGCGTACGCGGGCTCGATGCGTTCGATCATGATTGTGCTGCCCACCGTTCGTTGGCTGCCTCGCCGGAGCGCTGATGCACGTCGCGCACCACCGACTCCAACTCGTCGATGTACGAGAGAAAGCGGCGCCGCCCGTCGTCCGTAATACGCACCGTCGTCGACGGGCGCCCGCGTCCGGTGACGCGTTCCATCACGACGACGCCGACCTCGGCGAGCGCGTGCAGATGGCGATTGAGATTGCCGTCGGTCAAGGCACAGGCATCTTGCAATTCGGTGAAGCGCATGCCGTGCGGATTGGCGACCAGGCACGTGCAGACGGCGAGCCGGCCGCGCTCGTGAAAGATCCGTTCGAGCCCGGAGTAGGCGAACGGGGCCCCGTCGTTGTTCATTCGTGCACGTGCTGCAGCTGCGTGTGGTCGTCGCGCATCACGAGCACGCCGACCATCAGTTGCCCGAGGCCGAACGTGGCCGGCATCACCCACCAGGCGAGGGCGTTGTTGCCCTGCGCGAAGAGCAGCGCGGCGCCGCTGCCGGCGAAGAGTGAGGCGACCCAGCCGATGCCGGGCGGCGCCATGGCGCGCGAAGCGATCAAGCCGAGCGCATAACACAAGCACCACATGCCCGGCAGCAAGCCGAGTTGATCGCGCATGACGAACGCCGCCGTGAAGAGTCCACCGGCGACGATCGAGGGCAGAATCGTCATGCCGACCGTCTTCAGTTGCACGCGCGAGCGAACGGACCAATTCTTTGCGAGCCACAACAGGATCGCGCCGTAGTTCACCGCGAGCGAGCAGGCGAGACAGGCGCTCCAGATGGTAACATACCGCAGGCCGTCGGCCTCGGTCACGGGGTGCGGCGCCGAGGTGGCTTGCACGACGCCGGCGCCGATCGCGGCGACGCCGCTGGCGATCGCGGCGCCGCCCGAGAGCCCGCGAAAGCGCTGCACGGCGGCGAGGCGAGAGCGGACTTCTTCCAGGTCGGCGAGGGCGCGGGAGACTTCCATTGCTCACTTTGTAGCACAAAGCCGGAACTTCACACAAGGGACGCGGGGCCAACCGGAACAATCCGCGGCCGCTCGAAGTGGATGGGCACATGGCCGACGTGATGCTCGTGACCGGCGGAGGTCGCGGCATCGGGGCCGCGGTCGCGTTGCTCGCAGCGCGACGCGGTTTCGATGTGGCGGTGAACTACCGCGAAGACGAACGGGCGGCCGCATCGGTTGCCGATGCGGCGCGCGCCATCGGCGTGCGCGCGACCATCATCCAGGCCGACGTGTCGCGCGAACCCGACATCGTGAAGATGTTTCAGCAGGTCGACACGTTCGGCACGCTCGCCGCGCTCGTGAACAACGCCGGCGTGACGGGCGGCTTCTCGAAGGTTGCCGACCTGACCGCGGCCGCGCTCGGCAAGACGCTCGCGGTCAACACCTACGGTGCGATTCTGTGTGCGCGCGAGGCGGTGCGCCGCCTCTCGACGGTGTGGGGCGGCAACGGCGGCGCGATCGTCAACGTCGGCTCGATCGCCTCGCGTCTCGGCGGCGCGGGCGAGTGGGTGCACTACGCCGCCTCGAAGGCTGCGATCGAAGCGTTCACCGTCGGGCTTGCGCGCGAGGTCGCGGGCGAGGGCGTGCGCGTCAACGCGGTCTCGCCCGGCGTCGTCGATACGGAAATCCACGCGACCGCCGGCGATCCGCATCGCGCGAAGCGCATGGCGGCGGCGATCCCGCTCGGCCGCGCCGCGACCGCGAACGAGGTCGCGGAAGCCGTGCTGTGGCTGCTCTCGGCGGAGTCATCGTACGTGACCGGCTCGATTCTCGAGGTCGGCGGCGGTCGCTGAACGCGGCCGAGGAGATGCCACGCTCATGTGATCGCGACGCGACTACCGGATCACTTCGACCTTGTCGATGTTGACGTAGTTGCCGCGCGAGCGCGCGTCGCGGATCGTGCCGACGACGAGGTCGACGCTGTAGCTGCCGGCGGGTAACGACGGGCTCGCGTAGAGGAGCACGTCGGTGCGCTTCACCGGTGAGTAGAAGTCGAGCGTCGCGATCGGCGTGCGGCGCACGAAGACGACCGCGTGGCCGCCGGCTGGGCCCGTGACGCCGTAGATCCGAAAGCCCGCGCCGTTCAATTCGACCGCGAGAACGTCGCCCGGATGATAGCTTCGCACGCTGCCGCCCTCGAAGCGCCCGTCGTCGTGGCGGCGCACGATTTCCCAACGGCCGAAGAGCCGCATCTGCATGCTCGGGTTCGGTGCGAGGCCCAGCGTGAACGCGGCCAGCATCGCGAGGGCGAGCAGCTTCATTGCGGCAGGTGGTAGAGCGATTTGAGGTCGCTCATCTCCGCGGTCAGGATCACGTGCATGTCCGCATTCGGCGCCGGGCCGATGCGCCGGTCGTCGTTCACCTGGCGCATCACGGCGACGTGGAGCGGCCGTGAGATCAGGTGCTCGATGAAGTAGCCGACGTCGAAGCGCCCGTCGGGCATGATGCCGGCGGCGCGCATCGAGGCGGCGAGCTCATAGGGATCGTGCGCGAGGGCCGGATCGGGCGGCGGGAGCGCGATGTGCCGCGCCTTGGCAACGCCGAGCGCATCGTCGACGAAGCTGTCCAGCGTCGCGAAATAGCGCGTCATCCGCGGTGCGCCGAATTCCGCGTCGAGCTGCGCGACGGCCGCCGCGTGATGCTGCGCGGTGAGCATCGCCGTGAGCTTCGCCGCATCGAAGTGGCGTGGGCCGCCGCCGGCCGCGACCATCGCCGAGAGCAGCGGCAGATCGGGCGCGCCGAGATAGCGGCCGTGACTCATGCCGGCCATGCCGTCGTGCATCGCGCGCGCCGATGCGGGTGCGGCCACGCTTGCCAACCAGACGACAACGGCGGAGAGCAAGAGTGAACATCGGCCGATCATGCTGCCCGTCGTACCCGTGCAACGCGAGCAAACCACCTCCACCGAACGTACGTTAGCAAGCGCTCGATCCTGCGCCGCGTGGGTAGACGGCAAGCGAGGAGGGATCAATCGAGTGGACACGTTTGCATCGTTCGCGCGTGCGGTGAACCGGTTCGTGGCAAGCCCGGCCGCGACGGCGGCCGCATTCGCCACGGTCATCATCTGGGCGGCGTGCGGCCCGGTCGCGCATTACTCGGATGGCTGGCAGCTGCTCATCAACACGGGGACCACGATCGTCACGTTCTTGATGGTCTTCGTGCTCAACAACGCGCAGTCGCGCGACACGTCGGCGATCAACGCCAAGCTCGACGCGCTGATCATCGCCATGGAGAACGCCGACAATCGGCTCGTGGGTCTCGAGCTGAAGACCGACGCCGAAACGCGCGAGATTTCCGAAGAACTCCAGGCAAGTCTCGCCGATCAGCCGTAACATTATTGCTCCCCACCGCCGCCGGCGTGGGAGCGTACGGGTCTGGTGGCCCGCACGGTCTTCAAAACCGTTGAGGCCTTCGCAAGGGGGCTGGTAGGTTCGATTCCTACACGCTCCCGCCAAACGGCAACCGCTAGAGCGAGAGCCGGCCGACGCCTTCGGGTCCGGGAAACTGCGGTATCGTGTACCAGAGCGTGTCACTCGGACCCGCGGCGAGCCACGTGGATGACGAACTCGACGAATACGACGTCGCGATTCCGCTCGGCGAGAGTCGGCCGATGGCCCCGCCATTCGAAAACCAGACATTCCCGTCCGGCCCCGTTGCGATGGGGCCCGCACCTCCGAAGGTGTAGGTCGAGAATTCGGTGATGGCTCCGGCGGTGGTGATGCGGCCGATCTCCGGAGGCGTGTATGCCGTGCGGACGCCCTCGAGCGTGTAGAAGAAGCCGGTCTCCGAGAACCACAAATTGCCGTCACTTCCGGCCGTGATGTTGGCGGGTGCTCCGGAAAGGCCCGAAGTGAACTGCGTGATGTTGCCGCTCGTCGTGATGCGTGCGATGGCGCCGCTCGTCACGCTCGCCGTTTCCGTGACCCACAGACTGCCGTCCGGCCCGGTAACGATGTCGCGCGGCCCGTAGCCGTTGCCGGTCGGGACATAGGTCACGGTCCCGGATGGCGTGATGCGGCCAACACATGCGCATTGCAACGTCGTAAACCAGAGGTTGCCATCGGGGCCGGCCGTGATATTGAACGGCGCGATCGATGCCGGACCAAGACCGAACTCCGTGACCGTTCCGGTCGGCGTGATGCGGCCGATGCGATTTCCAAACGGCTCCGTGAACCAGAGGTTGCCGTCAGGACCCTTGGCGATGCCTTCCGGAGAGCTGCCGGCACTGATGCCTGCGGAAAACTCCGTCACGGTCCCGCTCGGTGTCACGCGAGCGATGCGATTACCGACGTCTTCCGTCATCCAGAGATTTCCGTCCGGCCCAGCGGTGATCGCATAGGGATCGCTGCCCGAAGAGAAGCCTGCCGTGAAAACGGCTGCTACCGGTGCACTCGATGAAGGAGGATTCGGATTCGCTGGTCCGTCGATGGTGAAGGCCGAAAGTATCGCCGGCAACGCGGAGGGCCGCTGCGGCGGTGTGGATTGAAGGGCGATCTGGATCGCGCCTAGTGCATCGCTCCTCGTATCGAACGGAACCGCGATGGCTTTGTGCGTTGCGCCGGCACTCGCATAGATGTCCAACGCCGACTCGACGATCGTTCCGTTGACTTCGATCTGCATCACTCGCTGGCCCGGACCCGTGGCGCTGGGTTCCTCGAAGTACAGGGACCCGTGATAGGCCGTGTTGGGAACGAGGTTCGGGATCGTGTAGTTGAAGTTCGATCCCTCGGTGTACGTTGCGAAGATTGCAGCCGGCGGGAGATTC
>Ga0116228_10000969_pt1 | contig 23319 bp, 18 predicted proteins | sample S1TSphfallax_2_FD_89694 | JGI IMG/M metagenome (GOLD analysis project Ga0116228, IMG submission 89694) | Host-associated microbial communities from peat moss isolated from Minnesota, USA - S1T2_Fc - Sphagnum fallax MG | ecosystem: Host-associated > Plants > Peat moss > Unclassified | place...
TATTTCCAATTGCTCATTGTGATGCTGAAAAACCTTGGCAATTACAAAGAACAAAAACATTTTTGTTTGGCATTGAAAGACTCCAAGCTCATCTCAACACTCCGAAAGATAAGATCATAAATAAATTGGTCAATCTTGAGTCTTCAAAAACTCCAGCCTCTCAAAACCAATGTCCCATGACCTCAAGGAGTCATTTCGACCAAAACAATGTATTTTTGTTAGTATTTTGCAACCACCAATTTGACTATTTTGGTTGAGAAGGTCAACGGATCAACCTGAGTGATGACAAAGTTGTCTAAAAGTAGCTTGGTCATCAACCATGGTGTCAAAGTTTCATAGTATAATAAATTAAAAGGAAACTAATTAATTTGTTAACTATTATGCAGTCATGGTATGGAGGAGGTGAAGGACGCATGAAAGGAAGTAGACCTTTGGTATCACCTCAAGGAAAGCTCAACAAAGGGCATGTCACATTCAAATTCCCACAAAAATCGATTTCATTTAGAAGATTATTTAATTACATATTTTGACCTTAGAAGTAGGTACTATAGTGGATCAAATTTTGTATTGGTTCCAACAAAATACCACAACTTAGGTCCAATCTTTCTTTTATTGGCAAGATTTTGCCCAAAAAAAATGAAAACTAAAAATTAAAAAAACAACAATTTTGGAGGTTTTAATCACTAAGAATGTAAGTAAAAAAATTTCTAAAAGCCAAATTTTTACAATTCATTTTCAAGGTGTAACCAAAACATAGAAGCATAATCAAAGATTTGTACATCATATTGAGTTTATAGCCAAACTTGGTTAAATTTTTTAGGGATAATCGCCGATTCTTCTATACCTTCTTATGGGTGATAGCTATTTTATCTATATACAAATTTTCTTAAGAAAAACATTGGTTAGGTTTGAGTACAAGAACTTGACCTTCACCTTCAAGATTTTACCCAGAGAATCGAATACTTGCACTACAGTGGTCGTATCTTCTAGGTTGTACCCAAAGAACTAGTTACCTCCACAACATTGGTGATTGCATAATTTTCTTTTCCAACCCTACGTGCCGGATACTTGCACTCATCAATAGTTGAGATGGCCTTTTTCCTTGACAAGATTTGGGAAGAGGTTGCACTTATAGTTCAATCTATGTTGGGATGCTCACCATTGCTATTACAACCCAATAATTGAAGCAAAGATGCTCTCACTAAATGTTTTGGAAGAAGGGATGAGGGTGTCGAAGGGGGCGAGGGGGACAGGATGCTATCAACAACAATAAATGAACACGCTAGGTATGTTCATCTTCTAATGTTGGGTTGAGAGCCTTGTTGTGAATAGGCTAGTCGGGGTTACACTTGCTCCACTCACATGCATGGTCACTCCACTAGCATCGGCCAAAATCATTTTTTTAATATTATTTTTTGATGCCGGCATGGTGGTGGCAAACCTGTGCTTCATGCACATGGGCAAACTGGCAGCGGACTACAACTATTGCCCTTCGCATGCCCTACGCTAGGCTCAATCACTACTCCATTACTAACCGGGCTATCCATTCAAAACTATTTTTATTTATTGAATTTAACAAGTTAATTTGGTGATTTTTTGCGGATTTTTTTAATTGCAAAATTTCGATCAATTTTTTTTAATTCATGGAAAAAATTCAATTTTTTTTTAATCGCAAAGCTTTTTACAATTTCTTTGCCTTTTTCTTTTTCTTTTTTTTCTAGCTCAAATTTTTCCTTTCATGGAACATGTGTTTTATTGTTTTCTTTAGCTATTTTCATTTTTTTAATCTCTTCATTTTTCTTTTGTTTTTCCCCCTCAAGGATGACATAATCATCCTCCTTAGTCCTTAACATTTTTCTCCCCTTGTTCTCTTTCTTCAACATTTTTTTTCCCTCTATATGCTTTGTAATAAATAACTATTTTGTATATTTTTATTTCTTTCTTAATGTGGCTTAGTTTTAGTCTTTTTTTCTGTGTGAAATTTTGCACTATTGCAGAAAAGTTTTTTGAGAAAGTCCAACATTTTCTTGCAAGATTCTCTGTTGGGAAAAAAAATTACTTGAAACTCAACAATTTTGGGGACTCGTGTAATTATATTTCTGTTGCTATGTACTATAAATAGCCAAACTAAAACACTTTTTTTTTCTAATAGTTCCTAGGAAGAGGCCAGAATTTCATGTTACATACTTCTTGGAATGCTTGCATTTGATGCTACATCAAAATATTGAAAAAAAAACATCATTTAGGCTTTTAAAAACTTGGCTAGAAGATCTTACATATATATTTTTGGGGTATCCATTATAGATAGGCAAATCATAATAGGGGTTTTTTTTTTCTGATAGTTCCTGGGTAGAGGTTGGAGGTCTCATCTTATATTCCTCTTGGGATGCTCACATTTGATGCTATTTCAAAAATTGGAAAAAAAACACTATTTATGTTTCAAATAAGACTTGGCTGCAAGTTCTAGTATATATTTTGCGTTTAGCTAATTTTTTCCTCTCAATGTTGGGGGAGTGGGGTGACATGAAAATTCTTTTTTGGGGAATTATATATATGTAATTGGGGGTTTCTTGAGATTACATTCTTGACAATATTAATTGGAATTTACACTTGTTATCATATTTGGATATCATGAAGTTGGGCTTTTGATGTGAAGGTCTCACATTTACATTCCTTAATATAAATTTATACAATTAAACAATTTTTTTGGGATGTATCACTTTTTACTATGGGGACCAATGGTCTTTTCCGAGACTTTTTGGTTTGAAAACTGAAGATTTGGGTTTTCATTTTAGAGTTTAGGGTGAGTAATCTTTAATGCAAAATAGATGGAGTTATTCCCCAAAAGGATTACAAAAGTAAGGGAAAAAGTCCTAGTTGTTGCTCAAAGGTTTTTCAGTGAAGTAGCCTAACTTATAGTAATACTCCCCATTCACACAAAATTCCAAAGTGCCCAATTGCAAAATGGGGAATATCTAGCCTTGATGTGCCACTTTTTGGACTTGGACACTCCTTTATTGAAAGCCATGTGTTTGTTACCCATAGGGAAGAGACTAGATGCATCTGTGAAAGATGTTGGGCCAAGAATTTTGGCTTGCTACTAAACCAATGTGAAGATGTCAAGTGGTGATAGGATGTTATGTTTTGATGGATGTAATGTTTCTAATATGGTTGGATGTTACCCTCAGGATCTAGGGCAGGGCCATTACACAATGAACTGCTTGCTTTTTAACGAAATATACAAGTGTAACATTTCATCCTTTTTTGACCTTTCAACTTTCATCTAAAGTGGCTCTACTTGGATTGAGTAAATATATTTGGTATGGCATGAGAACTAACTAATCTTGAAGCTAATGCCATTCCTTGTGTTATTTTTTGTAGCAACAACACTAATAGGATTTTATGATGTGATGGATCTTGATGACATGGTCATTGAAGTCCCAAACACATTGGGTTCAAAGGGTTGCTAGGAGCAATCCCAAGTTGATTGTCATGACAATGGTTCATAATGCATTCTGGAGGAATCACAACTTGCGATTGAAGTTTGCATTGTTGAAGTTGTTCACGATAATCCAATTGTTGGGAATGACCCCAACTTGATTACCACAACTCGACCTATACCTAGAAGTGGAGTGCAAGAGGTGCCTCAAGCCTCAAAAGGACACACAGACGATTCCTTACCCAACTCAAGTATTGGAATGTCATTTGTAATATTACTTGCCTAGCCCATCAATGTCAAAAGTACTAAGCAAAAGGGGCTTGATAATGTTGTTGATACAAGTCCTCCAAGAAATAATGTAGCAATATGTGGACATGTGGCAATACCTACTCAAAAGAAACAAGACTTTGTTGCCAATAAGAAGAGGAAAAAGACAAGTGATGATAATCTTAATGGGACATCTAAAGTAGCTACATATACTACCCAAAAAGGTAAGGTAGTCTTCATGCAAAATAACCTTGTATAGGATTGACAAAAGTGTACTTAGATGTAGGGACTAGGTGATCTATAAGGTTTGTATTTATGTAGTAACTTTTGTAGTAAGTATCAGCTACAAACTAAATTTTGTAAAGAAGGCTGAACATTAAGAATGGGTTCATTAATATAGATATAAGTACTCCTAGTCCTTTCCATGGTTTGAAAACTAGTACTCATTGGTGCAATTGTATTTTTTTGTTGCAATTTTGAAATTGTGGCTTCCAAGTACTAACTATTGTTGTTGTGTTACAATCTTGGTGTCGTATTGTTATAGTATCTTATTTGGATAGTTTGACAAGTGCATATGTTTATTCTAAAAATTACAAGGGGCAAAGCTTGTGTGGTTATGAACTTTGTATTGCTTTAGAGGTTATGTCAAATTGTTTATTGTGTAGGCACTTTCAATTGTCATGTTAACAATCATAACTAATGAACTGAAGATGGCCCTAGATGAATATCAAAACTCTTATGGATGGAAGTGAAATGGTTGCACATTTTGTAAACTATAACCATTCAAAATATACAAACAGGTAGGCATTTGAATTAAAATTGACAATATTAATTTGGCCACAAGGTGCTACATATAGAGGTTCCCATCCACTATGAAAAAATCAAATGTGACAAAAGAGTAAAGACTTGAGATAAATCCCCAATTTGGGGCTAGAATTACCAAGATATAATTTTAATCAAATGGAGCTAAGGTTCTTAGGGGATCTCATTAAAAAAAATTGTTTGTTTGAAGTTTTGGAATGACATTGATCATTTAAATTGTCCCATTATCTTACTAAGTTTGATCACATCACAAAAATTATAATCCACATGCATAAAGTTCATTGTACACATAAAAGCTCCAATGTCTCATGTACAATTTCAATTGTCAAAATCTAATGAAGAAAACAATACCATGCAAGTATTCTAGCTTTTTGTAATGTTGTCAATAGTTGGGTTTCCTTCTTGAGGTGTTGTTTGTAGTAGTGAATATAAACACACAAGCCTTCAATTTACTCAAAACTCCCAACAAACCTTTCAACAACATGAAACCCTTCAACAAAAATAATAATTAATCAACCATAAAGGACTTGGTTAATATAAGATTTAGAGGAATGCAAAGGAAATTGAAAAAATATTGCAAAACATAGAAAACTCCAAAAAATATACTACAAACCAAGATTGTTGAAAACTCACCTTTTAACATTAGGGGGCTTGGATGTGGCTCCAGTTTGTCATCTCCCAACATGAAACCGAAACTTGTTCACCACGAAGAATCAAATTTCTCACCGTAGCTACTACGCCCACACACTTTAGAAGTTTGCAATAGGAAATTATTAAAGGAATAAACAAATTACATTGTTTTTGGATGTACAAGGCATTACGGATAAGGATTGATCATTAGACATTAAAGGTTTAAATTTTGAATTCTTGTTTGGTTTTGAATCATGTTGATGGTGACTTGGGGACTACCCAAAGGTGGGAGTTCTAGGGAAATGAAATTCGTTCTTTATACACATAGTTTTGAAGTAAGGAAATAAATGTAAATATTTTGTGGCAAAATTTATAGATTTTTTTTTTTATGCCATAGATTTAATCTTGCTATTTGATTACATTTCAACAGAACATGGAATTTTTTGTTGTATTTTGATTGAAGTTTTCAGTAAATGAAGGAAGTACAGACTTTTGTAGTAATTTCCATATTCAAATTGTTGTGTGAATTATTTGTAATATCAAAAATATCCTTAAATGAATTATAATTTTGTTTCTGTTTTTTCTAGTTACTTGAAATAACCATGAGTCTAGTGTTTTCATGAACTACAAATATAAATGTGTTTAAAATTAGTGCAAAAATTGGGAATGTGTGAATATTGTAGTGCAAATATATTGTTTCAATAAGTGTGGAGTAGTTTTAAAGGGATTTAATCCACATCTACAATTTGGTGACCATCTTTTTGGGGAATGTTTTTGTTTTTTTATTAGAACAAAGGGGTTTTTTTGCATTTTGCACTATTTATATTATAGATGAAGGTGTTCAAAAAAGTAATTTAGTTTTCAATTCAGGTTTAGAGGGGGTATGTTAGAAAGCACAAAGGTTTAAGTGGTTGAAGCCATAAGACTATAGAACAATCTATAAATTCTGAAAAAAGAAAGGATTATGAAACACGATGAATCGAATGGTGACTCAAAGTTTACAGCGGTAATTAGATTTAGAGGCAAATTGTCAAGATCTTGAAGGACAAACAAAAAATAATCATGGAAATAGAAAGGAGTATGCACAAATTCCAGGAACTCCATATTAGAATTTGATGTTGGATAGACAAGTTTTAAAAATAAAAGAAAGACCTGCAAAACACAAGTCATTTCTACCATAAGAAGTGGTAGGGTGTGAAATATGGACTGGTGGTTTTCAAAGAAAGCATAATTATAAGTGACAATTTCCACGAAGAGAGCTACAATTGAATACTCACCCAAATGAATGGGTGCAGTATATTTCTCAATTGCAGTCTATGGTTCAAAGTCATAGAAATTAAGACGAAGTAAGGAATTTTATAATACCTGATCGGTTGTAAGAAATCTCAAATCCAAAATTAGTGATTAGCTAAGGAAAGGATATTATAGGAGGTATACAATCCAAGTTTGTGTCCCAATTTGCATCTCCAAATTATTATGAACTAGTGGAAGACTGGGAGGTGGAAGAAAACACCAATATCAATGTGCTTGAGGAGACTTAGGAAAACTATTTAAAATCATCTAAATATGCGAAGGCATAGGTGAATGTGTTGGATGAAATACCACAATCATACTCACATAAAAGAAATCAAAAGTTGGATCAAACAAAGTACGTAACCAAAACTAAGGATCATGATTATGTGGATTTGGAAATAACCAGATTACTTTCAAAAGTCTGTGCATTTTGTTAGGAAAAAGGACATGCAATCATGGATTGTCCTTTTGTGCATTTTCACATTAATGCAAGCATTGCTAAACATGTGGAGTTATAGAATGTGGCAGGAACATAAATGGATCAATCACAAGAGCAAGAACCAGGATTTCTTGTAATCCAACACAAATTGAAAGGCATGGAGTTGGGAGGTCAACTGGGACCATAAAGTTGACAAATTCATCCATCCATTCAATTCAGGAAGGGTGAAAGTCCTTTGAGGTGTACTGCACAGGACAAAAAGGGCCTAGTTATTTATGTAATCCTTTTCTACCTTATATTTTGATCCCCATGAAAAATAATGAATCAAAAGTTGTCAAATATTTCAAAAGGACTATAGACCATTCTAGATTCCATCATAATCATATATAAATGTGTTTTTACATGGTAAAAAAAACTAGGTAAAAAAGATTAAAAAAAGGGTGACATTGTGATAGGATTTTGGTACACCTAAAAAAAATTGGACCTAGAGTAGAGTACCAAAGGTGTATTCACATCCTCATTCTACACCACAAAAGATACCAATGGGTAACCATAGGATGGGGCATCATCAAATTCGAATTAACTCAACTTCACTAAGAATGTCGGAAATGGCAATCTAGAAATAACCTGCTGAAATAGAGGTTACCCAACCGCTTAATGTTGTCATACTAACCATAGGAGTGGAAACTATTGTTGCACCCAACACAAATTTTTTTAGAAGTGGAGTATTAACTAAATTTGCATCGAATTTTGGTCGTGGATTGGGAGGGATCTTGGTAGGAAGGAATTTGAGTAAAAGTTTCAGACTACCAACAACAATTGTTGGAGTTATTGGGACACCCCAGATGGTGTTTACCAATCCGATAATGACTACTCATGTGAACAAGATTGGAAATTAACCACTAATGAACTTAACATATGCTAAAAATCTAGTAAGAGGATATTAAGAACCATCTAGTGTAATTGCAAAAATCCCAGATCATAAAAATGGCCATTTTGTAAAGGCAAATAAGGTAGCTCTTAAGTACCATGACTTAAAAAAAAATGTTGACCTAAATGTTCATGTTAAAATATTCAATTATGTAGTGAAGGCTAATGTATAAAACTTTAAATAATATATCATCAATGCTTTTAGCTATACGTTAAAAAATACAACATTGAACTAGTGCCACAATTACATGTCAAAATTTCCTAATTATATTATTTCGAAGCTTACACAAACATTTTGCAAATGTCATTGAAAGATTTAAAAGGATGAAAAAATATACATGGAGTTGAATAACATGAAGCATGAGGAGACTAAGAGGTTGGAGGTTTATTATAAGAGGATTCAAAAGTTGGCTCATGGTTTATACCAAACATAGATAGTTTCTTGACTATTGTATTTAGGGGCTTACAATCACACCTCAAAATTGTGAATAAAAGAATGAAGAGGTCAACACCACAACAACATAAGGAGGCGACGATGTTGTGTGAAGAAAACATGACTATTATAGAAACAAGGAATGCACTTTCAATACCACAAAGTACTAAACAAGTAGCACCGCCAAAAACACGTAATAATATAGGGAAGATTAACAAATATTGCACAAATTGTGGAATGACTAATCACAATGTGGAAACATGTAGAAAGAAGGAATAAACCACAATTATAGCCATAGAGGCAGCACAACCGAATCAAAAACCAAAAAAGACATCTTCATATGCATGCCACATATGTAGTTTGAATCGACATAAAATAAAAAATTGTCCAAAGTTTATTGAGATGTGTAGAAGATGTTTCATGGGAAATATGTGACAGTAACAAAAATTCAACTTGTTGTTAAGATACAAACAATCATTATAGATGTGAATGTGTTGGATGTTAATGCTACAACAAAAAGTAAAGCAATTGAAGAACATGTGTTCAAGGATAGAAAACCAAAGAAAACAAAAAGTGTTGTTGATTGGTTAGTTAGTTCTTTAGTACCAAAGGTAGGGATAGTTGATGCAGCAATAAATAATCATATGGTAGTTATCATGACTATAGATTGGGAAGAATACAATTGAGGATGTGTTGCTGGATGGTGGATCTAGAGTTAATATCATCATAGAACATTTGAAGTTGAGATTGGGGCTTCCAAAGCCTAAACTTGCACCATATAATCTAAGGATGGCAAATCAAACAACCACAAAACCAATCGGTTTCATTAGAAATTTGAAGATATATGTGTTCATAGTATTCTTTACATAACTATGTTTATTGTATTTTAGAACAATGTGGTAGATTTTTATTATTCCATGATGTTGGGAAGACCATGGTTGAAGGATGCTAAAGTGGCACATGATTGGGGGAGTAACATTGTTACCATATAAAGGAATGGGACAGCTAGAATAATTATTATCACCAAACGTTTGGGAGGTGAAGTAAGAAGACCATAAGTGTTACTATGTTACAACTATCAAAACGGTATCATAGATGAAGAAGAAGATATCATCTTTGTTACAGAGCCATAATTGTTTCAATAGGAACAATCAATTTACATGAGATAATTTAGTTTGTGAAAACCATTGATGTGGAGATCATGGATATTAGTGTGAAAACTAGTAATTCAAAGTTAAAATCAAAGGTACAAATCATAGAACAAAAAACAACTAGCAACAAACATGAGCCAAAAATAACTTTAGAGGTTAAGGTGTATATTGAGATGTACTATAGTCATTAGCCATGGAGCATTATGGTGGACGAAACTCTAGCAAAAATCAAAGCACATGAATTGTAAATAGTTAGATGGATGTTAATTAAAGACTAACAATTTATGAAGTTCAACTTGGGAACTAATGTAAAACCACAACTAGTGAAGATCAATGCATAATTACAGATAAGCAAAATTTTGGAAGTAAAATAACTATTGAAGGAATTAAAAGATGTTTTTACATGGACATACAAAGATCTGAAAGGTTCCACTAGAGCTGGCAAACACAAAATTGAATTGGATACTATTATACCACTAGCACATTGCGCCGGGTACAAATTAAATCCAAATTATATATAATAGTCAAACAAAATATTGATAAATTGTTAACAACTATATTCATCCAATTTGTAGAGGAGGTTACATGGTTGTCACCAATAGTAATAGTACCCAAAAAGAATGGAAAACTAAAAATGTATATAGATTTCAGAAACTAAATGCAACCACAAAAAAGGATCCATATTTATTACCCTTTACAAATGAAGTTTTGAACACAATAGTAGGGTATGAAACATATTCCTTCTTAGATGGGTATTCATGATATCATCAAATTTTTATAACTCTAGAGGACATATACAAGATTGCATTTGTTACATACTAAGGATCTTTCATATGGAAAGTGATGTCATTTGGAGTAAATAATGGACATGCCTCCAACATATTAGAAAGTTGTTACCAAAACATTTAGAGAATATTTGGATGGTTTTATGAAGATATTTCTAGATGACTTAATGATGTATAGTGACATGGAGAATCATTTGTAGAAGCTCAAACTATGTTTTCAAAAATGTAAAAAATATAGCATTAATCTAAATCTAAACAAATGTGCATTTATGGTATTTTCAGGGATGATCTTGGGTTTTATTATTTCCAAAGAAGGGAAACTACCATATCCAAATAAAATACAAGCAATAGTAAACATGCCACCACCTAAAAATCCACAACAAATTCAAGTGTTCAACGGTATGGCACAATTTTACAAATGTTTTATCAAAACATTTATTGTTATTATGGCACATGTTACTAAATTGGCTAGGAATATAGACTTTTCTTTGGACAAAGGAATGTTAGAAGGCTTGGGAGTTGATCAAACAAAAGTATATTGAAGCATTGGTATTAATATCACCAAACTAGAAGGTGGAGTTTCTTGTTCATATAAGTGCATCATTATTAGTTGTCCTATAATTTGACAAGGAAAAGTGATCAACCGGCGGTGTATGCTTTTAGACTTTTGAACAAAACATAATGAAATTATAATACAACACATAAAGAAAGGCTTTAACAATGGTTTTTTATTTGCATAAATTCAAACATTATTTGTTAGATAATAAATTTGTTTTTTATGTAAAATACATGGCATTGATTTATTTGGTCAACAAACTATAGGTTTGAAGGAGAATAGCTAGATGGTTGTTATTGTTCCTAGAATATGACTTCACAATAATGTATAAGCCAATCAAAATTCATGTAGTTATAGGTGCATTGTTAATACTACCAGATAATACAAAACCCATAGGTGTGTTTGATCAAACCACATGTGCAAGTATGCTTTACACAGAGCCTAAATGGTTAAAAGATTTTTTGAGAACATGCAAGATTGAGGGAACATTGTATGCACAACAAAAGCAAAGATTGGTTAAGAAAACAGAGCCTTTCACACTAAAGAATGGTGAATTATACAGAATGGGCCAAGGCAATAGATTGCAAAGATGTTTGACAACTATAGAAGCATAGATAGTGATGAAAGAATTGCATGAAGGACCATCAAGAAGTCATTTTGCAATAGACATCATGCAAAGAAAGATATTGGATACGAGATATTGGTGGCCAACTTTGTACATACATGTGAATGATTATTGCAGATCTTGTGATGCACGCCAAAAAATAAGAAAATTAATGACTCAAAATCTTACAAAGTTGGTCATAAGTTTTCCAAAATAACCATTCATGAAATGGGGACTTGATTTTGTGGGGTTAAGTAAGCCAATAGGTAGATATATAGGAAAAAAATACATTCTTGTAGCCACAAACTATGTTACCAAGTGGGTGGAAGCAAGAGCACTAATAACTAATACTGCAATAGTAACAAACAAAATTTCTATATGAATGCATATTAACGAAGTTTGGATGTCCTTTAACTATAATCACAAATTAGGGAGTTCATTTCATCAATGATGTTAGCAAGTATTTAACATATATTTTTGTTGAAACATGTGAATTCAACCTAATATCCTCAAGGGAATGGGTAGGCTGAGTCTACTAACAAGGTACTTGGGACATTCTTGACTAAGTTAGTTAATGAAAATAGAATAGATTGGGATGAACATTTGTCAATAGTGTTATTTTCATATAAAACCACATACAAAGTAGTAACAAGGTACACACCATATCAATTAGTGTATGGATTACATCCATTAATGCCCACAAAGTACATAGTGTTAATTGTTGGTGGCAATTAGAAAGACAATACTTCAGCAAGAATTTTAACTAGTAGAATTTCAAAGTTGGAGAAGTTGCAAAAGGCTATGATGTAAGCTATAGAAACTACTGGCATTCAACAATGGAATAGAACATTATGGAGTTAACAAAAGAATAAAAAAAAACAGTTTGATTTTGGTGATTATGTTATGTGGTTTCTAAAGGGAAATAAATCACACCTAGGGAAGTTTACTAGGAAATGGTTTGGACCATACAAAGTATAGTATGTGTTGCCAAATAACACTGTGTTATTGGTGACAATTGATAAATTTGAAACTAATCTCGTGCTAATCAATGTGAATAAGCTCAAACCATATAAATATATGGAATTTAAAGTTCATAAACAAGAACCACAAAGGCCGGTATACTAACAATAAAGTGGAGGTGGACTTTTGGAGGAGGATTTTGATATGAACATGGAAGATGATGACTGTGTAACACAAAAACCACAAATGTAAGGCAATGAAGAAAAAGAATGGATGGTAGATCTTTAGAACTTCAGATGATGAACAAATCATTGAATGATAACTGCAGAAGTGAGGAATTGGTGTTTTTTAATAAGATGGACCATGAAATACAAAATGATGAATTTGTGATATAGAAATTTGAATTTGGTGTATCAGTGGTATTGGTTGATTCAACAAATGTATTTACATAATCATTAGATGTGTGGGTAGAGTTAGCAAATTTACCAATATAATCAGTAGAAATATTGGTACAATCAGCAAATGTATTGACATAGTCAACAGATGTATTGGCATAATTAGTAAAAGGTGTACAAGGATAACAATGTGGAGTTAGTACAACTAATTTAGGACAACCATGGATGTAAAGCGGTTGGAAGATGAGATTAGATGCACTAATTCACAATGATGAGGTGACATGCTTCCACCTAGCTGTACAAAGGACACAAAAGGTGGTAGTGATGGGTTGTCATCATTTCAAGGATAAGGCATTAATTAAAAGACGACAAGCATGCCAAAAAATGAATGAATCAAGCAGGAAGCTCAAGGATGAAAATAAACAAAGTAATCATTGAAAGTTGTTTTTGTTTACTAAAGGAAGTTATGTGTTTTTTGGAAATTTTGGAGTTTGTAGAAGCATGATTGAAAAATTGTAGAGAATAGCAAAGGAAAAAGAAGCACAAAGAAGTGAACACAGACAGAGACAAGAGGAAGAAACATAGATGTTGATAAAAAAAAGAAACAAAAGAAGAATTGAGAAAAGCAAAGAGTGTTAGAGTGTGAACATTTAGTCATTAAAAATGAAGTCGTCGTCGCATTCACCGTCATCTTCAAAATGTGAAAAACGAAAGTAGTACCATGAAAAAATGTAGTTTGTGTATTCAATAATTCAAGATATATATAGATCAGAAACATCTATAATAGAGTTTTTGTGAAGATCCAGAAGACTTGGAGTTCAAGTGAGCAAGTAGGACCAAGAGTTACACCAATGGATCCAGTGTACATTGAAAAATCAAACGAAGACAAAGGGATGTGGAGCAACGATCTATGAAAGAACAAGCAACACAAAAAGACGCAAAGGAAGAAGATGTACTTGAGGTGGGAGTGCAGCCATAGGCAAAAGTGCAACCAAGTGTTTTTGTGGATGGAAAAAAGGCCAACACTTACAAAAACAAAGGTAACAAAAATAGCCAAGTTAAGAGACTATTCTTGAATGACCTTATAAAGCTTGGATTCAAATTCTAAGGGCCAATTGATGAGGAAGAATAACCATGTAAAAAGTTGAAAACTCTTCTTGGGCTCCCTAATTATGATGATTTTGACTTTGATGAGGAGGAAAGTAATACGTTGTTTAAATATGAATACAAAGTCTAGGGGAAGGTGTAAAAATGATTGAAAGATGTTACAAAAAAGGTAGTTTCTATCCATAGGCAAAAGTGCAACTAAGTGTTTTTGTGGATGGAAAAAGGGGCAACACTTACAAAAACAAAGGTAAATAAAAGAGCCAAGTTACAAGACCATTCTTGAATGACCCTATAAAGCTTGGATTCAAATTCTAAGGGCCAATTGATGAGGAAGAATAACCATGTAAAAAGTTGAAAACTCTTCTTGGGCTCCCTAATTATGATGATTCTGACTTTGATGAGGAGGAAAGTAATATGTTGTTTAAATATGAATACAAAGTCTAGGGGAAGGTGTAAAAACAATTGAAAGATGTTACAAAAAAGGTAGTTTCTATCCTTGGAAAAGGTGTAACAACTTATGTTACGTCCTCCAAAGTGATTTCCTAAAATCCTAAATTTTGAAGTGTTTATTCAAATAGATGCTAAAAATTTACACTTGAACTCTAACATGAAAATTGCATAATTTTGTAGTTTTAATGCACATTTTGCATCAATTTTGTACAAGATCAAAAATGGGTCTAACGTGCTCCCAAGTTCCTTGATAGGTTCAAATGTGAGTCTAAGGCGAAAACAACGAAAGAGTAAGGAGTTGGGGCACGCTCCTTGGCTCATAGCACTTTGGGGGTAGAAGGGCGTGCTAAAGCTTCGGTATGGGACTAGGAAGATTGATAAGCAATTTACTCACTCACACCAGCTTGCACACACCAAACAACAAGCTGGTTAGTGCATAGTTGGAGCACTTTGGTGCACAAACAAACTACGGGCAAACACAAACTCACAAGATTCACCATGGTTTGAACTTGAGGGAAGCCATCACCTTCCTTCTTATAGTATACTATGTGCCTGGTCATGGGACCAGCACCCAAATGTCATTTTGTCCCGGGATTCCAAAGTGGGAGTCCCGAAATTCCCATAACTTTATGTGCAGACCTCCGATTGAGATGAGGTTTGAAGCAAAGTTGTAGCCTTTGTCAAGAGCTTTTTAATGGTATGTTGCATGCCACCTGCACGCAAGGAAATCGGGCGTTTCCTTACTTTTAGTGGTCGGGAGTCAAATTGCCAATTTGACTTCCAACCCTTTTTTTGGCCATAACTTGTGTTTCACGTGTCCAAATGGGTCATGCGAGCCCATTTTAAACATTTAAATTCCAAGAGCTTTCCAATGATATAAGGAACGCCTCAATCCAATGGGTTTTGACCCCTGTAATCACTATCTAGAAATTTGAGAATCCATTGGGACTCCAATTCCCAAAATGGGAACTCATTTGGGAGTGTGAAGGTTCATTCCCTCACACTCTCCTACATTCCCGGGAGCATGAAAAGTGACTCCCAGGCTTCCTTTTGGCTTGCACCCTTGCAAGCCTTTGCCTTGGTCAGAAGCCCAAGGCTAGGGTTGCGATAGGGTTTAACTAATAAACATGTACTTGAACTATTGTTGGATGAAAATAGTTTTGAACTAGCATCAAAACTATAAAAATGTGCAATCCCAACTTGCACATTTTGTACCAATTTTGGGACAAATTTTGTTGTAAGGAGTTGCAAACTAGATAGTCCATTTTTTGGTGTCGAAGGGGTAGTTTTTACGAGGTACCTTTAGGTTTGGTATAATATGTTTTGAGGTTTCAAAAGGACTCATTTAATTAAACTATAACATTTGAAAAATCAAAATTTTAAAATTGAAGATAAAATGCCATCATTTCATTACAAGGTGGACTTTTCAAATGATTAATATAAGATGGATGATCATAGTCCATAAAAAGTGTTATGGATTTTTATTACATAATAAACATGTTTTAATTGTTGATTTTTTCTCCTAATATGATTGTGAAGCTATTATAATCCTAAAATAAAATATTTCAATCAAATTTAATAATTTTAATTTATTGGGATTTTGCAAGATTACCAATAGTTTAGAAAGTCCATAACTTATTGAAATGGAAAAATTGATAAATGTTGTTTTGTAAAAAGTGACATTATTACCCAACATAACATCTGCCAACTATTAAATTTCAAAAAATCCATGTTTTTGTTTCCAAATTTTCCCCTTTGATCAAATTAAAACACATTTCATAATTTGAAAACTTGTAAATTTAGGGTTTAGGTATGCTTCTTACCTCCTACCTTCAAATGGACTAATTTGCAGTTTCAAAACATCAAATATTTGCATTAAAAAAAATTTAAAAGGAAAATTGTGGACTCCAAAATTTGCCACTTTTGGCCCACCTTAATGTGTAATCACCTTGTAAATGGGTAGATGCAAGCTATGGTGGTTCATTTTTGTGACGAAACAATGTTTTTTCCCTGGGTACCCTTTATTCAAATGCATATAGTGACTAATATATCCTTAAATCTACTAATTGAAATTTAAATCCAAACTAATAATTTCATTATGAAGATATCTATGTGGTTATTTATTGATTAAAAATTCATTTGTTAGTAGTAATGGACTTTTGAAATAAAAATGTATGGACTGCTCATCTGATTAAAACATCACAAAATGGAAAATTTTATATTGATTCACATTTCAAATTTGTTATTGGGACTCAATATATAATGATAATACAAGAGGAATCTTTTCTTTGAAAACCTTAAATGTTTAATAGTTAGGGACTTTTGAATGGTTAAAATTTGACCATATTTTCATAAGTCCATATGAGTTGTAATTTTATTTTATTTCTCAAAATTTTAATTCCAAAAGCATATTTTTTGAAAGTTTTAGATGGGGCATTATTCCTTTGGACTTTGTGGGTTTTCTTTTTAGGATTTCCAAGTTTAAAAATGACATCAACTACATTAAATACAAGTTTTCACATAGATTTGGGAAGGTTTATAGGTGATTGAACATGTATTATTCAAAGATTAAAATAATAACATTTTGAAAAATAATAACCATGTTCATTTGAATCAGTTAAAAAATTCTTGTATGGACTTTTAGGGACTGTAATGTTTGTCGATATTGAGCCATTGTAGCTTGCATCTACCCAAATGGGCTTGAATAACATTTGTAACACATGGTTTTTGGGCTTAATTATGGGCTACATTGTACAATGATATAATAAATGATGTAAATTATTATAGTTTTAGTCAAAGGGGTGTTTGAAAAATACCATAGTCAAATTATTATAGTATATTACAATTGAAACATGAAACCTCATAGCCTAAACATAGCAACAAAGGAAGTTGGAATGTAGACTGTAAGTGCTCATTTCACTGAAAACTACCTATCCTTTTCAAATGATTGCCATATTGGTTGGATTTTAAACCAAGTAATATTTGGTAAATGAGGGTAGAATTAATCTTTTTTTATTAAAACATTACACCTCATGAACTTAACATAACAACATTAGGGATTTGGAACAAGGACCACCTACTCATTTCACCAAGGATTGCCTATCCTTTTCAAATGACTACCCTATTAGTTGGATTTAAAACCAAGTAATATTTGGCAAATGAGGGTAGAATTATTATTTTTTAATTAAAACATTACACCTCATGAACTTAACATATGTTACTTTTAAAATACTATTATTTTAATATTTTAATAATATATCGTTAGTCACCTACAAACCTTCCCAAATCTATGTGAAAACTTGTATTTAATGTAGTTGATGTCATTTTTTATTTTGGAAGTCCCAAAGTCAATAAAAATAATGCCCCTTCTAAGACTTTTAAAAAATATGTTGTTGGGACAAAAAATTTGAAAAACAAACAAAAATTGCAACTCCTATGTACTTATGAAAATAATAAATATGGTCAATTTTAACCATTCAAAAGTCCCTAGCTATTAAATGATTAAAATTTTTAAAAAAGATTCTTCATATGAGTTTATCATCTTATACTACATTATATATTGAATCCCAATAACAAATTTGGAATGTGAATCAATATAAATTTTTCTATTTTGTGATGTTCCAGTTAGTGAACCAGTCCATATTTTTCGACTTCAAAAGTCCATTACTACTAACAAATTATTTTTTTATCAATAAATAACACACCAGTTCTCGTGATAATGAAATTATGGCTTTAGATCTAATTTCCAATTAGTAGATCTAAAGATATATTAATCACCATATGCATTTGAACAAAAGGCACCTAGGGAAAAACATTGTTTCATCACAAAAGTGAGCCATTGTAGCTTGCATCTTCCCACTTGTAATATTTGGCAAATGAAAATAGCATTAATCTTTTGTTATTAGAACATTACACCTCATGAAATTAACATAATAGCATTAAGAAGTTGGAATTGCATGTCCTTTTCAAGTGACTATCATACTTGTTCGATCTAGGACCAAGTAATATTTAGCAAAATAAGGTTAACCTTATACTTTGATAACTAAAATGTTTAACTCACATTTGTAATATCCTAATTATAACATCACAAAGGTTATAGTTGATCCAAAACTTGTTTCTTTAAACTATTATAATTTTATTTTGTAGTCTTTAGTTAATTCAAACAACCATTGCCACTCCACATCACAAAGTACCATGCATGTGCATTCTTGAAACACTACATAACTCATCATGCACATGCAATCTCACTTTGGATAGCCAAGTGCGAAACACAACACAAACCTACAAATTAACACATTGTGATAATTAACAAACTACATGCATATTCAAGTCTAGGCATTACGAACTTTGATGCACACACTAGATGTGAACAGATGTTGGCAAGTTTAACCTCATCATTGAAGTAATAACTCATGTTCCTATGTTGTATCAAGTCATAGTAATGACCACAAATGACGAAATTTCCTTCATTTTTATAAGCATTAATGAAGGTTTCCACCATAGTATGGACAAGTTTATCATAAAACAATAGCCAAAATTGTTCTCCATGACCACTTTCACAAGGAACAACAACATTGTCACCTATTGCAACATTGTTAGCAAGTGTCTTTCCCCCATTGCCATATTCGTTTCTTCTTTTACTCCCAACATGGCTTCACGAATTGCAGGTTTGTCAAAAACATCAAGCCTCATTATCTCCCATGATGGAACATGGGACATTTGATGGCATTCCCCAATGCTAGTTGTGCTTATGTAAACATCACAAAAACATGACAAATGGTGAAACTAGAAGAAAGTGGAATCTCAACTGGATACACTTTTGACCTAACACAAATAACCATAATTTAGAGAAGACGTTCATTGTCCATAAAATTGAACCAATGACAAAAAATTGACATTGAATATAAACATTCATAAGGAGGTGAAATCACTTGGTGCATCCCTCTACTTCCAGCTGTAATGGAGCAACCATGTGTGAGTCTTATCTTGGACAAATTTCCCAAAATATCTTATTGAGAATCCTTCTTGTGTTTGAGTGAGCTACATGTGACATGCTTACAAAAAATAATATTAAAAAATAAATTAGATTTCAATCTATAATTTTTTTAAAAAGTCCAATGGGCAAAAATTGAATGGTTAAACCAAGACTATCTTGAATTTTGACATGACTAACATAGGTAATGATATGTTATTTGTTAGTACGTGATGGGAAATCACTTAAATGGGGTCTTGGAATCACAATCATTGCCACTAAAAAAAGGACTAGGTAGTTTTTGACACAAAAAAACTAGCAAAGCCCAATTATTAATGGGGATGCAACTCCATCAAAATAACAAGTACTTCCTATCCTTTTTAGCAAGGATTATCTTTCCCTTTTCATGAAGGACTTCCTCTCTTTTTATCCAAGGAGTATTTATCCTTTCCATCAATGATTGTTTGTCCTTTTAATTCAAGTTAAACTTCATCTCCTTTTAACTAAGAACTGCATATCCCTTTTCATCAAGGATTCCTCTCCTTTTAAATGAAGACTACCTATTCTTTCCTTCAATGATTGTATATCCTTTTAACTCAAGCTAGACATCTTCTCCACTTAACCAAGGACTACATGTCCTTTTTCATCAAGGACTTCATCTCCTTTTAACCAAGGACTACCTATCCTTTCCTTCAATGAATATTTGTCCTTTTTTATTAAGGACTTCTTCTCCTTTTAACCAAGAATTACCTAACCTCTCCTTCAATGACCGTCTGTCCTTTCAAATCAAATTAAACTTCCTCTCATTTTACCCAAGAACTACATGACCTTTCCTTCAAGGACTATTTGTCCTTTTAAATCAAGCTAGACTTCCTTTCCATTTACCCAAGGATTGCTTGACCTCTCCTTCAATGATTATTTATTTTTAAAAATCAAACTAGACTTCCTCTCCTTTTACCCAAGGATTACCTTTCATTTGCATCAATGGTTGCATGTCCTTTTAACCAACAATTCTTTATCTTGTTAATGAAGGACTACATGTCCTTTACATTAAAGACTAATTCTCCTTTCCAAATTTGAAAAACCTATTGAATAAACAATTGATTGTTAATGGGGATTCAATTACAAGTAATTCTAAAAAATTGAATAACAAGCATTAAATGGTTAAGCAAGGACTATTTGTCCTTTGCATATGATTACCACATTATGTTCACTAGTGGGAATGATGAAAACCCTTGATTGAACACTAGTTAGACCTTAAATAGTAAATGTAAACTACGATACTTGATTGTTCTTGACGAAAGTTCACAATATCATGTGCATTTTGAAGCTTGTGTGCTTGTGGCTTGATTTGTTCCTTACGAATTTCATGCTTCAAAAGGGAACTTGCATCGTCAATTTCCTCCTTACCATGACCACTAGCAAAATAATTCCAAGACATACAATGTACCACATATAATCGCACAACAATGTGCACATTTGAATTTTGCAAAACATTTGTCATTCCAAACCACAACCAATATTGGCCAAGACCCCATGCTCTTCAAATAACCCTAATGTAAAATGAGACAATGTTGCACAAAAGGATTATCATGAATCTTATCATCAATAATGTAGTACTGAACCTCTTTAAGAATTTTGGAACTTTGAGGGTTTGTTGGGTTGAAATGTGGGTCCACTTTCTAGGTGATATGCACCAAAGTATTGATTTGAAAATTATATTAATGCATGTCTTACACCTCACTGTGTGTTTTGAATTCATAGTTCTCCAAGAAGTTGATGCAAGAAAAGACTGTGTCATCAAGAATGTTTTTCAACAAGAGCTTGAATTCTTAGATTTAGTCACAAGTTGTAAGTATTTGAAGTTAGTTTAACATGTGCAAAAAGTAAAAAAATTGTGACAACCTAGGTTAGCTTAAAAAGAAAAATTAATGGAATGAAATTAGTACCTTGTCTTGCCACCTTACCTAGAAGTCGTGGGTGACAAAATCTTTTAGTCTTGGACGTAAGTAGTCCAACAATTTAGAGGTTGAAATATCCATGTACTACAACTAGGTGATTTTCCTTGGATCACCATTGTCCTTTCGGCCAACCATAAACTTGGCATATTTTCGTATTGTTTTTGCACTCAATATCTCTTTTGTAGGGCACACCTTCAAATTGCCAATCCACATAAGGTACAGTCACCCATTAAACATGCCCGTTTATGCCATTCATGACCATCTACTATGGGACATACAATGGAAGTCCATAAGTTAATCATTCTTGAAAATGATATTTGATCGGCACAACATTCTTGAAATTTTTGATCAACACCTAATGGGCAACAAATTGCACATCTACAATCACAATTAGCATGAAAACCCCTAGTTTTGGAGTGCATATTATTTAGCCCAATATGTAACTCCACAAGATCCATGTGGTAACATCAATAGTAGGTGTTCCATTCTTTGATGTGCCTCACAAACCATGGCTTCAACAAAGTGAAGGCAATGCACTCAATCTTAACATGAAGATGTTTTTCTTGAATGCGGTGAAAAAATTTAGCTGCAATGCACAAAATCAATAGATTAAACCCACTCTAGATTTTGTATTTAGTATGTTTCAACACATTCAACAAGTTTTAAACCACTTTATAGAATACATTTGATTGAAAGTCATGTGGCACAAATCATGGAACAATTTCAGGTGTATGTGATGGGCAATGTATCAAATAATTCAACCATGTGACTATTAATATGCCTTGTGTATTTTTTTCAAAATCAAACCTAGTTTTTTCAAAATCCCATTCCTCACAACAATTATTCTATGATTATGATTTTGTTTGCAAATTTATGGGTTTTGGGATGCATACCAACTTTTGCTTAGATATCCATGCAAAGATCACACAAATTGAAGTCTCAAAAGTCAAAATCAACAAATGCCATTAAATTGAAAATATTAACAAAGTCAACAAGAATTGTACAACAAGCAAGAGCTACATTTCTTGACTTGTGATCATAATGTTTGTTAATCACTTACTTGTGACACTTACATGCTTAGTACAAGCCAATGTACCTATAAGCTCCCTTGTAGCAATATGTTTGGTTGTATGCCCATTTGCAAGGTGTGTGGATACACCATTTTTTATACTCTCCACAATAAGGTGAATATGTTTGCTCTCCCCAATGTTGGATAAAAAATGGGTAACATTGGTTTCACCAAGTCATCCTAAACATTTTTTCAATGACTTAAATATTATTGGACCTCCACCTCATAACCATGCAAGTCAACAACCAGCCTCAAAGCACACACTAGTAGAAAACCCCTTTTTTTAACCAAAAGTGTTCAATTACATGACATTTGCAACTATGTTTCAACTAGATTTTTAAAAAACTAAATACATTTATGACAATTACCAATTAAGTTGACTAATAAACTATATTGGTATATAGTTGAAAGCATTTTTCAACTAGGTGGTCATTTGCCAAATATTCATGGCATCAACAATGTCTCCAAGTTGAACTTTCAACTATGTTGGTAAACAATGTGAAACATGTTTCAATTAAAGGGTCATTTTGAAATATTCTTGGCATCTAAGGTTCTTTAGTTGGCACACAATCAAGACATTGACTACTATTCAACTATTTTGGATGATAAAATGTATGGATGATAAAATGTACTAGAGGATGGATGAAATACAATCTTGTTTGCACCTATCTCTTTCAACTAGGTTAAGCAATTAATAGGCAACTTTAAATTTTATACATATAATATTATAATATTTATTTTAAAATAAGTTAACATTAAATTACATGTAAATTTTATTGTATAAATGAATGGTTTTTTTTGTACATATAAATATTAAAATATAATTTCAAAATAAAGTTTAAGAAAATTAATAATATATGTTAGTACTAATTAATGTTTATTCATTTTTATAGGCATGATATCTTAATATTTGTTTAAAATTGTGATAAAAAATCATTAAACACTAATGTACCCTATGTCATTGGCCCAAGTTTGAATGCATTCAATTGAATTTTCCTTCCAAACCCCTTTTTGCAATTTGTTTGAATTTCCAACAACAATATGTACCCACCAAAA
>Ga0116228_10000970_pt1 | contig 23316 bp, 15 predicted proteins | sample S1TSphfallax_2_FD_89694 | JGI IMG/M metagenome (GOLD analysis project Ga0116228, IMG submission 89694) | Host-associated microbial communities from peat moss isolated from Minnesota, USA - S1T2_Fc - Sphagnum fallax MG | ecosystem: Host-associated > Plants > Peat moss > Unclassified | place...
ATATTTTTTTGTTAAAATTTGAAAAATTTTACAAAAATTTTAAAAACAAAAAAAAATAAAAAAAAAAAAAAAAAAAAAAACTCTGCCCATATTCCCTGTTTTTTTCTTGGACCTACTAATTAGTTGGATTTGTAATAGATGAACCGAATTCTCAAGAGAGTTCTATAAGAAGGCTTTGAAAAATCTAAAGCATTGAGTGATGCTTTGAAAAGCTCCACCGCTTTGGAGTGAAGATGTTTGGTTTTGATTACAAGAGAAAATCCAAACTTGACTCTTGTTTTTCTTGTGTAAACTTTACACAAAATGAAAGTGGTTAAGTTATCGAGATGTGAAAACACAATCCCAGAAAAGTAAATTGCCACCTCACCTTGTTCAGCTGATGTGAAATTCCCGAAAAATTCACTATGGACCACTTAGTGTGAAAGCATTTTGTTCCCAATGGGTTGTCTTTCATAAAGTGCTTTTTTGAACAGCTCTTTGAGGAATTGTCATTGGGCCGAGCCTACAGTCGCCTAGCACACCTTTAGTACCAATCTACACATGTTTCCAAATTCTTTCTAGAAAAGTATGGATTGAGCGATTAACCGCAAGATTTCTTTCCCTTCACATCCGGGGGGCTTCAAATTGGAGCTTTCTTTGTTTTTGAAAGGAGGTCTAATTATGTGAAGGGAAAGAAATAATATGTATTTTATTAATAAATCCTCATGCTTCAAAACCCAAAATGGTGCCTACATTACGGGACCAAAATCTAATAACCTACCTACATGACTTGGTTGTCTTCCACATCAATTATCAATCCTACAACACTAAACATTATTATTCAATAGGAAAACAAGAATCAAAGAAATTAAACCCTATAATTGGTGTATAATTGGTAGGTTACCAACTAAGTATTTGAAAACTTACACTTATGCATAACTGATGGTTATTAGTAAAATATTGATAACTTAATTGACACCCAATTTTTTTTTTAAAAACACCTACTTCATGTTTATGAAAAAATCAATAACTAGCTGACCTTGATAATAACCCAATGAAGGATTGAAAGATTCATTTGGTTTATTGATTACTAGTGTGGCCTCTGCTGTTGGCCCAAGTGTGAACGTACTATGTAAATTCCTGCAAGTCTGAATAGGACCCTGACAATAGACCCCAATTGTGGGGAAGAAAAAAGTTAAAATTTTGACTTAGTTTCTAGGGACGAAATTTATTCATAATTCAAGATTTTCCCTCACCTTAGGTCTAAAATTTAGAAAATCACCTTTAAGAAATCCCACTCATCAAGGGCTTTCAAATAATATAAAAACTTGCCCCAATTTCTTTTATTTAAAAAAAAGTGTCTTGATTTTGTTGCAATTTTTTTTTGACGAAATTGTTCAATACCCAATAATTCTTGCACTATAGCTCTAAAACATTTGGAAAACCACTGTGGTGCACTCATACTCATCATCCACATCCACGGCTTTCCAATGGTATCAAGAGAGTGGTGCGAGGTGCCATGGTTTGGGAGATCTCAAAGTGACTAACATAACATACAAGCAATGGGTCATGTAAATCATATTTTGTGCATTGTTAACTAGAATTGCGAGATTTTGTGTTATGTCATTCAAAGTGTGCTGATCTTTATTAAACTCTTCTCCAGCTCATTTACACTATCGTGCCTTTCTTTTGGGTAGCTGTTCGAGCATTTTGTTCAATTATGTTTGCCACATGAATACAATCCACCCTGTTGAGTGTTATGTGTGAAGCAGGGGGTTTTCTTTTTCTCAATTTTGTGGTTTCAAAAGTTTGGCAATTTTTTTTTCATTATCGGGGCAATTGTTTTCAAAGTTACACAAAAGAATGAAAATTACCTTAAAAATTCCAATTTTTTTTGGTCACCACAATGTGAAAATTCAGCAAAAGAAGAAATACACTGGCGTGAAGTTCTCTTGCCACTCTCTCATCATGGGGTCATAATGAAAGTCTAGAGGCACTCTACCCAATATCCATCCATTCGTGAGATGTTTTTGCAATTTTGAGCACTCACTTTAAGATGTTAACACTTAGACTTTTGTTTTAACATAGATATATAATTAACAAAAATAATTTTGTTAATCATCTTGTAATGTAAGCTCCTTGGACTTTAGAAAATGTTGGAATCACCATATTCAAATTGATTGAAATCACAAATTAGAATAATCCTAACACATTATTAGTTTTTAGTAATTAGAAGTATTCAAGCACATTTGGTTATATACCCAGGGGTATCATTGGTTGAATCCCGTGGAGATCAACAACGTATTCTAGTTTCTCGTTCAATTGTAATTTGTCACCTGACCTACCTTACAGAATCCTTGTTTAAATTGAACAATGAATAAAAATTTAGGAAAGTCAAATACAATCAATAATTATCCTTCAACTCTGGAAGGCATATTCAATTATTAAAAAATCCTTCAAAGTGTTGAAATTCAGATATTGTTTGTTGCCTATAGGTAATATCCTGATATTTATTTTAGGGAATTTGAAAAAAGTATCATATACTTTAATTCTTATTCTTCTTCATCTATTATATTTATAGAAAACAATATATTCCAGTCCTATTTTCAGTGGCCTCCTTATGAAAGGTAATAAATTATGCCATGTCTACAAGTGGACATGGGTACCAATTGTTTTTTTTGGCAAATAAGATCCATGCGATTTGATTTTACCTATAGATATTCGAATATGCAGACCATTAGTTTCCCAGCTTTTGCACAAATAATGCATGTCTTTTGGTTTGTCCTAACTTTGCAACTGTCGTCCTATTCTTTGTTTTCACTAGTTCTTTGGCAAGTTGGTGTCCTTGGTTTTAATGGAGAGAAGAAATTTCCAACTAATGCAAAAAATTCCCCATGTAGCAAGAGCATGGCAAATTGAAGGCTTTGAACATAAATTGTGCTAAAGTCATAATATGAAGTGCCAAGCTATTGGATTCTAGTAACTTTGGTTTCCAGATTTTGAAAAAGATATTATAGAGTTATCCGTAAAGTCACCCTCTGTTTCAACCCTTACCTGCTCTGCTTTCGCCCCCCTACACCCTCTTTCAGTGGTGTCCGCAAAGTAAGGAAATTTTATTAAATCTGGGTATGAAATGCATTTAATGCACAAGGTTCGAGAGTAATTACAGTAGTTATACGCGTAGGAGCAGTGAAAATATAAGTAGCAGCGGTGAAGTCGCTCAGGAAAAAGGAAAGACGGATGAAACTCAGTTTATCACCAAAATTGGTGGAAAAACTAGTTTGGGTCCCAGTTATTTCCTTTTGTAAAATTTTCATTCCCAGTTATGCGTTTGATGCCCTATTATGCCGAAACTAACCGTTCTCGCCCCCTAATCGCCTGACTTTACAGATAACTCTTATGTATGCAATAAATCAGTCAATTGTGATCATGCATGCACTTGGGCCAATGATGGAACTTGAAAGTGCCCTTGCCTTGCATATTATTCCTGGATGCAAGGGCAATATTTTGACCCTTTCAAATGAAAAGATCAAAACAAAAGGACAAAATGGTATTGTGAAGGGCATAGCCAAATACCAAACTTGCGAATTAAGGTCAATGAATATTATGTTCATAACTCATACATGTGAGCTTAGTCAATTCTCCAAATTTGTCATGAGCCAACGGCAATTACACCTTGAGTCAAAAATATGAGGCTTGAAGGTCTTGAGCTATCTTAGGTTCACCATTTAAAAGTCTTCATGAAGGAATCAAAAGGTATCAGTCTTGAAACTCCATTAACAATGAAGCGTGTTCAAATTGCACTAGTACAAATGCAAGTTTGATGCTCACAAGAGACTCATGGAAGTGAGATTGTAGGCAACTATATGTGTTGAGTTACATGTGGTAAAACCAGCTTATGCATGCCAAACTTGACAAGTGCATACATTAGAGTTATCCGTAAGTAAAGAAAGACACATGGGGGGATCAAACTCAAAAAAGCATCAATTTTGATGGTAAACTGAGTTTCATCCTGTCTTTCCTTTTTCCTGAGCGCCTCCAATGCTGCCACATATATTTTCACTGCTCCTAACTGTACAACTACTATAATTAGTCTCGAACCTTGTGCATTAAATGCTAAGTTTCAGCATTTCATACTGAAATTTAATAAAATCTCTTTACTTTGCAGATACCACTGAGGAGGGGATAGGGCGTGAAAGGAGGCCCAAAGACAGGGTGAAGACAGGATTACTATATGGATAACTCTAAGATAGTTTCTCCTTTTGTCAACTATTCATTTCTTTGATTTAAGCACTTTCCTAATAGATGTACAAAGAGAGCAAGGTAAATTCCATAGAAGATCTTTCATAAACATTAATATATTATGGCAAGAGATTAATTGCTTCAGTTTGTCGATACTTTTTGAAAAGAATGTGAGCATAAGTGTATTTGGTATGCCTCAACTTAATGCCCAGATGTCATATGAGTTTTCAATATTGGCTAGCATACGTGACTGGCCTTTGGCATCAGGTATTGGTTATTCCAACAAGGATTAGCTTGATTTTCATAATTCTAGAATCAGGCAAAAAGTTTGTGAACCAGATATTGATGTTGAATCTTGAGAACTTTGGATGCAATGATGCACATTTCTTTATGCAGGTTGGAAGTGGGTGTCATGTGAACTGACTTATGAAAATGGTATTAAAAAACCATAGAGAGTTTGACATTTGAGCATCTAGAAGTTACTAGATTTTTTATAAATGTTATACAGTTTTATGCCATTCTTATTTTGTAAATTGTGAAACAATTTCAATTACTAAGCAATTTCTTGTTGTATTCAATATTTAAAAGTGATGCCCACATTCATCAAATTCACAAAAAAAAGGTTAAAATATTATGCCCCTTCATTTTGGAAGTCCAATTCTAAACTTAAACAACTGCCAGTTTACCCCGATGGCCCCATGATAAAGTTGGGCAATGATGTAAAATCTATGACTTGGTATGAAATTCATTTGGTGCAAACTTCATAACAAGAACTAATTTTCATTAGTACCCTCATTTCCACTAAATTAATGTCCTTGAAAATTTGGATGATAGCGATTAGTTTGTTCCTAATCCTGATTACCCTTAGTATACCCTAAGTTTCTTGCCTCTTCCAATGAAGAATGATAATAATTAGTTTTTCCTTCATCTCGGAAGGGTGCGATTTCTTTTGCTATAAAAGAAAAGTGAATGGCAAAAAGAGTAGGGCAAAAGAGTAGTGGAAGGGCATGCTACAGTACAATTTTTCAGCATAGGTAGGTAGGTAGGTAGGTACCCACTATCAATTACCCAGCCTCTAGAAAGGAGAAGCGCCAAATAAGACCTTAAAGCCATACTCCCTACAGCTGTAACAACAGCCAAAAGCATATGAATAGATTTTGAAGTCACTCCAGCTGAGCTCATCATGCCTACAGCTGGGTATCTCAATTTCAGCTAGTATCTCCACAAAAACAACAGGATGCTCCTTTCCCCTCGCCCCCTTTTTCCTTTTTCCTTTTCTTGGAAAGAAGAGAAGGACCATGCTTGCTTATATTTTCCCTTGGCCTATAGTAGGGAACAAATTGTAAATCTGGCAGGAACTGCAACTTGTTTGAGAGGGATTTCTTTCCAATTTCTAATCTGACTGTTAAAAAACTTCTCTGGAAATATTAAGTTGTTCTCCCTTCAAAAGGAAGGCTCTCTAGAGCTAGAAAAGTTACTAAACACCAGACTCAGTAGCAATTTGAAGTGTAACTTCTTTTGACTAGTGCATGGTATTTTAGGTAATGTAATGATTTCATTTTGGGAAATTTTTAACCTCAAGAATCAAACTTTGCCTTATGCAAAGGATTTTTCATGAAATAAATGACCCCAATTCACCAGATTTTGGAGAGGGGGAAAAAATTCTAAATTGCTGGATTTTCGTAATAGGTTCTAGTAGGTAGCTAATCTTTTCTTTGATTAAAAAGATGGGGATTTTATTTTCCTACAATAAACTAGCGAAATTACCCAAATTTTTTATATCGCAAAATTGAAAAAAGGAAACCTGCTGTTCTGTAGAAGGAGTGTTTTTTTTTAAACTTCCAAAATTGACTAAATAAAAATAATAACAATAATAAAACTCTGCTTCCAGGAGTTGTGGTTTTGCTTGTAGGTTCAAAATTGAAAACCACCCGAAGAAGTGGTTTGGAGAAGACTAATTCCCCACAGCAGTAACAGTGGCTTTTTATTAAAAAAATGCTAATTTTGTGTCATTGGCTAACATTCCAAGAGGGATTTAGCATTAAATGGTAATAGGTTTTTAGAACCTGTCTAAATATTTTTAAAACTAGATTAAAAAATACTACCAAACTAAATTAGTTAAAGTCCAAATGTGGTTCAGATTTTCTGTTTTAAAAAAGGACTATTGCACCCAAAAAATTGCCTTTATTATTATTATTTTCAGCATTCTGGATAAATTTCTCACCCAAAGAAAAAAATGTTGCCTAGTAACTGGAGAGTTACCTATATGGGAATAAACCAGCAGATTAAGCAGGTGAAAAGAGGGACTTTCCCAGGTAACATTAATGGAGCTAGAAACCACCACCAGTTGTGTTCAGAGTTGTGTGTGCATGGCCTTCTTTCAGATCTTTCTTCCTCGCTCCATAGTTCTAACCCACCTGTTCAGGTACTGCACCAGTTGAGTCTTGTTGACAAGTTCATGATGATGATCCTGACTGCTTTGCAGCCATGAACTCTTGAGAGGAAAGAGAAGAGAAGATCTAAAGATCTCTTGCTGAAGTCCAGAGCTGCTGGTCCTGCTGCAAGCTGAGCCTGCCCATGATCTATCTGTATATGCACCAGTTGCTTTTTAATGTGCAATTGTCTGAGTCTTTTTGGGGCGTGATTGGCCTGTGCAATGATCTCCCATGCTGATAGAAAGCACTGTACAAAAGCTTTTTCTTTTCTTTTTTTGGATATGTGAGAGACAAGTTAAAGGTCAAGCTGTGATGCTTTTTTTCTTTTTTTTAAAAAAAAGATTAAAAGAGTGGCAAGTGTAAAAGCTCTTTCCCTAAAGGACACCCTTACTAGCAAGGCAGCAACTAGCCACTCTTGACATGTTGCAGCAAGTAGAAGGAAAAGGGGCGTCCCGTTGACATGTAGAAAACAAACAAACAAACAAACCTACGCCTGGAAAGGGTCCTGCACGGACAAATTGAACGTGGGGGATTTTGGAGAAGATGATTTGAACTCTCAAAATGGCCGGATGCAACAGCAGCAGGAGCCTGCATCTTCTGATGATAAATGATGATCACGAGATCTAGCTCAACTACTACCCTTCCCACCACGCCCCAACCCCTTTTTTCTTCTTTTTCAAAATTGCAAAAAGCAGCTGGGGTTCGGGAGGTTGAGGACTAGAGTATGCCAAACAAGAAAACTAGTGGGTGGTGGGGTAAGGTTCGAGACAGGTGCAGGTGTTGTACATAAAAAAACAAAAGGCGGAGCCTCCGTGAGACCTTTTCTGGAATATTGTCATACTAGTTAACATCTAGCTAGTGCTGCATCTTTCCAGAATAGAGTTCAAGATCCATTATGTGAAGGTTGCCATCGGGGGTTAATTCATTTGCAAAACCACCACCAGCCAGCAGTGCGTGATTCAGCCTCAATATGCATATCCAGTAGAACTACTGCATGCAGCCTTATGGCCATAAGAATATTATGGTTTCGGGCCTTTTGATATATGTCGAGTCGGATTGTTGCTGCAGCTTGAATGCTTTGTGTCTCGATCGAGCATACATGTGATCATCTCTAGATGTATACTAATCTGGTTCTCTGCGATTTCTGTCTCTAGTAATGTGATCATCTCTAGCTAGCTCATACTACTAATCTGGTTCTGCAGCTAGCCTGTCATGAGTCCCAGAATATCCAGCTCAGAACAGGTCAGTAATTGGATGACAAGTGACACTTATTCTCTCCAGCCCTGTGCACCTGCCCTACTACTAGTCCTACAACGTTGGATGGGGGCTAAGTTGGGAAAAAGATCCAGATTTGGATTCACTGTTCACCTTTCTTGGTTTCTTCTTGTCTATCCTTATCAAGTCAATGATTATCAGGCAGCTAGTTGAGGAGGGAGTTTAACCTTGTACCGTACTCGCCGCTGCTGCAGTGGCCCCCAACTACATCTCATGTCTCACCCCATATTATTCTACAACATAACAATACGTTAAATACTATGAATATCCAACTTAGAGCAACTGCACCGGTGCTCAATATGTGACCCTGCAAATTAAAACTGGCTGAAGAAAAGTCAAACCATGCCGGTTTGGCTCAGCAAAATGCTTTTGGCCCAGCATTTCTGCACAGTTTGACGAGGCTGGTAAAATGCACAGCAAAGATCCTAACACCTACCAGAAAAGAGTGTAATGAATATGATATGACTGTTGCTCCTGTTTCTTATAGGCCAATTATAATGATTGGTCTAGGTGGTTTGCTATTAGTAGTCTCCCACTTATTTGCAGTCCCAGTTTTATGGTTGCTGTTGGAAAATAAAAATAAAAAGACTTACATATGAAGAGAATATTTTGCGGGGTCACATACTGAGCACCGCTGGAGATGCTTTTAGTCTAATGATCGATCCATATAGTGTGAACGATGTTTTGGCCCAAGGGGGGGGAGGGGGGGGGGGAAAGGCCGGTGCAAAATACGATCCATGTAAACCAAGCTGAGATCATGGCTGCTAATATACAGCCCACCACCCATGGACAGACGGATGTCGATGCCGACCCTTCGGATCAGAAATCAGATATGAAGATCACAATGAATCTGCCAAAAAAGATTTCATTATTGTTTGATTGTCGCTACAAATTTGATCTCATTTATATGTGTATTATGACCAGCGCCTTAAAAAAACAGTGTAGCGACAATTCGTGTCTGTTGGAAACTTGGAGTGTTAGAATTTGGGTGATGGGGCTGGGTGGCTGGGTGGCCCGCTGGGGCGGGGGAGGGGTGGTGGTCATCTGCATCCAGATGGCCGCTTTTGTCGACTTAAAGCAAACTATTGCTTCTAGATACTGTAAACAAATGCCAACACACAAGCCCGCCTTCAAAAGCAGTGTACACACTACTGTGGCGTCAACAGAATTAGGAGAGTTCATGCGGTCGACGAGGATTATAATATTGTCCAGCTGAAATGAGGACAGAGAAAAACGGGTCCCCTTCGCCCCCCCCTTTGACTTGACACTGCAAGATCAAACTGTTACACAAGTCTAGGCTGCTCTGCTGCTTCATGACGAATTGAACGCATGTGTCATAGTCCATGTACGTTTCCTTCCCCCCCACCCACCCCCCCCGGGGTCCCCGGGCCCCTCTCCTCCCACTCTGACTTTTTCTGAGTAGCTTGCATGCAGTTATATATCTGGTGGGGAAGGAAGGAGAATCCCTCGTCCCGAGATAGACATGCCCGCGAGGCAGTAGTCGCAGTGTAGCATTTTGAAACTATTATTTTATTACCCATTAGCTAAGCGGCGGGTCCCCAACGGCGCCCAGCTGCTTTTTCCAGGCGCCGGCCACTTTCACAAGTTCCAGATCAGATCAGATCATATGTGATCAGAAGTCGCTTCCCATGAGGCCTAATGGTTAAGTAGCTGCTGCATCCATTATGTCCTTGAACCATATAACATGTCCTAGAAATTATTGTGGGTGAGAGTCCTTTTAGGTGAGTGCAAAATATCGTCCTAAGCAGTTTTTTGGGCGAAAAACATTATAGATAACAATTTTTACAATGATTATACAGTTTGTTTTGAATGGAAAATGTTTTAAAGCACAATAATTAAATCATATTGTACCCATCTAAATACTCATATTCATGAATCTGTATTAGAAATCAATTAGGTCATGGTAAGTAATTGTTCATTGATCCTAACTTAGCGTAGATCAGCCAATATTTCGACCACTAGATCGCCAGCCGTGAGGGGCAATCGACCAGAGTTCTCGATCCGTACAGGTGGCAATAGCTTTGTGGATGATTAAGGAGATGGAAGAAAAGGAGGATTTTTTTCTCTTTCTTTTTTTGTTGTTGTTGTAGGTGGGCTGCTGCATCCGATCAGATTTGTTTTTGTGTACATGGGCAAAGGGGATTGGGGCGATGGGAAACTGACGGGTTGTGGGAGGAGGGGTAGTTGCAACAATATTACACTAAACAATCTTTGTTGTTGTGATAGATCGGGGAACCAGTAACCGTCGTCGAGCCGGTACTGGCCGCATATGACGGGACTGTGCTAGCTGCTGCTAGCTAGCCAGCAGCGATGGATAGTACAGCGTACCAACCCCCGTTGGGACCCCTTAGCTAGCTAGTTGTGGAGGCTCCTCCTGTGCACCTTTCCCTCCTATCTCGCACCTCAAGCTTATTCGTGGAAAACCTTTCCCTAGTGAATCCATCATCATTATCATCATCCAATATTTGGGGCCTCCAATCTTCCGCTTGTTCTGTGGCTTTTTTCTTTCAAAATCCATCATGGGTAGGTTGCCCGTTGCGTAGTTTTACTGAGTAATCTCCTCCTCCATTTGACGTATTGGCTGTTCTCTGCGGGGTGACTTTTTCAGCCTGTTTTCTGCCGTTGTTTATATGAAGTTGCCCGAATTCTCTGACACTGATCGTCCTGAAGTTCTACTGGTGAACTACATTCCTCACCGTCAACTACTGGCAATTTCCGGCAGTTAGAATTGTTACGATTCATTGTTATTGTCCTGTCTGAGTCTGTCTCCGCCAACTGCAGTAATTAAACTAGAGGGCAGCATGGTCCGCCTGCTGCATCTGAGAATGCTTTTTGGCCCGAGTCATGTGTGCGCGCGTGCCTGTGTGTACAGTAAGTGACAGGATTAAGAAATAAAAGAAAGGGAAGAAAGGACGACACAGGGCGAGAGAGAAGAGAGAAGAGAGAAAGAGAGCGTGAGCGAGCGAAGCCCCCCGGGGGGTACTCGTCGGGTTCCGGAGAAGGAGGGATGTGAGCTCATGGGACCCACATGCTGCCAGGGGCAGATCGCCACCAGCAACCGGAAAGAGTAGTGTAGTGGGCAGGAAAATCCAGGCCGCCTCGCCAGCCTGCCTGGCGTCCCCTGTTCTTCTTCCTTCTCCGACACTCAAGCGTGCCTGAAACACTGCGTGCATGCCCTTGCCCCAATCTTTTCTGTCGCACACGCACACCCCAGACACTAGAGCTCTCTAGCTAGAAACCGAGACCGAGACGCACGCGCGGTGGTCGACTGAGCATGAGTGGCAGCAGCAGCAGCAGCAGCAAATTAATGTCATCTACTGTACTAACGTCGTGCTCATAGTACTACTACATCTGCATCTGAGCAGGACGGCTTCTTGTAGGAGCCTGGAGAGCTTGAACAGGCTGGCGGGGCCAGGCAAAAGTGCGCTGCGGGAGGTCGCAGCGGCGGTTGGCAGCCAGTTCCAGAGCCGCGACCTGTGGCCAGTGCAGCAGGCATCATTGCAAACGGGGGACAATAGCCGAGGCGGTAAAAGACCGGCAGACGAAAACCAAGCATCTGATCCTAAAGTGAACGACCAATTGGAGACGTGGGGAAGAGAGTCTAGAGATCGTCCACTAGAACACGCAGCCAGCTGGTCGTCGTTCCAAAACAGGAATAATCTGGAGCAGGAGTGGAGGCCGAGAGGTGGTGCAACGGATTACCAACTGGAGCCAAATCGAGGTGAAAACACGTCGACGCGAGAAGGAGAGTCCGCGACGACGGAGAATCGAGGAGGGCTTGATTCTTCGGACCGCAACAAAGGAGGAGAGATAGGTTCGACGGGCTTAGGGGCGCTAGAGAGTGCTGCTAGGAGCTCCGCTAGGGCAAAAGGTGGGGCAGGGTCAGCAGCAGCTCCCCGGAGCAGCAGTAGGGAAGCAACTGCCGGGGGTAGTGGATCATCTTACACGGCGTCCATGAGCAGTGGAGCACCATGCGGGGCTTGCAAGTTTCTGCGACGAAAGTGCGTGCGAGGTTGCATCTTTGCACCCTATTTCGGGGCAGACCAAGGCGCGGCACGGTTTGCAGCAGTTCACAAGATCTTCGGCGCCAGCAATGTAGCTAAGCTTCTGCTGCATATTCCGATGCCACGCCGCTGCGATGCTGTGCTCACCATCAGTTACGAGGCACAGGCGCGCCTTTCCGATCCCGTCTATGGCTGCGTAGCCACCATCTTCGCTCTCCAGCAACAGGTGAACCCTTATTCTACCTAACCCCAGCGTTAGCATGCTCCTCCCTCCCGAACCCAAAGCTGCGACCAACTGTGCTTGCCCATCATCTCTCTTTCTCTTTCTTGCTCTCTCGGGACTTTGCACCTAGATTCATCAGCCGTTCGGATGGCCTGTCTTTCTGACGAGGATGGCACCCGTGCAATCAAGCCTCCGAGATTGGACACCATGTGCGATTCTATATGATATGTGATACATGATCTTGGCTGATCAACTTGTTCGAGTGAGGTAATCGTGCACGACGATATCTACATCCACAATTAGCCAAAGCGATCTGGCCGCAACAAGTTCCGCCGCCATAAACAAGCGATCCGTCCTCCATGTTGCGTTGAAGCAATTCAATCTCTGTAACTGAATGCTAAACCTGGGGGCGTTAGTCTCATCCTAACACATGTCTTTCTTGTTCTCGCATTCGTGCGTTCGACGGGATTTGCAGTCACTCCTTGTGCAAGTGGTCACAGACCCAATAAGCCGCACAGTTTGTTTATGGTGTCGGCACTCGAGTACATGTATGTACATGTTCCCGGCGCTGTGATACTCCGTTTTGTTGTTGGATCTAGATTCTAGTGTGAATGTTCTACTATCACGGCCAAACAAAGTCTTGTGAACTTTGATTGCCGCCGTATCATGACCGGAGGCATTCACAAGTTAGTCTTGATTAGGCACCCGTGGATAGAGTACATATTTTTTCTTTCAAGGCTGAAGCTCAGACCTTAACCAACTCTGTCTGCTCGCTCTTCGACTGACTACTGACTGAGCTCGCGCTTAAAAGATTTTCGTCGTTGAACATCGGCAAGTTATAGCTCAATGGAAGCTCACATGATGTCCCTTTTCCTCAAACTCTTTCTTTCCGTGATCCCGGTTGGTTACATGGTCTTTCGTGGACATTCACTGTCTCCTTGAGGCAACGAGTTTAAGTTTCGAGAGAGATCTGATTTGGACCCTATCAGCCATTTGAGCCTAAGCTAGAAAACGTACAAAACCTCGTTCAGAACTTCAAGGAGCTTCAGATGAACCAGACAAACTTCACTAGCTAGTACCACTGCCGCGACCCTGAGTGTTTTCCAAGCACTTGTAGTATACTCGACCTCGAGCACTGTTCGAAGACTCGCTTACAGTAGAGTCCTTTGCCTGTCCCAGAGGAGCCAGTGACAAGTTTTCAAAACCTGGAATCCCTTCCTGTTTAGAATCTACATTGCAGTTCTTGACTGTTATCCAAGAAAACCAGGAAACCAGCTGAGCTTTGAGAGTATCCTATCCTAAGCAGTACTAAGCCGTCTGAAGCTTTCGTTATGAGTTTATGAAATCCAGGGAGACCCATATCTTCAAGCTCTGTTCTATGCATTCTCATTGCGACTAGCAGCTGTAGTACGCGATGCAGAGGACAAAACTGTACTAGATTGCGTTCCATGACGATACCATTAGCTCCGCAGCTGCTGCTGTTCTGGATGTAGCCTTAAGCGTCAGATTAGACTCTAGATTATTTCAAAGATGCTGTCTGTCTTTGAGGGCCAGGGATTTTGTGGATCGCTTATGATGACAACGTGAAACGCCTGAAAGCTCTATAAGTTCAAATTGTCCACTATTCAGATGTTCCGGACTTGAAGATTTCATACGAAAACTTCGAACTAGACAGAGTCAACAGATTGATGTGGCCCGAACTTTGGGTGTCCACGAGCTGCATTCAAAATTGAGGAGACTTCGAAGACGGGTCCCGTAGATCCCAATTTCCCGTGATTGATCTATTTCTGTCTGGAGGATTAATCTCTTGACCTTGCTCAGATCATGACGATCTCCCGCACGGAAACATCTCGTATGCAGGGAGTACGTCCAGGATTCATTAACTCTCTGTACAAGGGACTGTCCTTAGTGTTTTAGTCTTCCTCAATGTGCCGTCTTTCGCTTAAGCTGATTACGAAGGTATGCTTTAGGGGTCAAGCTGGGCTTGAGCTCCAATCTTCGAATATCCTGAACTCCTCTCGTCCAATACACATTCTAATGAAGCCTTGACTAGGACTTTTGACTTCTAGAACTTCGAAGGAGATCAGTCTGGACCTTCAATATATCATAGTAGCTGTCTGTGGTTTAAGGCCGACCACTTCTTTCCTGAAGTCATCGCTTGTTTTCCTTTACCGGTCACGAGGGAAGGTTAAGCTCCTGACCCAGTGGGTGTACACAGATAACTGAAATCAATGCCGAAGGACAAACCTTGTGTTGAGGAATGCGAATCGGAATCTATTAGTGTAGTAAGAGAACCCTTAAACCCTTACTACACTAACCCGAAGATTAATATGGTTCAGGATGAGAATGCGCCTAGAATGTCAATGGCAAACCGCCGGTCAGATCCGAATGCATCACGTCTCAGGGTGGAATTGGCCTATCTGTATGACATTCTGGATGTCTGCGGATTCCGTAAGTGATCAACTCTGATATGGATCATGTCTGTTCTTAGAGACTCTAGTTATAATTAATGGCGTCGGTTAGGCCAAATAGAGAAATGTGCGGCCGATCGAGCTGGCTATGAATTGACCTCGTAACCAGAGCGCTGCAACAGTGGCAATGAAATACGGAATTGTCATCATGCAGGTGGCAAGTTTGCAAGCGGAGTTAGCAATGGTTCAAGCACAGTTAGCGGATCGACACGCCGCTGCAGCCCACCAGCTTCAACAGCAACATCAACAGCATCAACAAATGGGAGGCTTATCGGCCGCAGCCAGTCAAGCGGCTTACATGCAGCAGTTTGAGCAGTCGGAGCTAAACATGCCTCCAACCTCTGCTCTATCTATGTCCCTGCCCAGCGGCTCAAGCTCTGCAGCAGCGGCTGCACAGAACTATTTGAGAATAAAAGAGGAGGGAAGCAGACCGTATCATGGCATGCAGCATGAGTTTCAGTACGGCATGCCTTCCAACACGCTGGAGCCTCTGCAACATCAAGGCCTTGTGGAGTCATTGGAGAAGCCCAGGAGTGGAGGAACACAACTCTCAGATCAACCGGACGACGGAGAGCTTCAAGCTCTTGCTCATTCTCTTCTCAGAAGGTCCAAGTAGTCTCCTGCATGTATGGATCATCGCCAATGCTGTTGCACCAATGCTTAGTGGAAGCCACAGATCTTTAGAAATACAGAAAAATTCAGAGCTGCTGCAGACGTTTCAACTTGCTTAACAAGAGGAAACCTGCAGCGATTTGTCAAGCTAAAGGGGAGGAGGAATCAGTCCTACCAGTAATCACAACAGATCAGCTGATCTTCAGGTTTTGCTTGTTCGGCTCGTCCAGACGCTTTGGCGACGCTGCAGGTTCGAGATCAAGCACTTCTCAATGTTTTTTGTATACTAGTTCTGAACTGCAGTATCGTTGAATCATGAGCATGTTCAAAATCGATCCCGAAAGTGAATGCCGCTGCTAGCTCGTACTCGACATGCTAAGTCATCGAGTAATTTGATTTTGTCAGTCACTAGCCACCACAGTCGAGTCAGTCGAGTCCGCAACGCAGCGCCTTTCTTACTAACCAAGACTGCTCATTTTTCATGTCACTGTTTCATTAGAAGCCCAGAAATTCTAGCAAGGATCTCATGAGTTACCCAGCTAGTCCCGCAGCATCAGCCGGTAGTTTTCATGTTCCCCCAACAATTTGCTGCTGGCCACGCCGATGCTAATTAGGCTTTGCAATTATTGTAGCTACCCAAGTGATCAACAACTTTGTTTCTGCAGCTGTGACCCATCCATCACGGTTCTGATTTTGAAGTAGTGATCACGAGCTGAACCTGATCGAATCAGAGTGTTCTGCAAGAAACCTTGAACACTAGGTCGATCGTGTTCAATCTAGTCTATCATGTGATCACAGTTAGAGGATGAGCCGGCAGCAGCAGCAGCTCACATGCATGTGCATGACATGCTATGGAATTAGGGATTTACAACTTGCAACTGGAGCTGCTTCTGCCTCTCCTGATTCCCTAATTAGGAGGTTTGGGGCCGTCATACATCTTCAGTTTGGAATTCTACTGTTTGAGATATTTCATTTCAAGATCTCCTGTTTGCCTCCGCGCGGTTATTTCGTGTCGTTAGGGCTTGCTAGCTCCGCCTTATATTTGTTAGAAGGATACTATCTCTCATGTTATGATGCACTAGTTAGCGAAATAGAAAGGTCCGGTTTATGGCTTGATGCATTTTACTTATGTTGTTTCTTCTGTGTTCGTCACAATTTCCCAAAACCCTTATATATGAAATTCGGGCTTAGACTCAGCTAGGGTGCCCATTCAGCCCGGCTAGTGTGCTCATCCAGCCCGGCTAGAGTTCTCATTTAGCTCCGCGACCATATTTCACAAGCATGTCGTAACTGACAGCAAAAGAGTCCCGAGCTTAATGGGCAGTCCACAGCGAGGGTAGAGCTGAATTGCAATTAAATTTGCAGTTCAGGGTATTCTTTGATCATGATGAACGGCTTCTGCCCTTTCTCTTCAAATCAGCAGTGCTAGGACGTTGTTGTCTCTCAACTGATCATTGGTACATGGAAGTTTGATTGTTCCTCGACCATGTTCAATGATAACGCATGAGTATCAGATCTGAGCATAACAGCATTCAACTTGCAGATAGCTCCTCGCAAGATTCTATTGTCAGTTGCTGATCGCGAGCTACAGTTTCAGGAGCTAAAGGTGACTGGCTATCACCAGCATGTCGGATTAGTAAACAAATTTCTTTTGTCGATTTGATGATCATCTTTGTTCACTCCGTTGCTGTCTAGCTACCTTGTCGGAACTACCCTTGCAATTCCGGATGCCTCGGTGTCTTTGCAAGATCCTAGCTAGCGAGATATATTCAGAAACTTAGGAATATTTATCCCTTGGATTTTTGCTCGATCTTTATGACAACTTCCTTGCAGGCTTCTTCTTCATGTCTGATGATGATTGATCCTCCCAAGAATCCAGAGGGCTAACAAGCCGGTTCCTACATTACCTTTCAGGGGCTCCCGGGCTCCGTATGTGAGGAAAATTCCAGACAATGTGCTTCCAGATTTCAGTTCAAAACTTGTCACCAATTCTTAGTATGTCGTGAGGAAGTCGTAGCTGATTTGAAGACAATAGCAATTTCAATACGACCAGCTCATCTTGAATCCTCTGAAGATCCTTGCAAACTGCATGACTCCACGGCTGTCATGACGTCGAAGAGCAATAATGCATAACCTGGATTTCATATCTCAATCCCTAGCTAGGCCTAAGCCGATGGAGAACCCTGCAAAGTTGTATGTCCATGTTGTGAATTACATATCTAAGCCTTGGCTGGATGTTTTAGGCCAAGCTGGTCATCAGGCGGTGCTTATAACACTGATGCAGTGGAAGTTGCAAGACGTCAAGTACGACCTGATCAGTACTCCCAAAATTCATGAAACTAAGTTGTCAACGAAATATATTAATCTTGTGACAGATTAGCTTTTCTCAGAAGATAGCTCGATCTTGCAAAAGGCCGTGTAACCTACATGAGAATATTTTGATTACAGAACAATGTAACTTAGTTCGAAGACTTTCCCTTCTGATAAGAGACAATCATAACGCACGAAATTCCTTACAAATTTCAGGTTTGCTGCAGCTACTTCCGAGGAACTATAACTGCAAATTTCTAGATCAGCTAATAAGTACCATTCAACTACACAATTGTATTTCACTAGCTACCACCCATGAGACCCATAGCTAATAAATTCATTAATTCTCTTACAATTTTGTTCATGATCTATGTGAGATCACATAATTACTTAATCTATTGCACAAATTGATTAACACGACTCCATGAGAGCTGCAAATAAGTATCATAAGTTTAGTAACACCTTGTTAATGCAGGCAGGCCACGATTTAATGGCTTTCCAGCTGCTAGTTGTGCCTTGCTGCATGCCGCGTCGTCAATCCTTGATCAGTCTTTGACGACTGGAACGAGAAGTCTAGATAAGCAGTCGCTGATCAGTCTTTGAAGACAATAGAACCAGAAATCTAGATAAGCAGTTCAGGATCAGTCTTTGAGGACTGGAGCCATAACCCTAGATAAGCTGCTGCGGACCTGTCTTTGAATTCTGGAACCAGATATCTAGACAAGAAATCGTTGATCAGTCTTTGAGGAGGAGAACCAGAGATCGCTGAGCAAGCAGTCGCTGATCAGTTTCTGAAGACTGAAACCAGATATCTAGACAAGCAGTAGCTGATCAGTCCCTGAAGACTGAAACCAGATATCTACATAAAAAGTCGCTGATCAGTCCCTGAAGATTGGAATCACTTACGTAGATAAGCAGTCGCTGATCAGTCCCTGAACACTTGAACCAGATATCTAGATAAGCAGTCGCTGATCAGTCCCTGAAGACTGGAACCAGATATCTTGATAAGCAGTGTCTGATCAGTCCCTGAAGACTGGAAACAGATATCTAGACAAGCAGTCTCTGTGATCAGTCCTTTAAGACTGGAACCAGATAACTAGATAAGCAGTTGCTGATCAGTCTTCAAAGACTGGAACCGGATAACTAGATAAGCAGTCTCTGATCCTGAAGACTGGAAACAGATATCTAGAATAAACAGTAGCTAATCAGTCTTCCACGACGGGAACCAGACATCTAGATAACCAGTAGCTGATTAGTCTAGACAGCAAACAGAAATCTAGATAAGTAGTCGCTGATCAGTATTTGAAAACTGGGACCAGCTATCTAGATAAGCAGTGGCTGATCAGTTTTTGAAGACTTGAACTAGAAATCTAGATAAGCAGTCGTGGATGAGTCTTTGAAGACTGGAACCAGAAATCTCTAGAAAAAACCAGTCGGGTAGTCCCATGCGTGCCAGCCACCACATAAAATTGCTTAAACCATTCTTTTAACCTATTGAAAGCATCCAGACGTAGCTGCTTTCTTTTTTTTTTCTTTTTCTTTCTTTTGTTCTTTTGATTTCTTCTTTTGAAAAAACTGGCGGAAGCAGCAGCTAGCTCCATGACCAAATGTTCTATCCAATGGAAAGACAAGGAACAGAGGACAACAGAAAAAACAGGAATCATAATTAGAACGAATATATATATATATATATATTTGCAGGTGTGCAATTAACTAGACAAATGCAAAAGAGAGGATTTTAGGTGTAACCAAGGCCAAAAGTGAAGAAATTGAATAAATTTCACTTTGCCACATAAGTTTTGGTTTTAATCTTTGCAATTTAAGCTTTCTTTCTTTTCGTAAAAACCTTTCCTTCGGACTTTCTTTTTCTTTTCTGTTTTTGTAAAAGTGTAGAAAGAGCCTGTCAAACCATTTTGGTTGAGCTTAGAAAAATAGTGTACATGATTACTTCTTCTTCTTTTTTAAAGCCTTGTGAATAAAAAGGTAAATATGTGTCTTCCATGGACCACCCTATTTTGGCAAAATTAAGATACTTTGGAAGCAGAGCTACTATAAGCACTTTGGTTTCTCATAAGAGTCCATAAGTCATTCAAGAAGGCTTCTGACTCTTCTTTCCTTTTGTCCTTTCTGGCAACTTGGCCAATGCTGGCCTTTAATTGAAGCCCAAAGCAAATATTACCATGGGACTTCTACTTTCCCAAATATTAAAAAAACATGGCGCTTTTCTGAATAATATCAAATAAAAGCCTGTCGTAAATTTACTGCAGTCTGTTGAAATTAGAAGATTTAGTTCTAATTGACAATTTAAATTCCTCCTATGAGTCTCCTACCCAATTAACAACACAGGTATCCAAGTGTTTTTTTTTACTTTTGTAGTGATATGCCTTTCTTCAGTGAGAATTTAGGAACCTTTATGTTGCAAATTCAATTCAATGTTTTGAAGAAATTTGTCTAAATTCAAAATAAATTCGAAAATTCTTTGGAATGAGTTAGATTTCTATACATGGTTCAAGTAGTCAGCCAAAAATATATAAGGATGTTTTTTGAGTCATAAAAAAATTTTAGTTAAAAAGTTGATTTGTAAATCACGATTTTAAACATATTTTATAAAATATTATGCTTTTTAAGACTCACTTAGGATGTAATCCTTAAGGAAGTGGTACCCAATACCCAAATTAATCAAATCAAATTATATTTTCTACCTAACCAACCAATATATGGGACCTTACATTTTTACTAAATATATTTTTTTAATTCAAAAAAAAATGGTCCCTCCAAGTAGCTAGACTATTTAATTCTTCAATACTTGGTTCTCTTATTTTATTAACTTAAGTTTCCTTTCATTCTTACCCCTTTCATCTCATATGTTCATCCATACATTTACTTGTTCCCTTGCTCTCCTAGTGATTAAAAGTTTATATAGCATTTGATCATGTGGCTCATTCACTTACAATCTTTTTGTTAATTATTGTCTACACAATAACCCCTTGTTACCAATTTCTTCAGTTTGCTTTTATAACTTATCCACGTGTTACGCATAAGGGTTGATTTTGAAGCACCTGATTTGATGCCTGACCTTAGAACCACCTACTTTAATGTCAAGGTAAGTAAACCTTTTCCCCCTCCCTCACCCCCAAAAGAAAAAGTCTTCATTTCCCAGGCATAATTGCCAACTCACACCAATCAAGTTCAAGCTAAAAGAGAAGCTGAAAATGGATCTCAAATTGGAGAGCTGTAGCCAAATGAAAAGTGACAACCAAAAGTTTTAATGTTGAAGGATTGAAGAACTTATTGGGAGAAACATTGACTTGGGTGAAGGTCAGTTTTTGGTTTTCATTAAAGCAATACATGACCCATAAAAGTTTTGTCAAGTCTTTAGAAAATATTAGAGACCAGACAGGTAGGGTCTCTATGTGATTCTTAATCAATTTCAGGCCCAACATTGCATACACAGATAAGCTACCTTTGAACCCTTGTTGAGTGCTAGTCATTTTTTCCAATAACTGGCCAGAACTGGTTTATACCATTTCAATTCTTTCTTTTGTTTGCTGTCATTCTTCATGTTATATATGTACCCTTCTGACTCTTCCTTTGAATTTAGCTTGCACTCTTGTAACATGGTCTAGATTCTCACACCCCTTAATTTGATTGCTATTTCATTATCTTGCATTCTTGGTAAGAGTGTTCAAAATTCAAATACCTTTTTATTTGAGCCCTTGGTTATTAGCCTGCATATGCTTACAAGTTGTGAAAGCATCAATTGGTGTCAAAAGGTCACAATAATTTTTGTATATATGGTTTCAAGGGTTAGTACATATAGCATAACCCTAGCCCGGAAGAAAAAGTAAACTTTGGAAGCTAGCTGAGGTTGGTGTGACTAGAATAAACCAACAGCACACCAGACTTTCAAAGCCCTGTTATGAGTGTGTTCTAGATAAACCCCAAAAGTAAGGTGACATTGGGTTTCACCTGGATAACCAAAACTGTAAAATAATAGGTCTAATAGGACCTAAGTAGTTAGGACAATAGGTTCATACTTCATACTAAGTAAGTAGATGCGTGTGTAGATGGATAGTGCAAAGGTAAGCGCTAGTATCCTTATTGGTAAGTAGTAAACATAGCAACTGAGCTAACCACAGCGCCTAGATAGGGAACTGAAACCTAATGGAAAAGTGTTTCATGCCCACCATGCATCCATCCATCCCTCATGGTGTGCTAGGTGGAGGTTAGGTCAATCTGGCAACTCGGTGCAACGAGATAGCTCTCCATCATGGTGTCATTGGGTACTTTGTCACCAAGTTCAACCCCACCTACTTGGTTGCACCTACCCATATGGCTGCCACTCCAAAAGACCTCGCAATTGTCAAAGACCCTAAAAAATAAAATAAAATGAAGTTATTGCATAGAGCTTGGACTTGTTCACTCAAGCAATATTTGAAGGCATGATTAAAATATTTGTCATCACCCATATAAAGGTATTGTAGATATGCATTGGTTTGAAAAATTATGTTTTAGGGTGTTTTGAAGGTATTGCAAAAAGTCATAAAATTCAAGTCATGTGAAATACCTCCATAGTGGTAATGCATTTTTCAAAGGATGTTTTTTATTATGATGAGGGTATTGCAAACCTAGTGTAGGTGTCTAAAGAATATGGAACTTCACCTCAGCTTTGATGCATTTAATGCATGTTGTACTTAGTATAATTAAGAAACTAGGTTTAGATTTAGCAATTTGATTTTCTTATTTTAATGGTTTATTTCAAACAATGTCAATTAGATTTATAAATATTATGTTCATATAATTATTTATGTTGTTTAACACCATGGTCAACATGATGAAAGTATAGCCTATAAACTAAACCCTTGATGTTGGAAATAGAATCAATCTCAACATGATAAGGGTACGACACAAAATTATTAAACTTTGAGTGGATAGTAATGAAGGTATTGCCTATATACTAGACCTTTGGTATTGAAATGAAAACAATGTATTGTTTTCAACATGATGAAGGTTGAAAGGATTAAATGAAAGTATTTCCTACACACAAATGGCTAAAAACATGGTGTATGAAAGTATTGTTAATTTAAAAATTAAAATTAAAATCCAAAACACTTGGGGTATTGCAGACAAAAAATTGAAAAAAAACACCCCACCAACCTTCTTGGGAAGGTGGGGAAGTTTCAAAAAGGAAATAATTAAATTGATCACCATGGGGAAGAATTAGTACAACTAATTGCAATTGTTCATCTATAATGTTTGGATTGGAACATTTTTTTCAATGAACCAACATTTGATTCAAGTTGATCTTCTAACATAGATGTCATCGGTCATTTGTTGCACCATGCACTAATCCCTCAACCATCACCAAAACTATCCCATCCATGGTTGATTTTTTCCAACCTTGTGTGAAGCATCATTCTAATAAATTTAACAACAAGCAACAAATTCAACAACCATAACAAAAACTAAACTAAATAAAAATATTACCCATTGCATTTCTACACACAATGAATTTCAAACAAAATGTAGGTTTAAGTTGTCCAATTTAGGGTTTATAATTGAGGAATAATTTAAGGTTTATAATTGAAGACTATAGAAGCAAAGGAGGAGGTGGAGAAAAAAATTAAACAAAAAAGCCAACAAAATAGGACAAAAAGAAAACCAAAATCAAAAAATCAAAAAAAAACAAAAAATTAAAAACACACACCCGAAAAACAAAAAACACCAAAATGCAAAAAATGAAA
>Ga0116228_10000974_pt1 | contig 23304 bp, 15 predicted proteins | sample S1TSphfallax_2_FD_89694 | JGI IMG/M metagenome (GOLD analysis project Ga0116228, IMG submission 89694) | Host-associated microbial communities from peat moss isolated from Minnesota, USA - S1T2_Fc - Sphagnum fallax MG | ecosystem: Host-associated > Plants > Peat moss > Unclassified | place...
GTTGTCGATTTTCACCGCATGAGTCTGGCTTGGTATTGTGATGATGAAAATTATGAGCAACACCAGCATCACGTCGATCAACGGCGTCATGTTGATATTGGAATAGGACTGCCCTTCGTTGCTACTGTCAGCCATCGCCATGGTGATGCTCTCCTGAGTTTCCGAACGAAAACCTGATTGGACTGCCAACGGAATTTCTATCCATTACCCATCAGCTTGCTTTAATCCTATACCCTATGTAGACTTTCTACTATGGGTAAGACAGACATTAATGTGCGCATGTCGCTGCAGACGCTCCGCGTATTGGAAGCATTCTTGGAAAATCCGACCGAACCGTTGGCGGGCGCGGAAGTGCACAAACGCTGCGGCATCGCATCAGGAACGTTGTATCCGATACTTCTCCGTCTCGAATCTGCTGGTTGGTTTGCCAGCAAGTGGGAATCGATTGATCCCTCAAGGGTAGGGAGGCCGCGCCGTCGATTGTATCGGCTGACAGCCACGGGGCTCAGACGCACCACTGAAGTGTTCGCAAGCTTTAAACGAGGAGTGCTCGCATGAATCAGGGTAAGCGGCGATCGTTGCTGGACGGTGTGAGCCAATTCCTTATTCATCACGCAGCCCGTCGGGCGCCAGAATGCTTATCCTCAAGGCTCGAAGAGGAATGGCTCGCCGATTTGGAAGCTCGATCACCGGCAGTGTCGGGATTGAGCTTCGCGCTAGGTTGCTGTTGGGCGACCGCCGTGATTGCTAATGAGTATCCGCGAAGTCCATTTACGTCGGAGAGTCCTGCAGCGGCAACCAGGGGATTGATCAAATTCGCTGATCAAAACTTCAACTACTTTTCCCTTCGCGCTTCTACGTTATTCTTAATTGTCGGGCTTCATGCCGCGCTTTTCTGCGGACTGATCAGCATCGCTTAAGTTCAGATCAGCGGCGTCAGCCATTTCTTGAGCGTAGCCGCGTCCATCGAGCCCGACTGGCGCGCGAGGGTCTTGCCGCCGCGAAACACCATGGTGGTGGGAATGCTGCGGATGTTGAAGCGCGATCCGGGCCCGGGTTCGTCCTGGGTATTGAGCTTGGCAAAGCGCATGTTGGGTTCGAGCTGCTGTGCGACTTTGTCGAAATGCGGTGCCATGGCGATGCAGGGGCCGCACCACGGCGCCCAGAAGTCCACGACCAAGGGCAGATCGGTTCGCTCGATGTGCTTGTCGAAATTCGCGGCCGTCAATTCGATCGGTTTGCCGGCAAACAGTGCGGCATGGCATTTCGGGCAGTGCGGTGCATCGCCCAGACGCTCACTGGGTAGCGCCACGACCGAGTCGCACTGGCCGCACACCACGTTGATTTTAGTGGTCATGGTTTCTCACTTGGGTTGGGCCACCAACACGACGAAGGTATCGGGAACGACGTTCGGCGGTGGTGGCGGTTGGTCCGCGGGCGCGACCGGTCTCGGTCCGAATTGGGCCGCGGCCAGATACAGCCGGTGAGTGGCGGGATCCAGCGCCAGGGTGCGGGCGCTCACCTGTGTGGTCACGGTGGCCAGCACGCGGTATTGATCCGGTGAATCCTCGCGGACGACGGTCAATGTGCCGTCGATGCCGTTCGCAATGAAGAGCATGCCGAGATCCGGGTCATAGGCGACGCCGTCCGGCCCGCGCCCGATGAGGATGCGCGCAATCGCCTTGCCGGACACCGAATCCGTCACCGCCAGCACTTGATTGGCGCACACGGAAAACACGCGGTGGCCTTGCTCATCGATGGCAAGACCCGTGGGGTTGGCACAATCCTTGAGCGGCCATTTGGCCTTGACGGTGAGCGTCTTGGCATCGATGAGCACCAGTTTGCCCGGCGTGCTGTCGATATTGACATAGATGTGCCCGGCGCGATCGGTGACCAGGGCTTCGGGCGGTCCGGGCATCGCCACCGCCGAGACGAGGCGCAAGGTGCCGGCGTCGAGCACCGACAAATCGGCTGAATCGCGATTGCCGGTGATGACGTAGTCGTGTTGCGGCTCGTACAGGATCGCATCCGGGGTCATGCCGGAGATCGGCAATTCCTGGATCACCCGCAGCGAGTCGAGTTCGAACACCGTGACCGTGTTGGCCCGGCCATTGCTCGTAAAGCCACGCTTCAATCCCGGCGCGAACGCCACGCCGTGGACCCCTAAGGTGTGGGGAATGTTGCCGGCGCCCCGGCCGCTCAAGGTGTCTATCACGTCAACATGGTCTTCGCGCGTGATGAACAGTCGCGCGCCGCTGCCTTCCAGGGCGAGTGCATCCCAGCCCGCGTTGCCGCCGATGTGCCAGCTTCGAGCCACCGTGTAGTCGGGAGCAGGCAGGGGTGAGCCGTCCGGCTGCGCCGATGCTGCTGCCATCAGCAGCAGGCAGGCGCAAAATCCCACGCAATTCCTCGTTATCATGATCCCGTTGTCATCGAAGCGGAGAACCAGTTTACCCGCGTCTTTTTCGCCCGATGGGGAAATCGCCGCCGCTGTAATTTCTACACTGCGCCGCGCAAGAACCAAAGGCGCGCAACATCCTCTACTCTCTACTTATGAAAAAATCCCTGTTTCAATTTGCGGTCCTGGCATCGGTCATTTTGGGTAGTGCTGCGTGCCAGAACAGCGATGATAGTGGTTCCGGCGGGTCGTCGGCCACCCCCGCCCGCGGCGCGCTGCTGCAGTCGCCACCCACCGTGATGGCTACCCTTGCCCCCGCCGACTTGTTGGGCTCGCTGGGCGCGAGTCCGCTGGGGCAGCTCCTGCTGCAGTTGTCTTACACCGCGACCTGCACCATCACGGTGTACCACATCGAATACCAGACCGTGGATCCGTCCGGCAACCTGACGCCCGCGTCCGGTGCGCTCATGGTTCCGGGCGGGGCGGCCTCCTGCCAGGGACCGTTGCCCATACTGCTGTATGCCCATGGCACGAAGACCGATCGCGGCTATGACATTGCCGATCTTTCCGCCAGCGACAACGACGAGGGATTGCTGATGGCTGCGGTGTTCGCCGCGCGCGGTTATATCGTCGTGGCACCGAACTACGTGGGCTACGATACCTCGACGTTGGGCTATCACCCCTATCTCGACGCCGATCAGCAGTCGAAAGACATGATCGATGCCTTGACCGCAGCGCGCAGTGCCTTGCCCACGATGCAGGCACGTTCCACCACCGACGGCGGCAAGCTGTTCATCACCGGATACTCGCAGGGTGGCTTTGTGGCGATGGCGACGCACCGCGCGATGCAGGCGGCGGGCGAAGTCGTCACCGCCGCTGCGCCCTTGTCGGGACCGTACGCGCTGTCGGCATTCGGCGATGCGGTATTCGAAGGTGAAGTTAATGCCAGTGCGGTGGAGAATCTGACCTTGCTCGCTGCGAGCTATCAACATGCCTACGGCAATCTCTACACGAACACCACCGACGTATTCGCAGCGCCGTACGCAAGCGACATCGCCACACTGCTTCCCAGCACCACGCCGATCAGTACGCTCGAGTCCAACGGCTCCTTGCCGCCGGCACTGTTCAGCAGTACGCCGCCGAGCGCCGCCTATGCGGCGCAGACGCCCGCGGTCGCGCCCGCGAATCTTGCGTCGGTGTTCGCGGCCGGCTTTGGCCCGCAGTTTTTGGTCACGAATGCATACCGATTGAGCTATCTGCAGGATGCTGCCGCCAGCCCCGACGGCGGCTTTCCCACCGTGACCAATTATTTGCCGCCGCCGAATCCATCGAACACGTTTCGACAGGCATTGAAGCTCAATGATCTGCGCTCCTGGGGCCCGACCGCTCCGGTGCTGTTGTGCGGCGGAAATTCCGATCCGACCGTGTTCTTTTTCGACACCCAGTTGATGCAAGAATACTGGACGGCGAATTCACCGACGTCCGTCTTCACGGTGCTGGACGTCGATTCGGCCGTGGCGGCCAATGATCCGTATGCCTCCCTCAAAGAAGGCTTCGCTGCGGCGGAGGCGGCGGTGCGCCTCGATGCCATCGCCTCGGGCGCCACCGACGGCGGGGATAGCGCCGTACTGGCCGAATACCACGCCGGCCTCGTGCCGCCCTTCTGTTTGAGCGCCGCGAAAGCGTTCTTCGACGCGCATTGAGCGAACTGAAAGAATGCGCGGCGCTGCACCGTCCACTACATATCACTGCCCTGCGCAAAAGGCCTGCTTCGCATAATTACATGCTCAATCATTACTTCACAGAACGCCTTGCGTCGTCGATGATGCGGGGTCTGGATTTGAGAAATTAAAGATCAGGAGCATGGGATGGGAAGTCGGACCAGCGCCGCGGCCTTGTGCGCGGGCATTCTTTTTTTCAATTTGACGAGTTTTACCGCGTCCGCCAATGACGCGTCGGGCTTGGACGAAATCGTCGTCACGGCGCAAAGGCGGGTAGAGTCGGCGCAAGACGTAGGTATAGCGCTCTCGGTGCTGTCGGGCGCCAGCCTGGCGGACAAGGGCATCACGAACGTCAACGATCTGCAAAATGCGTTGCCGAGCCTGCAGGTCGAGCCGGCCTTCGGCAGCGGTTTGCCGCAATACCGCATCCGCGGCGTGGGTTTCTTGGACTATACTTCGAACAATGCCTCGCCCGTCGGCGTGAGTCTTGACGACGTGGCCTTCGCCCTGCCCATCCAGAGCCAGGGCCAGCTGTTCGACATCGACCGCGTCGAGGTGCTGCGCGGACCGCAAGGTACCCTGTACGGGCGCAACACCACCGGTGGTGAAATCAACTTCGTCACCAACCGGCCTACCGCCGACACCCACGCCGGTGTCACGGCGGAGTACGGCTCACATAACGAATTCCTGGGCGAGGCCTTCGTATCGGGGACCATCGCGCCCACTTTGACCGGCCGCTTGTCGCTCGCCACCGAGCAGGGCGGAGCGTGGCAACGGGATCGGCTCTCCGGGGCCAGCCTCGGCGGCAAGGACAAGGAAGCCGTGCGCCTGCAGCTGCAATTCGATCCCAGCGACGCGGCGAGTTTTCGTCTGACGGCGCATGTCGCGGAGGATAAATCCGACGAGGTCGGCCTGCACTTGATCGAGCCCTACACGCCGTATAACGCGGGTGCGGGCGGCCCGGTGATTCCCGCAGACACGTCGCGCTATGTGACGGGCTGGCGGCTGAACCCGGTGTTTGCCAACGCGGTAGGCTTGAATCCCGATTCCAAACCGGGGCTCAACAACTCCAACGACGGCGTCGATCTGACCGGCAACATCAATCTCGGACCGGCGAAGATCGTCAGCATCTCCTCGTACAACAAAATGATCCGCCGTGAGTACGGCGATTGGGATGCGACGCAGTACGACGATTCGGACGAGTACTTTCGCAGCAACCTCGATGTGATCTCGCAGGAATTGCGCCTCGAATCCACGGGTACGGGCCCCTTGGGCTGGGTGGCCGGGGCCTTGTACACGGATCAGCGGCTCGATGAGAATTTCTTTTCCGACTTCTCGGACGCCGATCTCGGTTTTGCTCCGTTCACGAAACCGGTGGTGGTGCTGACGCACTACGACCAAAACGCGATTTCCTTCGGTGAGTTCGGCCAGGTCAACTACAAGTTCAACGACTCGTTCAGCGCGCTCGTCGGGGTTCGAGAAGATCATGAAACCCGGGACCTGAAAAATCTCAACACCGGCGTGGTGGTGGGACCGCCGATTCCCTCGTTTACGGGCACCAATGGATTGGGTGCTTCGACGACCTCGAACCTGCCTTCGGGCAAGGTGGAACTCGATTACCACCCGGTCGATGGGACCTTGATCTATTACAGCATCAGCCGGGGCGTGAAGTCCGGGGGTTTCACGGCCCACAACACCACCACCGTTGCGGCGATCGACCCGTTCAGACCGGAGAAACTGCTGGCCTACGAAGTGGGCATAAAGTCCGATGTCACGCACACGCTGCGCATCAACTCGTCGGTTTTTTATTATCACTACATCGATGAGCAGATCCTCGGCAAGGTGAAGGATCTGACGAGCTACATCGGCCGTTTCGTCAATGCGAATTCGCGCATCGCGGGCGGCGAGCTCGAAGTGCTGTGGCAACCGCTGCAGGGGCTTTCCTTCTCGCAATACGCCGGCTTTACGGAGGGCTACTATCAAAGCCAGCTGCTCAACAGCGACACCCCGCCCGTCGACTACAACGGTCAGCCCTTGAGCTTTCCCAAGTGGTCCTATGGCGGCGATGCGAGCTATGCGTTCGACGTGGGTAATTTCAAGATCACGGCGGAGTCCAATTACAGCTTCCATGACACCTACAGTCAGTTCTACCTGCTGGGCAGCAGCGTTTTCACGGTGCCCAAGTACTGGCTGGCCAACGCCAATCTGTCATTGTCGCCGGCCGCCGGCGCGCCGTGGACCTTTACGCTCTGGGGCCGGAACATCTTCAATCGCTCCTACGATGTGACGCGCAATTTCTTCCTGCCGGGCACGGATGTGGCCCAGGCCGGTGAACCTGCGACCTTCGGTATTCGCGTCAACTACAAATACTAGTTTTGGCGCGGAGGCATCGCACTTGAAAATTCTCGGCATCATTGCCGTCGTTCTGATCGTCATCGTCGTGGCCGCGTGGCTGGCGCTGCGCGGCCCGGATATTCCCTATTCGACGCTGGAAGCGAAGTACACGGATGCGTCATCGCATTTCATCGATCTGCCGGGTGGCTATCACGTGCATTATCAGGACGACGGCGATCCCTCGCTGCCGCTGCTGGTCTTGCTGCATGGCTTTGGCGACTCCTATACCAGTTGGGAAGGGTGGGTACGTGAGCTCAAGACCCGCAGACGCATCATCAGTCTGGATTTTCCCGGCCATGGGTTGACGCGCGCGCCGCAGGGCAGTGCGCTGCAGGCTGAGTCCCTCGCGGACTTCGTCGACAGTTTCGCTGCGAAGCTGGCGCTCCCGACATTCGCGGTCGCCGGGAATTCCATGGGTGGCGGCGTGGCGTGGCAGCTGGCCGTGCGTCATCCGGACCGTGTCAGCGCCCTGATATTGGTCGATGCCGCCGGCTTCGCCAACGACAAGCCCCCGCCCGAGGTGCCGCTGGCTTTTCGCATCTTGCGCTATCCCGCTGGCCGGGCCTTCCTGCGCAACATCGACAATCGCTTTCTGATCCGCGAGGGATTGAAGACGGATGTCTACGACAAGACGCTGATCACGCCGGCGGTGGTGGATCGCTGGGCCGAGTTTCAGCGGGCGCCCGGGCATCGTGCCATTTTGATGAGCGTGAATTTGGGCGGCGTCTCTGGCGCTACCGCGGCGCTGCTCGGCACCATCAAGGTGCCCACCCTGATTCTCTGGGGCGAGGATGACCCCTTGATCGAGCCGGCTGCGGCGCGCAAATTCGCGGCTGCCATCCCGGGCTCCAAGCTCATTACCTACCCGCAAGTCGGCCATCTGCCGCAAATCGAAATACCGGCGCGTTCCGCCGCCGACGTTCTGGAGTTCTTGAACGGCGTACCCGCGACGCCAGCGAGCGCGGCGCCCTGAGATCCCGGTGTATCATGGCGCCATGCAGCGAGACTACCTGGGAAATCCCGTCACCGAGCCCCGCGACAGCGGCACGCTGGGTGCCATCGATGATTTCATCGAGGGATTCCTGGGCTACGAAACGCGCGCCGAACACATCCTTCCCGCAGCGCACGAGCATCCGGAGTCCTGCCTCGCGAACACCTATGCTGGGTTCATGTGGATGCTGTTGGAGGCGCCGCAGGCGGCGCAGCGGGCGGCACAGTTTCTGGCGGCCGCCGAGCGCGCAGCGGTGTGCGCTACGCGCCGCGAACAACTCAACGTAGGGGTGCTGCGAGCGTGGGTCGCCGATGACCTGCCGATGGCGCTGCGTCTATGCGACGAGGTGTCGGATGAGTTTCCGCGCGACCTCGCCGTGGCCAAGATACATCAATATTTCGAGTTCAATCGCGGCAACTCGCCCGCCATGCTGCGGGTCGCTTTGAAGATCAGAGCCGCCGCCGCGGATGTGCCCTACGTGCACGGCATGGCAGCATTCGCCTACGAGCAATGCCATCTGCTCGCGGACGCGGAAGCCGCGGCGCGCACGGCCATGTCGATGCGCCAGAAGGAACCGTGGGCGCAGCATGCGCTCGCCCATGTGTTGCTGACCTGCGGCCGGGTCGATGAGGGGGCGCACTTCCTCGAAGCGGCGTCAGCCACGTGGATTGGTCTCAACTCGTTCATGCTCACGCATGGCTACTGGCACCTGGCATTGTTCTACCTGAGCCAGGGCCGTGATCAGGCCACCTTGGAAGTCTACGATCAGCATTGCTGGGGCATCGCCAAGGAATACTCGCAGGATCAGATCAATGCGATCTCATTGCTGGCGCGCTGCGAGATCGCCGGCGTCGATGTCGGCGACCGATGGCAGGATGTGGCGGATCACCTCGAAACGCGGGCCCACGATACCGTGCAGCCCTTCCTGACCATGCAGTATCTGTATGGCTTGGCCCGGGCGCGGCGCCCGCAGGCCGCCACCTTGCTCGAGGTGGTGCGCGGCCATGCGCACAGCGCGCCGCCATTCACCCGCATGGTGTGGCGCGAGGTGGCGCTGCCGGCCTGTGAAGGGTTGTACGCGTACGCGCAGGGCGAGCACGACCTGGCGTGGCACAAATTGGAGTCGGTGATTCCGCGTCTGACGGAAATCGGCGGCAGTCACGCGCAGCGAGATCTGTTCGAGCAGATCCTGCTGGATGCCGCCCTCAAGAGCGGACGTCTCATCAGCGCGCAGCAAATGTTGGAGCTGCGCCGGCACGCCGATCCGGACGGCGTACCGGTCAACACGGCACTCGCGCACATCTACGGCAAGCTCGGTCTGCCGCAACTGGCGGAGCAGGCGCGTGCGCGTGCCGCGTACACGAGGACACGGTATGGCGGCTGAAGCGCATCGTCCGGCGTATTCACCGGAAAAATTGTTCAAGCTCATCGAGGAGCGCCGCGACGAACTGGTCGAGTTGACGCGCGAATTGATCCGGTTTCCCACCATCAATCCGCCCGGCGAGGCTTACCAACCTTGCGCGGAATTCATCGGCCGGCGCCTGAAATCGCGGGGCTTCCAGGTCGAGTATGTGCGCGCGACCGGCACCCCCGGCGATGAGGATCGCTATCCGCGCATCAATGTCATCGCGCGCCGCGAGGGATCGACTCCCGGGCCCACGGTGCATTTCAACAGCCACATCGACGTGGTGCAGACCGGCGGCGGATGGACCTTGGATCCGTTCGCCGGCATCGTCAAGGACGGCAAGGTGTACGGTCGCGGCGCCTGCGACATGAAGGGCGGCCTGGCGGCCTCCATCATCGCGGTCGAGGCGTTGATCGATGCGCATCCGCATATGCCGGGCGCGCTCGAGATCTCCGGCACCGTGGATGAGGAATCGGGCGGATTCGGCGGCGTGCACTACCTGGCGGAGCGTGGATGGTTCTCGGCACCGCGTGTCGATCACGTGATCATTCCCGAGCCGCTCAACGTCGATCGCGTATGCATCGGGCATCGCGGCGTATGGTGGGCGGAGATCGAAACACGCGGCCGCATGGCGCATGGCTCCATGCCGTTCCTCGGTGATTGCGCCATCCGACACATGCACGCCTTCATCGAACGCCTGGAGCGCGATCTGTACCCGCGACTCGCGGCGCGCAGCACCGCCATGCCGGTGGTGCCATCGGGTGCGCGGCACTCGACGCTCAACATCAATTCCATCCACGGCGGTCAGCCTGAAACGACCGGCTATCCCGCTCCCAGCGTCGCAGACTCGTGCCGCATGATCATCGATCGTCGACTGCTGATCGAGGAGGACATGGACAGCGTCAAGGGTGAAGTCAGGCAGCTGCTCGAACAACTCGGCCGCGAGCGCGATGGCTTCCGCTTTCAAATGCGCGACATCTTCGAGGTACGGCCGACCATGACCGATCGCGACGGTCCGGTGGCGCGCAGCACCGCGGCGGCGATACGCGCAGTCTTGGGCCGCGACGCCGAATTCATCTGCTCGCCGGGCACGTACGACCAAAAGCACATCGACCGCATCGGCAAGCTGCGCGATTGCATCGCCTATGGCCCCGGCATCCTGGATCTTGCACATCAGCCCGACGAGTACGTGGTCATCGATGACATGGTCAATTCCGCCAAGGTGATGGCCCTGGCCGCAGCGGCGCTGGTTCAGCGTACGGCATGAGCCGGGAGCCCCGGCGTCGAGCACGGCTGCCGGCGATCATCCTCTTCTGCGCCACGCTGCTCTTCGCGGCAGCGCCTTCGCCCGCCGCGCAGCGCGCCATCATCGGCATGCAGTTGGAACCGCCTGTCCTGGATCCCACCGCCAGTCCGGCTGCCGCCATCTCCGAGTGCTTGTACGGCAACCTCTATGAGGGCCTTGTTCAGTTCGCGCGCGATGGTTCGGTGCTGCCGAAATTGGCGCAATCCTGGGACATCTCGGACGACGGGCTCACGTATGTATTCCATCTGGTGCACGGTGTGCGCTTTCACGACGGCAGCCCCTTCGGCGCCGATGTGGTGAAGTTTTCGCTGGAGCGTGTGCTCGCGGCGAATTCTCTCAATGCGCAACGCTCGCAGCTGCGAGCCATTCGTGCGGTGGAAGTCATCGATCCGTATACGGTGCGCGTGCTCTTGAGCCGCCGCTCCGGCGGACTGCTGCAGTCGCTGGCGCTCGGCGCATTCGTCATGGTGTCCCCGCAATCGGCAGCGACGAACGGCGTGCATCCGGTGGGGACGGGACCGTATCGTTTTTCGGGGTGGCGCCGCGGTGATTCCTTGACCCTGGTGCGGAATCCCGAGTTTCGCGGTCCGCCGGCGGCGCTCGTCGAGGAGACCTTCAAGTTCATCGCTGATCCCACCGCTGCCTTCGCCGCGTTGATGGCGGGCGATGTCGATGCGTTCTCCAATTACCCGGCGCCGGAGAGCTTCGCGCAGTTCGCCGCGGATCCGCGCTTCGATGTGTTCGACGGCACGACCGAGATGGAAACGGTGCTGGCACTCAACGAGCGCGTTGCGGCGCTCCGCGACGTGCGCGTGCGCCGCGCCATTTCCTACGCGCTCGATCGGCGCGCCATCATCGACGGCGCCATGTTCGGCTATGGCACACCGATCGGCAGCCATTTTCCGCCGGCCAATCCAGCGTACATCGATTTGACCGCCATGTACGGCCACGATGTGGCGAAGGCAAAGGCGTTGCTCGCGCAAGCCGGTTATGCGCAGGGCCTGACCTTGAGCCTCAAATTACCGCCGCCGAGTTATGCGCGCCGCGGCGGAGAAATCGTCGCCGCCGAACTCGCGCAGGCGGGCATCCGCGTCAACATCGAAAACCTCGAGTGGGCGCAGTGGCTGGATCAGGTGTACACGCGCCATGACTTCGACATGAGCATCGTCGGGCACGCCGAGCCGTTGGACTACGATATTTATTCGCGCGAGAACTACTACTTCGGCTATGCCAACGCCGATTTCAACGGACTCATTGCCGCGCTCGACGACACCGTGGACGAACACCGAAGGCGCGAGCTGCTGCAGAGCATCCAGCGCAAGCTGGCCGAAGACGCGGTCAACGGCTTCCTATTTCAGTATCCGCGCCTGGATGTGTGGAACAAGCATCTGGTCGGCATTGATTTCGACAATGTACTGGGCACGATCGATGTGAGCGCCGCCCGCTACGAGGGGCTGGCCCCCGGCGAGAGCGGACGGGCGGCCGGCGCTGTCGCGGGCGCGCAGTCGCCGGTGGCACTGCGAACGCTCGGCGCTGCGTTCGCGCTCGGCGCGCTGCTGATGGCCATCTGGGCCGCGCGCCGTTTCGGCGGCGCCTACCTCGCGCAGCGCCTCGGTGTGCTGGCCGCGACCTTGGGAGTCGCCAGCGTGGTGGTGTTCGTCGTGGTCCAGGTGGTGCCCGGTGATCCGGTGCGCTACATGATGGGTCTGCAGGCCGATCCCGGTGCGGTCATGGCCATGCGGCATGAACTGGGGCTCGATGCCGCGCCGTTGCAGCGCTACTTGCAATGGGTCGGCGGGTTGCTGCACGCGGATTTCGGCTCGAGCTACACCTATCGCGTGCCGGTCGGGACGCTGCTCGCCGAGCGCCTGCAGCTGTCATTGCCACTGGCGATGTACGCGCTGCTGCTCTCATCGCTGCTGGCCTTTCCGATCGGCATCGCCGCTGCGGCATGGCGCGGGCGCACCGCGGACACGCTGCTCTCCGGCGCCACGCAGCTCGGCCTGGCATTGCCGAATTTCTGGTTGGGTTTGCTGTTGGTGCTGGTGTTTGCCGTGGGTCTGCACTGGGTCTCGGCCGGCGGTTTTCCGGGATGGGACGCCGGTTTCTGGGCCGGGATGAAGGCGCTGACGCTGCCCGCCGTGGCCCTGAGCATGCCGCAGGCGGCAATCCTCGCCCGCGTACTGCGCGGTGCGCTCATCGATACGCTGCGCGAGGACTACATCCGTACCGCGCGCGCCAAGGGTGCGGGCGAATGGCGGGTGTTATGGCGGCACGCGCTGCCCAATGCGCTGGTACCGGTGTTGACCGTCCTCGGCATGCAGTTTTCTTTTCTCCTCGCCGGCGGCGTGATCATCGAGAACGTTTTCTTTCTGCCGGGCGTGGGAAGATTGGTGTTCCAGGCCATCGTGCAGCGCGATTTGATCATGGTGCAGAGCGTGGTGGTGATTCTGGTGTTCGCGGTGGTGAGCGTGACCTTCATCGTGGATCTCGCGTATACGCTGATCAATCCGCAGCTACGCGGCGTACGCGCCGCGTGAGGCGGGGCATGGCGCGCAATTGGAACCTGACGCTGGGCGTGATGGTGACCGCCGGCTTCATCGGCGTTGCCGTCCTGGCGCTGTTCTGGACGCCTTTCAATACGCAAACGTTGAACATCGCCGGCAAATTGCAGCCGCCGAACCTGCAGCACTGGCTCGGCACCGATCAATTGGGCCGCGATGTACTGTCACTCATCATGGCCGGCGCCAAGACATCGGTGGGCGTGGCGCTCGTGGCAGTCATCATCGGTGCCGGCGCGGGCGTGCCTCTGGGCTTGATCGCGGCGGCTTACCGCGGCGCCATCGATGAGCTGGTGATGCGCGGCAACGACGTCATCTTTGCCTTTCCGGCCTTGCTGCTTGCCATCCTGATCACCGCGGTGCTCGGACCGGGCGCCATCAACGCCATCATCGCCATCGGCATCTTCAACATTCCGGTGTTCGCGCGGGTGTCGCGGGCGGGCGCATTGCAGGCGTGGACGCGCGATTACACGCTGGCCGCGCGCGTCGCCGGCAAGGGAAGCTGGCGGATATCCTGGGAGCATATCCTGCCGAACTTGTGGGGCTTGCTGGTGGTACAGGCCACCATCCAATTCTCGCTGGGAGTCATCGCCGAGGCGGGATTGGCGTATGTCGGCCTCGGCGCTCAGCCGCCGGTACCGAGCTGGGGCCGGATGCTGAACGAGGCGCAGACGCTGACGGCATTGGCACCCTGGCTGGCAGTGATGCCGGGGCTGGCGATGCTGCTGTTCGTGCTGGGATTGAACCTGCTCGGCGAAGGGCTGCGCCGCAGCACGGAAGTCACCCGATGACGGAGCGCGCGTCGACACACGCGCTGCGGGTCGAGGAATTGAGCGTCACCATCGGTGCGACGCCCATCATCAAACAGGTGTCCTTCAGCGTGGGTGCCGGGGAAATCCTCGGCTTGGTGGGTGCATCAGGCTCGGGGAAATCCATGACGGCGCGCGCCATCATGCAGTTGTTGCCGTCCGGTGCGGTGATGAGCGGCGTGGTCGCGCTGCACGGTGAACGTTTGAGCGGCCGGAGCGAGGCCCATCTGCAGACGGTACGCGGCCGTGACGTCGGCATGATATTTCAAGAGCCCATGTCGGCCTTGAATCCGCTCATGTGCATCGGTGATCAAGTGGCGGAGACCGTGCGCTTGCATCGCAGCGTATCCCGCGCAGAGGCGCGCGACGCGGCGCGCGCAGCGCTCGACCAGGCCGGCCTGTCGGGCGAGGCGGGTGCGCATCAACGTCTTCCGTACGAATTATCGGGCGGCCAGCGGCAACGCGTGGCGATAGCCATGGCCATCGTCATGCAGCCGCGTCTGTTGATCGCCGATGAACCGACCACGGCATTGGACGTCATCACCCAGGCACAGGTGCTCGCGCTGCTGCGCGATCTGGCGCGGTCGCGAGGCATGGGACTGCTGTTGGTGACGCATGACATGGCCGTCATCGCGCAGCTGACGGACCGGGTCGCGGTCATGCGGCAGGGTGAGATCATCGAGCACGGGACCACGGCAGAGATACTGCATCACGGCCGGGAAGCCTATACGCGGTCGCTGCTCGCGGCCGCGCGCCTGCCGCGCAAACGCGCCAAGCCGGCGCCGCCGGATGCCGCGGTGGTTCTCAAGGTCGATGGCGTCGTGCAAGAGTATCCACGCAAACGCCGCTCGCTGTTCAAAGCGCCGCCGCCGCTGCGCGCGGTCGACGGCGTGTCGTTGTCGATCCGCGCAGGTGAGACGGTGGGCTTGGTGGGTGAGTCAGGTTCCGGCAAGTCGAGCTTGCTGAAGGTGATCCTGGCCTTGCAGAACCCGGCGCAAGGCAGCGTGAGCCTGCTGGGCGACGCATTCTCCACCGCCGCGGGTGCCGCGGGCAAACGTGCGCGACGCAACTTGCAGGCCGTGTTCCAAGATCCGGTCGGCAGTTTCGATCCCCGCTGGCCGGTGGAGCGCCTGATCGCCGAACCCTTTTTCCTGCTCGATGCGCCGCCCACCGGCGCAGCGCGGTCGCGACAAGTTGCCGAGGTGCTGGAGCAGGTGGGATTGAAGGCCGACGACGCACGGCGCTATCCGCACGAATTCTCCGGCGGTCAACGACAGCGCATCGCGATCGCCCGCGCCTTGATCACGCGGCCGGCCGTGATTGCCTTCGATGAAGCGGTGTCCGCGCTCGATGTTTTGGTGCGCGAACAAATTCTCGAATTGCTTGCGCAGCTCGCCGCGGACTTGAAAGTAGCGTATCTGTTCGTCACGCACGATCTGCACGTGATACGCGCCATTGCCGACCGCATCTATGTGATGCAAAGCGGGCGCATCGTCGAGGAAGGCGCGACCGAAGCGATTTTCAGTGCGCCACGCCACGCTTATACGCGTGCGTTGATCGAGGCTACGCCGGCGCTGCCCGCGTAGGCGCGCTCACGTTGGAGTGATGCACCGCCCGGCCGATGGCGCGCGCCACGCAGTCCGCGGCGGCCGAGCCCAAGCGCCCGACGTGCGCGGGACGTGATAACGCTGCGCCGAGCGGTAACTCGCCGCTCGCCACCGCAAACACCGTGTCACCGTCGAAGGGCGTGTGCGCGGGGCGCACGGCGCGCGCGATGCCGTCCTGCGCCATCATGGCGACGCGCTGGCACTCGACGGTGGTCAGGTCGGCATTGCACGCGACCACGGCGAGTGTGGTGTTGACGCCCGGTTGCAGGCGGCCGATCGCGAGCAGCCGCGCTTGATCCGGTACCGGATCGCTGAGATCCATGGGAACCCGCGGCGGGCCGCGGCCACCGAACTCCTGGTCGAGTTCGAACGGCCATGCCCAGTAGGTCTCGCCGTCGGGCATCAGCGCGGAGCCGATGGCGTTGAGCGCCACCAACGCGCCGACGATCAGCCCATCCCCCAGATCCAAGGACGCGGAGCCGATGCCGCCCTTGATCCAGCCGGCCATGGCACCGCGGCCGGCGCCCACGGCCCCGAGCGCAAAGTCAGCAGCCGCGGTGGCCGCCGCCCGGAGCCCAAGTTCGCGGTAGGGCGGCTCGAGTCCCCAGTTCTTATTCCCGCCATTCGCGAGATCGTGAAGCACGGCGCAGGGAACGATGGGAATGGCCGGCGAGTCCGGACGCAAGGTGAGCCCCATTCCCTGGGACGATAGTGCAGTGGTGACGCCGTCAGCGGCCGCCAGACCGAAGACCGAACCGCCTGCGAGCACCACGGCATGGGCGCGTCCAACGAGATTGTGCGCCGACAGGGCATCGGTTTCGCGGGTACCGGGACCCCCGCCGCGCACATCCACCGCCGCATACCAGCCGCTGTCGCAAATCAGCGCGGTCACGCCGGTGCGGACGTGCTCATCGGTGGCATGCCCTACCTTGAGTCCCGCAATGTCCGTGATGAGATTTCGGGCCGCGGGTCGAAACACGACTTAACGCGGCTGCGCCGCGATCACCGCGAGTCCTTGCAGCACCAGATCGGGGACGTTTTCGCCATGTGTGCGCATGGTGCCGGTGATCATGCCGGCATCGCCGCCCGTGATGAACAGCTTCGGGGGAGTGCCGGTGCTCTGTTCGATGATCTCGGCAGCGCGGTCGGCCATGCCGGCCAGCGCAAAGACGGCGCCGCGCGATACCGCGCCCACGGTATTGTTGGCGAGCACGCCGGCCAATGAAGGAGAGCTTTGCGCCGCCGCTTTCGCAATGTCGCTGGTCTTGCTCATCAGTTCTTCACGCATCATATGAATGCCGGGGGCGATCAGCCCGCCCAAGTGCTGCCCCGTGGCATCGACTGCATCGACCTTCACGGCGGTGCCGGCATCCACCACACATAACGCGCCCTTGGCCTTGGTCCAGGCGGCGATCAAGGCCAGCCAGCGATCGGCGCCAAGCAGCGTGGGATCGAGATAACCGTTGGTCAAGCCGTTGAAGTGGCCGGCCGCGGTGACGAATTCAATCTCGGTGCGGAACACCTTCTTGGTGAGACGTGCCAAGGTCTTGGCCATCTTGGGGCCGGCGACATTCGATACCAGCACACGCGTCGGTCGCTGGCCGGATTGGAACAACGCCGTGGTCCATAGGCCGGGCTTCGCGTCACGATGCACGACTGCCTGCTGATCGGACAAGCCGGTATTGGTCAGCCACGCCCATTTCAGCCGTGTGTTGCCTACATCGATGACCAAAATCATTGTTGGTGCATATCCGTGATTACCCGTCACAAACCCCAGCCCGCAAGGATAGCATCGTCGCCCCTCAGGCTGTTTTCGATGTCGCGGCCGGATGCGTGCCGAGATCCTCGATCACCCGGATCAACTCCTGGGACACGTTGTCGTCGATTTCGGCCGCATGGCTCAAATGCACCGGGTAGCGGATCTGCGCCTCGATGGCTGCGCCGGCAAAATTCAGCTGTACCCGCGGCTGGGAATCGCCGCCGAAGCTGGACGCCGTGGTTCTCTCGATTTCCTTGGTTTGGCGCAAGAACTCATCGCGCGAGTCCTTGAGCGCGGCGGTGACCGCGGCCATTAACTTATCCTTGGCGATGAGATAGTCGGTGCCCGGCGGCAGCGTCAGGTTTATCTGGTGCCAGGCAAAATTTACACCGGGGATGTATTTGAACAAACCGCTCGACACCTGAAAAACGATGGAATTCGCAAACGCGACCACGCGTCCGGTGGGACCCAGCTGTCCGTGGCCGCCGATTTCCATGAGATGCAGCCGCACCAGTCCGAGTTCGATGACCTCGCCGGTGACTTCTCCGATCTGCACGCGGTCACCGACTCGCAGACCATACTTGCCAATGAGAAAAAAGTAACCGACGATCGACACCAAAACGCTCTGCATGGCCACCGCCAGACCCGCTGTGATCAGTCCCGCAAAGGTCACGATGGAGCCCAGTTCGCTGGCGAAGGCGATTCCGATGATGACGACGGTCAAGCTCCAGAGAGCGATTCTGCGCAACAGCAGGAGTTGATAGCGGCGCCGCGAGTCCCGCACGTACTTCACCACGGCTCGTCCCCACAATTCCGCGGCGATGAACACGACCGCCAGCAGCACGGCCAGGACGCCCAAACGCACGCCCAACGTCCGCAACGCGGTCGTGTATTGGCTCGTGATGATGCCGCGCCAGTTCGACAAGTTGCGCCGGTGCTGTGACAACAACACGCTTTCCTTGCCGAGAGGAATCAACAACTCCGATTGCTGTTTGATCTCTGCGGCCAGCGTGTCGAGCTGATCGCGCATTTGGGTGAGCGTACCGGCATCGGCGGTATCCGCCTGCGTGGCCAACGCATCGCCGCGGGTCGAGAGACCGCGCATCTGCGTGACCAACGGGCCACGGATTTGTGCGAATGCGTCTTGCAGCGCCGTGGTGCGCCGGTCCAGATCGTCGATGGTCGATATTTTTTCGGACAGGCGAAATACATTGGCCGCCAAATCCCATATGCCGAAGCGCGTGGCGACGCTGACGCTGGACGTCGCCAGGGGCGCGGACGCGGTAGATGCCGCCGGCGCAGCCTGCGCTGCGGAGTTTGCCGTGGCGGTGGCGCCGGTCTGCACCGGTGCAGAGGCGCCGATCGAGGCGGGCACCGTGATGGCCATCGCATCGATCTGTGATTTGAGCGAGGCTGCGCTGAAGCCGTTCGTATCGCTTTCGTTCGAGATGGTCGCGAGCGTGCCGATCAGCGTCTCGCGGGTGTTGATGAGATCCAGCTCACCTTGCAGTTCCGAGATCTTCGCCTTCAGCTTCACCGCCGCGCTGCCGCGCGCGACGGCCAGGCTGTGCTGTGCGTCGGCCAATTCCGTCTGTGCGGACTTGGCCTGAGCGGCGAACTTGTTTTGCAGCTGCATCAAGGACTGCGCCGTCGGATCCGTGGCGGCGCCGCTGTCGGCTGCCGGCTGCGCGGCAAGCATGTCGGCGTCGGCGCGCGCGATCTCGAATGCCAGCGCCAGCACGCGACCCGCGGTTTGCCGATTGTCGTACAAGATCAGCAGGTCGCTCGGTTCATTGGCCGCCTGTTGTTGAATGCCGAGCGTCCGGTACCAATCGATGGTCTGATCCAGCAACTGGATCACCTGCGGGCCGGTCATGGGCGCGGTGGCGGGCGCAGCAGCGCTCGTCGGTGCGGCGACTTTGGGGGATGCGGGCGCCGGGGTTGCGGCGGGTGCCGCCCTGGCTGCGGCGCCTACCGCGATTAGAGCAACAAAAGCAAGCGCCGCGGTCTTGTGACTGACGACAGCGGGTCGTCGTGTATTTAGCATCGGCGAATCCTACCGCAAATGGGTAAACTTAATGCCCCATGTCCGAGATAGAAAAAGCCATCAGAAACGTGCCGGACTTTCCGCGGCCCGGAATTCTGTTTCGCGATATTGCGCCTTTGCTGCGCGACCACTTCGAGGAGACGATCCACGCCCTGGATGCGCTGCTGACCGAAGCGGAATGGAGTGAACTGGATGCGGTGGCGGGCATCGAATCCCGCGGCTTCATCCTGGGAGCTGCCATGGCCATGAGGCGGGGCAAAGGTTTCGTGCTGGTGCGCAAGCAGGGCAAGTTGCCGCCGCCGGTGGTGCAAATCAGCTACGATCTGGAATACGGCTCCGGGACGTTGGAGATGCAACGCGGCAGCGGGCGCTTGTTGCTGGTGGACGATGTGCTCGCCACGGGCGGCACGCTGACCTGCGCCGCCAATCTGTGCGAGCGAGCCGGTTACGAGATCAAGGCGCTCGCGGTATTGGTCGATCTCGGACTGCTGGCCGACTACCACTGGCACGAACTCACGGTACGTACCGTTGTTCACTATTAGCCGCGGCGGCAATCTGCAAAGGATTCTCGCCGTCATGTACCGCGCCATGGCGTTGTTGGTCCTTGCCGCGGTCGGTCATGCGGCGGCCCCTCCCGCCGAAAGCAAGCCGGTCGTATTGCTGATTTCGATCGATGGCTTGAAGCCCGAAGCGATCACCGCCGCCGACGCACATGGACTCAAGGTTCCGAACCTGCGGGCATTCATGCGGGACGGCATGTATGCGAATAGCGTGCGCGGCGTTCTGCCGACGCTCACCTACCCAAGCCACACCACCCTGCTGACGGGGGCCGCCCCTGCCAGGCACGGCATCTACGACAATACGACATTTGATCCGCTGAACCGCAACGACAAAGGCTGGTACTGGTATGCCGAGGACATCAAGGTTGCGACGCTGTGGGATGCAGCGCTCGCGGCGCACTTGACGACGGCCAATGTCTATTGGCCGGTCACCGTCGGTGCACCCATCACTTACAACCTGCCGCAGATCTGGCGCACGGGTACGGACGACGACCTCAAACTGCAGCGCGCCTTGAGCACGACGGGACTCGAGCAGGAACTGAGTGCTGAGCTAGGGCGTTATCCTGGCGGTGAGGAGGAGACGGTCGCGGACGACGAGGTTCGGACGCGCTTCGCCGTGCGGCTGCTCGAGACCAAGCATCCGGATTTTTTTGCCGTGTATCTTTCCGGTCTCGACACCGAGGAGCACAAGTCGGGACCCTTCAGCAAGGAGTCCAATGCCGTGCTTGAACGGCTCGATGCGCTGGTGGGCACGCTGCGCGAGGCGGCGCAAAAATTCTCCCCGGGACATGCCACGATTTGCGTGGTGTCCGATCACGGCTTCGCGGCGATCCAGCACGACGTGAATCTTTATGCGGCGTTTCGCGAGGCCGGATTGTTCAGCGTGGATGGTGCCGGCACCATCAGCGCGTGGAAGGCCATGCCCTGGCCCGCCGGCGGCAGTGCGGCCATCATGCTCGCGGATCCCAACGATGCGGCGGTGCGCGCACAGGTCAAGGCGTTGCTGGATGAATTGGCGAGCGATCCGCAGAACGGCATCGACCGCATCGTGGACGGCACTGAGCTCGCGCGGCAGGGCGGTTTCCCGGGAGCGGCGTTTCTGGTCGCCTTGCGGGTCGGCTACGAAGTTGCCTACGGCCTGTCGATGCCGTTGGTCACGAAGCCCTCCAATCTGGGTATGCATGGTTTCTTACCGGAGACGCCGGAGATGCGCTCTGCATTTTTCATGGTGGGACCACGCGTGGCCCGCGGCCGGTCATTGGGCGAAATCGATATGCGGCAGATCGCGCCCACGCTGGCGCAGATTCTTCGGGTCAGGTTGCCCGGTGCCGAGATGCCGGCCTTGCCGCTCAATTAGCGCCAACGCTCCCCAACCTTCAGCCCCGTAGCGGCGTCACAGATACGGCGTGGTGCTTCGCAATACGAGAACCTCGGCGCGTCGGCGTCGCGGAGGGTCATTGTATTGTCTCGGGGAGTAGGAGGCCCAGGCCGGCGGCTTCCCGGGAACTTGCTGTTGACCGATCATCGGACGCCCATCGACGATCCTCTCGAGCGCGCGCAAGCAGCCGCAGGTCTCGGATGCTTCGTCTATCATGCCGCCGCTCAGCGATGGGTGACGTCGGTCTGCTTCCGTCAGCTGCTCGGCATCGCACCAGACATGACGCTGCGGGACCGCGACGACGTTCTCAAACAGATCCATCCGGCCGACGTCGATGCGGTGCGCCTTGCTCCCAGTGCAACCTCGCCCGCGTCCGCCGATTATCGCTGTGTTTATCGAATCCTGCTGGAAGGAGGCGGGACGCGGCGCATTTTGGAGAAGGCGCGCGTCAGTCATGATCCATCGGGCACGGTGGCAAGAATCGACGGCGCCATCATCGATATCTCGGAACTGGAATTGAACATCCTCGATCCAGACTCGATCGAGAACCGCTTCGCACGTGCCCTGAGCGGCACCCAGGACGCGCTGTGGGAGCTCGATCTGACCACGAACACCCCGTGGTTCGAGAATCGCTTCGAGACGCTGCTCGGTTACAGCAGCGAGGAGTTTGCCGAGTTCCGCCATCAGTTCCACACGCTGGTGCACCCCGACGATCTGGAGATTCGCAGGCTCAACACCGAGAATCACATCGAGAAAAATACCGCGTACGACGTCGAGTTTCGTCTGCGGCACAAGCTTGGCCATTATGAGTGGGTGCGATCCCGTGGGCAGGCACAACGCGATGCCGGCGGCAAGCCGTTGCGCCTCACAGGCTCGATGCAACTGATCACGGAGCGGAAGCTCGCGGAAAAAGCTGCGCTCGATGCCCGCGTGGCGGCGGAAGCCGCGAACAAGGCGAAGAGCCGATTCCTCGCGAACATGAGCCACGAAATACGCACGCCGATGAATGGCGTGATCGGCATGTCGCAGATATTGGCCGAGACGGTCCTCGATGAGCGGCAACGGGAGTACGTGAACATCATCAGGGGCAGCGCCCAGGCTTTGCTGTCGCTCATCAACGATGTCCTTGATCTGTCGAAAATCGAAGCCGATCGTCTGGAGCTGGAAAACATCGAGTTCGATGTGCGCAAGCTGGTCCATGAGACCGCCTGCGCGACGGCATTCCAAGCAACGGCCAAGGGCGTGGAGATCACCGGCGGCGTCGATCGCGACGTACCCACGATCATTCGCGGTGATCCCGGGCGACTGCGCCAGATCATGACGAATCTCATCGGCAATGCCGTCAAATTTACCGATCACGGCCACGTGCACATCGACGTCAGCCGAATTGCCTGCGATGACTCGTCCGTCAAGCTGCGCTTCGACGTGATCGATACGGGAATCGGCATTCCCGCCGATCGAATCGACCGCTTGTTCAAGGCCTTTTCACAGATCGACAGCTCCACCACCCGGCACTACGGCGGCTCCGGTCTGGGACTGTCGATCGTCAAACGTCTGGCCGAGTTGATGGGAGGCGAAGTGGGCGTGACCAGCGAGCCGGGCGTCGGGTCGGATTTCTGGGTGACCGCCCCGTTTGGCGTGGTCGCCCGGCAGCCGGCACCCAAGCAGATCGGCGCCGGCCGCAAGATCCTGTTGGTTGACGACAATCCGCAGAGTCGCGCCAGCATCCGGATGAAGCTCGAAGTGTTGGGCTTTCGGGTGGAAACGGCGGATGACGTCGATGGCGCGCTGCAGTGCCTGACACGCGACTCCTCGTTCTGTCTGGTGCTCGCCGATGCAAGCATGCCCGTGAAGGGCGGTCTCGAGCTGCTGGCCTTGATGCGCAAGGATTCACGCTGGGCCACGATGCCCTTTGTGCTCATGGCGTTGCTCGGTTCCGATCTACAAGCGTCCGATCCCGAATGCCGGCCTGACTCCATCGTGATGAAGCCCGCGCGCGGTGCGCTGCTGGCGCTCACGCTGGATGAGGTGCTGTCCGGCGCAATCCCGAAATCCGCGCTACCGCAGTTGGCATCTGCCTCGGACATGGTGTTGTCGGGCATGCGTATCCTGTTGGTCGAGGACAACCTGGTCAATCAGTTGGTCGCGCAGCGAATGCTGCAAAATATCGGTGCAGACGTGCAGCTGGCAGTGAATGGACAGGAGGCGTTGCAGCGGCTGACGGCATCGACGTTCGACGTCGTCTTGATGGATTGCCAAATGCCGGTGATGGATGGATTCGCAGCCACCCGTGCAATCCGCGCCATCGAGGCGCAGCGCGGTTCAGGCCGGCGCCTACCCATCATTGCCCTCACCGCCAATGTCATGA
>Ga0116228_10000975_pt1 | contig 23296 bp, 13 predicted proteins | sample S1TSphfallax_2_FD_89694 | JGI IMG/M metagenome (GOLD analysis project Ga0116228, IMG submission 89694) | Host-associated microbial communities from peat moss isolated from Minnesota, USA - S1T2_Fc - Sphagnum fallax MG | ecosystem: Host-associated > Plants > Peat moss > Unclassified | place...
AAAAAAAAAATCAAAATAGTAGTTTTCAGAATTGAAATGTCAATTTTCAGATTTGAATAAAAAATTCAAACTTCAAATATTAATTTTGAGATTTATTATATGAATAGTATACATACGTATGCATATTATATATAATTTTGGTACATACATTAAAATACACCTTTATGTCATTGTAGAATACCTTTAGGATGCAACTAATTTGGTGACTATTGCAACTAATGGGACATATCAACCTATTAATGGATGAAAATAAATGTAAAATCAATCCAATCAATAGGATGAAAGTTTTAATAGTTGCATCATAGTTTTAAGAATGACCAAAATAATTGAAATTTGGTTTGTAGGTGCAATATTCCCAAATCTAGTCGCAAATGATTAGAATTTACATGTAGTTGTAAATGGACTGGTTACATTTTGACTGATTTCTACTAGTGTTACTAAATAGGAGTTCTATTATGGTTTATTAAACATGATTCATGTTAAGGTCCTTTTAGATTATGGGGTCATGACTTACATGACTCCATTGGATAACCTTTGGGGTCAATGGAGAGGTGGTATCTGTACTATAATTACAAGGGCCTTCAAGTCCTTGAAAATGGTCAATCCACTTGCTTAAAGGTGTATGTGGTTATTGAAGTAATTCTATTATGGAAAATGTTGTTAAACTTAAATATTACTTGTTTGACAAATCTTTAGGCAAGTATGGAAAGTGGTCAAGGTAAATGTTATAGGGGGTGAAGTCCTTTTTGAAAAGTTATCTCTATTAAATTCAAGGTGTTTTCTTTTAGTTAAAGTTTTGAATGTTTTTAAAAGTGAAAGTTTATGATTCACCATCCCAAGAAAACATGGAAAGGGAGTTATCCTAAAGAGAAAATGGTAGATTTACAATTAATGAAATTTCATTACAAATTGCATTAGAATATGGAAGCTTTGATGCATTGATGCATTTGTTTCATCAACTAGTAGACCATGATGTTGGGTTTTGAATATATATTATGAGGTTTATAATTTGTACTTAACCACAAATTACATGACTATTTCCTTGGATAACCTCTAGGGTCTATGTAGAACCAAGGTTATCCAAGTGGTATATATATCAAGTCCTTGAAAATTTTCAATCCAATTGCTTAAGAGTGCATGTGGTTACTAAAGTTGTTATGTTAGGGCAAATGTTATTAAACTTTAGTATTATTTTTGTAAAATTCAAGGTGTTTATGGTTAGTTAAGTTTTGAATGATTTTAAAAGTGCAAGTTTTTTATTCACAATCCCAAGAAAACATACTTGTGGTTAATCAAAGAGAAAATGATAGATTACATCATTGTGTGAATGTAGAATTTTCATTAGAAGTAATTTATGAAATCCTTAAATTATGAGAACTATAATATGCCATTTTTCATTGTAAGTTAAATTTCATTAGGGGTTTTAAATACATGAGTGTGTTTGACAAAACATAAAATACACAAAAGTCATATGTGTGCATACAAAGGTGAACTCACTATAGTTATTGCTTCCTAATCCTTACCAAGTTCTTTTTAATAATTTGGCTAGTTGGCTTCTTACCATTCTTCACCTCAAATTCAATTCTCAATTTCAAATTTAAACCATTAACCAAGTACCAAATATAGTCATTTGCTTCAAAAATGAACAATCATACATTAGATCTAGAAATCCCAAATCTCACAACTGCAAAATTGTTAAAGCTTGGAACAAGTCTAGCAACTCAAACTCCTAGGACTTGGCTAAGGATCTTGTAGTCACACCCTTGTCTAAACATGTACTGATAATTCTTCTTTGTCAAGTAAAACCCTTTGGTGGTTTTGGCTACTTCTTGTTTTGGGTTTTCACTTCTTTTACCACATCATCGACAATGAGAACGAAACTTGAAGGTTCTTTACCTTCACGAAGCAATATTTTCAATAAGTCTATAAGTACTATACTTGTTTCAATGGCTTCACTGAACAAACTACTGAATATTTTTATAGGTATGTTAACAGTTTCTTCATTTGCATTTTGGACTAAGGCATTTGAAAGGGCCAACTTACTTAACAAATTGCCAGCCCTTTTGCTCTTCACATAATCAAGCCTAACTATGGTAAATTCTAGATTTGTGGATTTGATTGGGCTAGATTTTTGCACCTTAGACTTTCCCACACGGTGAATAGTACCACCTCAAGACTTCTTGCCAACTTATTTGTCTACATCAAGGGATTGCAAGGCGTGGTTGTCACCATTAGCTAAGTTCTTCATTGGGTCTTGTAAACCTTTAGTAGTAACCTCCTCCACAACACCTATACCACAAAAATAACAAAATTTGATTTGGTTAACAAATGGATGGTGCTTCTAATAGATCAATTGTAGCTCACAACAAAAATATTTTTAAGTTATTAATTGAATTTTAAATACTAAAACAAAAAAATCCAAACTTATTTGAATCCTTCACTATATGAAATGTTGGTTTTAATCTCTTATCATTGGAGTCATTTCAAACAACTTCATCTTCTTTGCCAGTGGTTGCTAAGAGTTTAACCCCTTTTGGTGGTGTCATTGGGGAGATGCAATTTTCATAGGCCTCAAATCTCGCACTTGTTGAACATTTGTTGGTTGAGTTGTCATCACATTCAAGTTGTGGCTAGGTGAGTCAACGCTCACATGTGACTTTGTGGGAAAGTTGAAAGGGTTCACAATATGTGCCTTTGTGCACAAATACATAGCAATGGGACTACTCATAAGTGTGTTTTCAATTTGAGTTTTACATACAAGATTCCCAAGGAGTTTGTTGATCCATACTTTATATGTTTGGGCTTTGTGGTCAAACCTACAAACATGGGTGTTTGATTAAGGAAATGTAATTTAAAAAAAATAAATTGGTTAATGATATCATGATGTAGCTTACAAAACATATTGAAAAATTTAATAGATTGTAAATTAAATTGAAATTGCACTCACCATCCAACTTTAGCTCTAGTTCACTTTTTGCAGCTTCCAACACATTGTTTACCATATTTTGTCTCAAATTTTCAAGTTGCATATCTTGGGCTAATTCCTTCATCTCCTCATCTTCTTCATGAATCCCCCAACTAGACCACCAATCTAAGTGTAGCTTTTGCTTACAAACTACACACTTATTAGATTTCTATAACATTGCTTGAAGGCAAAACAAATGGAAGGTGTGTTTGTAGGATGTGATGGCAATGTCATAGTAGTGGTAGCAATGGTTGTAATAACCACAAGGTTTAATTACAACAACATTTTTGCCACCATCATCTATGGGTTTTTCTAGATGTATAATGGGTAATGGTTGGAAACATATACCACCTTGTCCTGTCTTCATCTCACATAATGGAGATCAGATGTTGTCCTCTTCTTTGACCAATGCTTCAACATCCAATAGAACCTTTTGTAGCTCTAATTCCATCATTTCATAATTTACCTTTGCTTCCTTGTGTAATGCCTTACCTTGGAGGGCCTTTTAAAAAAAAATTAGACCTAATATCTTGGCATCCTCCAACTCCCTTTCCATTTTTTACTTCTTTTTTTGGAAATTAGTGTCATCAAGTTTGTCCACTAATATTTTCACACCATCAATAGATGGCAAGTTTGTTCTAATGGGTGTCTCCTCCAAATTGGTAGTGGATGTTTGTTCCAAGCTTATATCATCCATTTGCTCTATTCCTTAAAAAGACAATCAACATTTTAGACAAAAAAACCTTTGCATGACTAAATCAACACTTAAACAATTTCAAATTCTTGGTAGCCCAAGGTAGTTAAAGATATAAAAACTTGAATTGATCATACTTTATAAATAGGATATTCCATGACACTTACCACTAACTGGGATGGTGATTGTTATTTCATGAAAATTTGCAGGGCAACTATTACATGGATATTCTCTTCAGCCTCCACAAGCTATAATTTTTAGTCATCCATGTTGAACTTTAAACCAATAAAATGGTTTTGTAGCCCTTTCTTTTTTTCCTCAAGTTGTTTTACACAAAGTTTAGTTAACTTGCAAACCTCATGTTTGAGATCTACAATTGTTTCCACCATGGTAATCCTTTCCTTAAATAATGGCTTGCATACATGTGTGGTTGCATTCTCCATGGTTGCATTCCTTCCCAACTTCCCACTTCCATTTCCCATAATTAAGAGTTCTTATGAATGATAAGACCCTTCATTGAAATCTGGTTTATCATAATTAGACTTGTTGACAATACTTATACACCAAGCTTTTTCTTTTGCAGCTGCAACAACAATAGTAGCCCAATTAATAGGATGCCCATTCCACTTTACTATCCAACCTTTGACAAATCAAAACATCAACTCATTGTTGGTTATATGCCCAATCCCATAAATCTTCCAATACAAGGTTTCAATCTCCTTCCTTGCATTTGGTGAAAGGAGTGGATTGGTGGTCTTAAAAGTGTTGACATTGCCAAAGATGGCAACAATGTTTATTGTAGTGACATGTTTGTTAGTCAAATCATGTTTGGGATCCAAACCCACAACCAAAAGTTCCCTCCCTTCCTTAAAAATTTGAGTCTTGAAGTTTGTAATCAACCCAAGCCCACTTGGGATATTCTTTATCAATATCTCACTTTGGCTTCCTCTCCTTCTCTTCTTTCCCCATATTAACAACACCTACAACATTTTGTTGATTTAAATCAAAAATTTAGTTATCAACATTAGAAGTCACAATCAAAATTATGTATTAAAACATTTAAAATGACTATGTTATTTCTCGGTAGAATCACAAAATAGTTTAGTGCAAGGGATCACATTGATCTTGTCTAGAAGTTTTGACAAAGTTATGTGGATGTACATACTTGGGTTAAATAACAAGGTGTTGGACTCGTAGTTAAATCAGAACTACAAATTATCAACCACAAATTTTGGTGGGATAAAATTTAATGGGGACACCAATAATTTAATAAAGGCAATTTTGTACCTTCAATAGCACCTACAATAAAAAACAATTAAGGATTCAGATGTTTGACATTCTAAATTTGAACCCTAACATGCAAGTGTTTCATGTGTATCAAAGGCAAGGCATTAAATTCCAATAAACCATGGCCCTAAAAGCAACAAGGATCAAAATGGTTTGTCCTATGCAAAAGCATTTTGCACATGTGTTTTACCCTCTATGTACAAATGGGTTCAAGGGCATTTGAAAACAACACATGTATAAATGACATAGTAGTTTAGCTAGGCTTTGAATGATACCTATAAGCACATGGACAAGGTGTTAATCCTACTATAAAATTGGAATAAACAACCAATGAGAATAGAAATAATGAATTTAAACAAGCATAAATTAATTAAAGTCAACATAATCTAAAAAATGATAAACTAGTGAATGAAAGGTTCAAAGTGAACAACAAATCATTTATACAATAGAGGTAATGCAATTCAAGCAAAGTACACATGGGATCCTATAAGAAGGTAATTTGTAGACATGTAACAACTTAACAAAGGACTTCAAAGTGGTTGGTAAGTAGAACCTACTGTAACCGAACATGGGGTGACCGAACGATGGAGCTACACTGATTTTGATCCTGATTTTTGCACCCTCTCTGGTTTGGCTGCGCATTACTTCTCATTACTGCAACAAGCATGGCGGCTGCTCTGGTTGATCAAGGAAGCTCACCGCTCTTGAGGAAGACGACACAGAATTAAGGCAAGGGAGACGCTGCAATTACTGTTTGAGGCGGTTGGTGATGGATGGAACGGAGTGGGAAGATTTTCAAAAAGCTTCAGGAGGAAGCCAATGGAGGTTTTAGGGCGACGTGGAAAAAGATCTGGAGGATAATTTTGGGGAGATCGGAATATAGTGCAAGAGAGTAGAACAGGGGAGAAGAGATCTAGGGACGACAGAGTGAGCATATGGTCGGATAGCTACAGGAGAGCTTGGTGCAAGACTAGAAGTTTCCACTGCGCCTAGTATCTGGCCAAACAATTGTTGTAGGAGAATGAGAGAGAGAGAGAAAGTGAGAAAGAGCAGACAACATCGGAAAGCTGGTTTTTTCTGAGCATCTGATGGAAATCAAGCTTGTGCTTTCGAGCAATGTACATAGTTTGGAATGAAAAGATCTTCTTTGGCTGGAAATTGTGTGAGTGGGCGGGACAGGAGATGCATCTTGTGAATTATGTTCTGTCGTTATGTGGAAGCAAAGCAAAGACATCTCTGGTCTTACAATGTGCGTATGTGAGTGTCAGTAGGCAGTCAGTGTGTTGAGGGATGATCAAAGGTTTGAACTGTGAGGAAGAAGATAGGGAAGACATGGACGACTGGGGTTGTGTGGGCAGTCAGTGTGCTGTGTGAATTCGGACCCTCTCTTTTGGTGACACTACTTTGGTAAAAGTAGTTACACCTTTTGCAAGTACTTGCCCACACATAAAAGGTGTTAGTGGACTAAAGGAGAAGGCTTTGAAAATTATAAATTGATGACTTGAAGGGCTTAGAGTGGTACCACAACACACTTTACTTTGACATAAGCAATTGGGGTCCTTTCATAAGTACTTATGAATAACAAAAAGGTGTTAGTCCTAAAGAGGTGTACTTGGCAAATGACACAATGCTAACCTTAGGGATTTTGAGTGGTTTCATAACACCATGTACTTTTTCATTAATACCCAAAATCCTTTTCCTAATACCTAGGATCAACACAAGAAATTAGTCCTAAAGAGATATACTTCGCAAATGACACAATGTTGACCTTAAGGATTCAGAAAAGTTTCATAGCACAATTTAAGTTCACATTAATAGCTAAAGTACTTTCCTAGTACCTAGGATCAATTCACAAGGAGTTAGTTTTGAAGAGGAGTACTTTGTAAATGATCTAGTACAAAGGTAAAATGTTCAATGTGCTTTCAAACCAAGGTTTGTTTTTACAAAAACAATTTAGATGTTTTGAAAGTACCTATGAATTACAAGGTGCTAATTGTGCAACAAAATGTAACACTACACCCTTGAGTAATATTCCTAATGACAACAACAAAAAGATAGATTAGTGTTGGAGAATAAAACTAGTGGTTCAAGAAATCAACTATTTCAATCAAATTAAGGTCATAGGCATGAATTTCATAAGCAACAAATCCTTACATTGGTTCCAATTCCAGTGGACTACAAAAAAATCATGAATTTAATAAATAATCTAATAAAACATCAAAGAAAGAATTAGATTTCAATGGCTCACTAAATTGTCTAGGTCATAGTTGCTTCCAGAATTTGAGATCCAAAAATGGTTTATTGTCACTTATTTCAAAATACCAAAAGGTAGATCTATTAGTTTAGGCATATGTTGCATTTATTTGCCATCGCCTTCAACTTGCTTGCTTCCTTGGCTACCATCAGAGCTAGGGGGTATAGGTTGGGGTTGCTTAACACCTAATTTGATGATAGATTTAAACCCCCATTGTTTTTGTTTAGGTCTAGAATACTCACATGCACAAGATCCTAAATATGCAAGTTCTAGATTTGTTAGTTCTTCCACAATAGTATAATGAATAACACCAACTTTTCATCAGCATGCCTTGCCCCGGTCAAAGTAATACTACTTTACTAGTATTAATACATGACCTAGACATGCACCTTAGCCCTTTAAGCATTACCTATTTTTGCCCTAAATTCCAAGACTATGCATAAAGCTTCACGAACCAATAGAAACTAAAAAACTGAAGAAAAAAAAAATTCAAATGCAAAAAAGATAAGGTTTCTAGAAACTTACTTCATGAATGTTTTAAACTAATCTAATTGTTACAATTTTGTCTACAATGATTGAATATTGTCCTTGCAAGCCTCCTAATCACACAATTCAAAGCCCATCAATGTCATTTCCATTTGGCTCCTACACTATCATATCATGCAACAAATTACACATAAAAATGCACCTTGTAGCGAATGTTCACAAAAGCATCAAAAGCTTTGATTGAGTCAATCAAAACTTTTAGATGTTTTTTGCAAGCTTCAACAAATCTCCCCAATAAAATTAGACAATGTACAATCCAACTTCTATATGTTACTCACAATCTTCTTCTTCACCATTTCTATGATTAATCTTGGTCTACAAAGAGAAAAAATATTATTATAAACACACTTTAGTACTTATTAGCATTAAGTTCACTAAGATTACTACATGAAATTGCTTGACTATTAACCCATAAATAAGCAGTCAAACAGACAAACTTAATGGGTCCAACATAAAAAAAGATTATTACATGAAATTGCTTTGGTCCATAAGTCTTGATGAACTGCTTCAAGCTTTTGATCCGAAGTTCTTGGGTGATGAAAGTTGATGTTTGTTGAATGCACAAAAATTTGATGAAGTTAATCCATATCACATATCTAGTACTTGAACATGATCATAAGTTCAAGTATTTTAGTCATGAATTTTTTGCTCATGAATTCATTAATGATAATAAAAAAAGCTTGAAGACATCTAGTTCTAGCTCAAAAATTTCCATGGAAATGAAAAGCAATTCTTCTTGTTCTTCTTGTTATTTCTTATTTTTGAATGAAGTTATGGCTACCTAGTGTCAAATAAAGAGCCTTAGTGACACAGTAGAGCATCATCATTTATTATTTTAAACCTAAAATCAACTAAATACATTACATTAGCTATGAAAATGCATGAAAAAAATCTGAAGAACCCTAAACCCTAAATGCAAAAAAACAAAAATATGGTATTTTATTATTTACCTCATGCAAAAAGCCCTTGAAGTTTTGTACATGTGTGAAGCTTTGATGTACCTTGACAAAATTGGTGTTTATTTGAAAGCTTGATTTGAGTGAACAAATTTGAGACAAAATAGTTCATTGTTTTTTGGGAGAACCTTATGTGCAATGACCAACAAGCAAGATTTTTAGAAAGTTCTTTGCTAATATAGAAGTAAGAAAACTTCAAGACACATAGGTTATCCAAGAAATACTATTTATGCCTAAAATAATTGCAGGACTAAAACCATGGTCCAATGTTCAACATTATGCAGTAACAACTTGCACTACGGGGATGAGGAAAACAAAAAAAAAACGTGCGAGCTTGGGAACTTTTTTTAAAAACCTTATTCACAACTTTTGATGAGCTTTGGACCAAGCTTTACCATTGCAAACCATCAGCAACTTGACCAAAATGACCTAACTCGAACTTCCAAATCATGTTGCCAACAAAAACGATAGTGCAAGTTCTTTCACCAGTTCTTCATTTGCAATTGATTTGAAAGTATAAAAACTTTGTTCTTTCACAATTTGTTTTATAGTTGAATTGCAATGGCAATAATGTAAAAAAGAAGAGAAAAGAACTTAATGCGCTTCCGCAAAAAAAACGTGAGAAGCTTTGGAACTTTTAATGTTGTCTAAGGAAAAACCCTAAACCCTTAAAAGTTAATGACCTAGACTACAAGGCCTAGGCTAGTCACAGGGTTTGCACACAGGACTAATTTCATCATCCTAGGTTAAAATAGGTCGTAGACTAGATGAAAAGACTTCCTACGTGGGTTTTTTTAATTTCAAAACTTGAAAGCTTGTTATTTTAGTTTGAACTAATAACTAGTAGCCACGTGTTGATTGGGAAAAAAAAATCCTTGAAAACCACCTCAACCTTGGCACCCTTGGCTCCTTTTATCATGTTTACACCCTTGTGTACATTATCGAAAGAAATTTATGAATAAATTTTTCATTTTTTCATTTGGACAACTTATCAACAAGGTATGAATTATGAAATTTGAAGTTTTGTGTAATGTTTAAATGAAGTATGGTCTAAATAAAATAAACATTAAATGTTTTACACAACAAGCAGGGTGGCTTGGTGGTAGGAGAGTTGAACTCCATCTTCAAGGTCCAAGGATCAAACTTGACAAATGACCTTGGTTATGGTCAATGTTAGAATATTGACTAAATATTTTAAAGCAAGCTTAAGTAGGTAGATTAAATGGTACATTTAACCATTTAAACTAAAATTTTAACTTAGTTTAAGTGGTGACATGTGTAAACAATTGATAGGATGGAATATAATGAAATTAAAAATAATTGAATAAAATATATCTTATAGTTTTATTATATAGTATATATTTATAATAATAATATTAGAATTAAAAAATAATGTTCCCCAAGTTTTTGGATCAAATTTGTAGTAATAAAAAATAATTAAACAACGACTAAATTATCACTAATGATTTCACATATGTCCTTTATGACTAATGGATGAAATGTGCCACATCATGTCCTAAATGACTATGTTGATAATGACTTTAGGGCTATTAGTCATTCTTTTGCTTTATAACTAGAATATTAGTCATAAACTTAATCATATATTTAAAAATTACTTCTAGTGGTCTTGTTATGGGTGTTTCCCTATATCCTCATATTAGAAAACCCCCAAAATCAATTCAAAGCTTGGTGAGCAATGATGCAAATGCGAATAAGTATTATTTCCTCTCCTATAAAAAATTTCAATTTTTAAAAATGGTAGATAATAAGCCCAATTTTATAAATTCAATCATATGAAAATTGAAAGATTGGGCCATTTTTTTTAAGAAGCAAAATAAAGGAGAAGGAACCACTCTTTTCCACCCTATGAAAAACCAAAGTGGACCAATTAAATTTTTTTTTGGTCTTCTCTAATGCTAAAAGGAGCATAAATAAAGAAGGGGGGGGGGGGGATTTCATTTTGGTCCTACTAATCAAATGGAAGGGCCTTTTTTTTTTGGTTTCGTTTGGTCTTATTCAAGGCTAAAATGAGCCAAAATGGAATGGCTCTTTTTCTTGTTAATTTTTGGTCCTATATTCCAAGGTTAAATGAGCTAAAATGGAATGGCTCTTTTTCTTGTTATTTTTGGTCCTATATTCCAAGGCTAAAATAAGCCAAAATGGAATGGCTTTTTTTTTTATATTAATTTTTGGTCCTATATTCCAAGGCTAAAATGAGCCAAAATGGAATGGCTTTTTTTCTTGTTAATTTTTGGTCTTATACTTCAAGGCTAAAATGAGCCAAAATGGATTTTTTTTTGTTATTCCTTTTGGATTGGAAATGTGGAACAAGATGAATTATTGAAATAATACTACCAAATGTTTGATACAAAATAACAAGGAAAAATGCAATTCCATTTTTTTTCATTTTAACCTTGAATAGGGCTCAAAAAAACCAAAAAAAACCCTTCATTGTTGTTCCTTTGTAACTTTAGATTGGATCAAGTTAAGGAACAAACAAAAGCCCTTCCATTTACATTATAGGATAAAGAGGAACAAAAATAATAACCCCTCCATTTATGCTCCTTTTAACATTAATATTGGATAAGGCCAAAAGGGGAAAAAAAAAAATTGATTCATTTTGGTTAATCTTCATAAGGTGGAAAGGAGTGATTCCTTTTCCTTTATTTTGCTTCTTCAAAAAATGGCCCAATCTTTCAATTTGCATATGATTAATAATCTAAAATTGGGCTTATTATCTATTTTTCTAATTTATTATTATTATTTTATATAAGTGAAGATAAAACACTTATTCCCATTTGCATCGATGTCCACCAAGCTTTGAATTGATTTTGGGGGGTTTTTTAATATGACCGGATATGGGGGAACACCCATAATAGAACATATTATCAAAAATAATTAACCAATAGTCTTTAGGTTGGTTTCAATCATATTGGATAAGACCAAAAGAAATGAAAAAAGAATTCCTCTATTTTTTATTTTCATAGGGTGGATATGACCAAAATGAACAAGAAAGGGGTGGTTCCTTCTCTTTTATTTTTCCTCTTCAAAAAATGGCCCAATCTTTCAATTTGTGTTTGATTAACTTTCTCAAATTGGGCTTATTATCACCAACATGAATCCCCAAAAGTTGGTGAATTCCTTTCACCTAAACAAACTAAATAAAATAAGGTCTCCAATTTTTTTGTAATTTTATTTTCTCCAAGTTTTTTGCAAGTTCTTTCAAATCTACATTAAGAAAAAAAATCCCAAAAAGTTGAACTTTTTTTTATAGCTCAATTCAATGAATTTTTTCCTTGTACAAGTCCCATTCTTCGACTTGGCTCCTCTTGCTCCTTTTATTATAGATGAGAAGTTCGGTTTTCATAAAAGCATGCTCCATCTTCAAATTGTCAAACTCTTCCATTCAGTAGTGGTGGAGGTCTATGAGTTCCGCCTTTTGCTTAAGCACCTTCATTTCCTTTGCTAGCTCCTCTTGAACCACACTAGGATTATGTTGGACCTTTTAAAAATGTTCTTGTAGCAACTGGATTTTTTTGGTTAACCACTCCAACTCCATTTGTTGCTTTTGCGCAATTTCAATAAGAGCTTCATTTTGCTCCTCCAACCATTCTACCTTCCCTTTGGTCAAAACAAACAATTTCTCAATAAAGGTTATTGACCGCTCCATTGTCTTTCAATTAGTTTGCTCTTGCTCCAAAGCTTGTTTGAGCTTGGTTCGTTCCAAATTGATGGTGGGTGAATGCAAATTAAACTAGCTCATTTTTTTATAATTATGTTAAATTCTACAAGGGTGTTGTGATTACAATTTCATGGATATTCATATATATTTCAATTTTATCTTAAGGACTTATGTTTAAATTGTCAACTTCATTATATAAATGAAAATGAAAATTATTTTGCATAATTTATTATGGTTAAAAAGTTATGCACTTTGTAAGTCAAAAGTATGGATTGTCCTCCAAAATTTTATCTTCTAAGATGGATTATAAAATGACCTAAATTTTTCTAATATGTTTTATAGGGAATACTACCTAGGTTAATGGTTATTTAAAAACCGCAAGTTTGAAAAGTTTGCCATCATATCACTTTTATAATTATAATTATTGACTTTTAAATTGCTTGAAAGTCATTAAATGTTTATAAGTCCTTATTTAACTCAAATTAAGGTTTTCTATACTTATTTTTCTCATAAAAACACAATCTAAGGACCTATCCAAGGGTATGGATTTAATTTTTAAAATAACCCAAAATCTAGGGGTTGGATTTTCTTAAAGTCATTGTAAATCTTACCTTGGGTTAAAAAATGACCCAAGTTTAAAGTTCCTCACTTTTTTTTAGGTTTAGGGTGGAAGGAAAATTTTGGAAGGTGTTGTTTCTTGTGGCTACGATGAGGTTTAGTTCATGCACGCAGCTTGAGTTGTTTAAGATTAAACTTCTAGCTATGTTGCATTCTTACACACCAAGTGAAAATGTTGTGCCTCTTAGTTGTTGTTATGTTGTTACATTGATTACATATGTTCATGCCAGAGTTTCATTTGTGACATGTTGTTACTGTCAAAAATCCATAGAATGTCATCATGTAGATGGTCCAAATTACATTTCCTTTATGTTTACTTGAGTCATTTGCTTGCAAAAGAATTTGTTGGAAGTTGCAAATTATGTTTAACTTTGTGTGCATTTTGAACTTGCAAATGAGGTATCCAACACTTGTAAAGTTCAAAACTATCTACTAGACTATGTGGAGCCAACTTGTGTTGTTGTTATTAGGTTAGACATGACCACTGCAAATTTTAGAAGTTTACAAGATGATTTGCTTGTGGTGAAACTTATATTTCACGTGAGCTAATACCTATCTACATTTGTTGCATTCCTAGTTTCTTTTCTAATCTTTATTTGCACATGGATTTTTTGAAGGGAAGCATGGCGTGATGAAGCAACATTAGGGTTTTTGGTCCGAGCTCTTTGCATTAAGGATTTGGCTCCTTGGGTTACACAATAACACATTATGGGTGACAAGAGAGCGAGTGAAAGGAGAAGATGAATAGTTAAGCCTAGGCCTACCCAATGTGCAATAAATAATCAAGCTTGAATAGATGAAAGAATAAGAGTTTTCAAGAGACAATGCTTGTGCAGGCAACAATAATGGGCTTTTAAAAGAGTAGAAAGAGGTTGGAAGCTTTTGGTATACATGTGTCAAATCATTAAATTAGAAGGAGTGTACAAATAATCACCATTGATATAGCAAATGCATTGTCTATCTATCCAGGTAATGATTTTTTTTAAATCGTGTTGCAAAAGGTTCTTAGAAGCTTGTGGTTACCAATGTGGGTCTTGTTTTGTTTGAATTGATTCAAGCCGCTTCACAGTTAATAGCTACTCAAGATGAGGTCATGAATGGATTGATGAAGAGTTTGGGACAAATGAAATGATTATGTTCTATTTCAAAGCTTGCCACAAAACATGTTTTGCTCACAATAGTTGTAAGTTCCATGGGTAATTCATCAATGCAATGTAAAGTATAAGTGTTGGGTGTTCATCCTTGAAATATTGCTCTAGTAGTGGAGCGAAACAGGATTATGGATCAAAGTGGTGAGTTATTGTGGAGTCATTTTTTGCACAAAAAGAGAAGTGATGTGTTTTCACCATTCGTAAAAATTGTTATTATTTCATGGTGGACATACCAAGGGATTCAATGGATTTGCTCCCAAGGATAGTCATAGAATAATTAGTGGTAATTTGTGGGGACTTGTTAGATTCAAGGACCACCATGATAGGTATGATGGAGGTTCTTCCACATTATGGGAATCAATACATGTCATGGAGGTCTAGTCATACCAAGAAATTCAATGGATCTATTCCCAAAGAAATTCAATGGATTTGTTCCCAAAGAAAATCATATAATTACAACTAGTGGCAATTTGTGGGTCCATTAGATTCATGGAGCACTGTGACAAGTATAATGGAGGTTTTGAACCACATTATGGGAATCAATAGATGTCATGGAGGATTGCTTTAGACTACCTAGTGGCATTTGTGGGTTTAAAGGACCAAAGGAACATCATGTATAAGATTAATGGATTGTCTATCACACTTATGGACTCAATGGATGTTTTGGAGGATTGCCATAAGACATTTAGTGACATTTTGCGGGTTGACACGACTTAAAGGTCACCATGTATGGGAATAATGAAGTTTTTATCATATCTATGAACTCAATGAATGTTTTGAAGGATTCTCATTAAACATTTAGTAGCATTTTGTGGGTTGACACGACTTGAGGGGCACCATGATATATTCACTACTAGAAATTTTGTCTTTTGCAACTAGTCATTATGCAATTGGCATGCAACTGGTTATCATTTGCAACTATCTTGGTCATCTTTGCAACTATAAATTTGGTATTGTATAATTTTTTAGCCATACGGTTGTGTGTGCAACTAAATGTGTACAACATGGACACATGTCATAAAAATAATGGCCTAAACTTATACATACTTAAATTATTATACTTAATATATTTACATAGGCTATGTATAATAATATTATGTGCTTTTAGTACTAAGGTTAACCCCATGCTAACTTAGGTTAATTTAAACTAACCTACGTTAAATAACCGTAGCTAAACTAACCTAGGCTAAATAAACAAAAAAGTTAAACTAACCATGGCTAAATTAAATTAGGCTAAATTTTTTATAGCTAAAATGAATTAAACTATATTAATTATGGCTAAAATAAATTAGAATACATTATTATGGTTAAATTAAATTAAGATAAATTAAATTAACATGAAATAAATATGGCTAAATTAAACTAGGCCAAACTAGTTATGGCTAAATTAAGTTAGGTTAAACTATTTATGGTTAAATTAAATTAGGCTAAACTAGATTATGTTAAATTAAATTAAGTTAAACTAAACCATAGTTTAAATATATATTGCAAGTTTTTAAATTTTATTTGTCAAATATATTTAAATATTTGTTTTGGCAAGTAAAACTTTTTGATTTTATTTTGTTTAGAATATTTTTCAGAAAATGTAAATTTGATTAAACAAAAAATTATTCAGAATCAATTAATATGATAAAATTAAAATTTATTATAAATGTTCATAATTATTAATTAAATGTCTATTATAATTATAATGATAGTCAATCATATATATAGAATTCAATACGTATTATATATTAGAATTTTATTATTTATGTTAAAATATTAATGTAAATAGTAGTTTAAGCTAGATAATAATGTTAAAATCATATTTTCATTAAGTAATCATAATTATTAAAAATATCCTACAATCATCTTTGAAGTGCAAAAGACAAGGAGTAATGAAAAATAACAAGAAGAAAAACATGAAAAATAAGTTTTTTTCCAAGTTACAAAACTTGTTTTTTTGCTTTTCTTTGGACCCCTTCTACTTTCAAACCTCATAACTTTCTTATTTCTTATTCATTTTAAACGATTTAAAGTGCTATAGGAGCGCCAACTGAAGTTCTACAAATCATATTAATGCTTTAATAGCAAAAAATCCAACATAAAAGGAACTTTTTGGGTGTTTAAGAATCGGCCTTTGTAGTGTTCAATGGTCTTTTTTGAATTTCTGACCCCCTTTACTTTGGGGGACCATAACTTTCTCATTTCTAATCCATTTTTTACGATTCTTATTGTGTTAGATGCGCCAAGAGGAGGGCTTCAAGTTTTGTTTGGACACCAGAATCAACAGAACCTTCCCCTGGCTACTATATTCTAATACATTAGTTGCATCTAATGTGTAAAGTTGGTTCATGAGGTTTGCAATGGAATTTTTTATCCCATATTCTTTGGCTTCCAATTCTATTTGGTTCAGTATCTAACTAGGAGCAATAATGGTTAGTAACAAAACATTGAATGCCATTGGGGATGAGTGAATTAAAAAAATTTGACCTTTATGAAATGGTTAATCTTAAAAATAAAATCGGATTCTTCTTCTTACTTATATAGCCTAAACCTAATTATGTTCAACCTATTTACATACCTAAGTAAGCCTATATACCTAATAGGATTTAATAATAACCTACCTACATAAGAAACACGTGTCAACATATTAGCCATAAATTGGACGATTTAGATTTTATTAATGAATATTTAAATATAGGTGGGCCTTAATTTCCACATGTCACCGTATAATTAGTGTTTTAAAATGGACACGTGTCAATTGGTCAATGAATGTTCCATGGTGTCCCATGTGTCATCATCTTAGCGGCATAAATTTTAATGATTGAGATTAATCCAATGAATTTTTTATTTTGAAAACACAAAAATAATCAATTAATGACACATGTCCACAAGCTAGTTGTCTAATTTTTAAACGTGTCATATTTTTATTAATTGCATTGAAATTGCAAAGAGAGTTGCACATAAGGTGCAACTACATTTGGATTAGTATGTATGGATGAGCACGTATATTAGCACCGTATATACATGTTGCATACATAATGTCGCATGCAACTGAATGTCATGTGCAACTCGTTTTATGCAACTACACAAATTTGCAGTTGCATGTGTCACATGCAATTGAATTTTAGTTGCAAATGACAGTTGCAAAACCCAAAATTCCTAGTAGTGGTTTAATGGAGTTTTTGTCACCCTAAAGGACTCAATGGATGTTTTGTAAGACTATCATAGAACAATTAGTGACATTTTGTGGGTTTATAACAATTTATGGATGATGTAGGTATAGGATTGATGGACTTTTCATCACATTAAAGGATTCAATGGACATTGTTGTTAAGATTATCATATAACAACAAAAGGTTTTGTAGGTATATGGGATTAAGTTAAGGATACCATGTGTAGGATTGCAATCAACTTCAATAGTGCTTATGGACATTCCTAGGGATGATATGTTAATATGCAAGATTTTAAAAGGTAACTTGTAGGACTGACATGGACTCGAGTGGTGATGTTATGTGAAAATGCAAGTTGTTTTTAGATTATATTTTGGATTAGGGTAATTTTTTTTGGAACAACACGCAAGTTGTTGTGGTCTTTATATTACAACTTGGAATGTGGTTTTTTTACATCTAGGTTATTTTTGAGCTTGTGGCAATGTATTTGGGAAATTCAGATTGTGGCAATGTTATTTGGAAATGTAGGTTTGGTGGTTTTTACTTTGAACTTGTGGTGATGTTCTTTTAAAGTGCAAGTTGTTGGGGTTCTTTTACTTTTGATTATGTTGATACATCTTGAAAATGGGTGTTGTTTTGGCTTTGTAATTTTTTTTATCAATTTGTATTTTTTTTGGAAATACAGGTACTTTAATGTTCTTTTATTATGGATTGTGGTGATGTATTTTGGAAATGCAAGTACTTTAGTGTTCTTTTATTATGGATTGTGGTGATGTATTTTAGAATGTAGGTTACCATTAGCACTTTTTATTATGGAATATGGTGATCTATTTTGGAAATGCAAGTTATTAGTGTTATTTATTATGCATTGTGGTGACGTATTTTGGAAATGCAAGTTGTTTTTGTTGGTTCATTTGAACTTATGGTCATGCTTTTCAAAAATGCAAGTGATTGGGGTTAAATTTGGTAATGATTTTTGCAAATGAAAGTTGTTGGTCTAGTTTGAAGGTTACAAGTTATGTCTAATATTTGTTTAGGACTGTGATAATGAAGGTTGCTAATTTGGTCCAAAAGTTGCAAGTGCTTCTACTTTTTGTTTTGGACATAATCTTTAGAAACTATATGTCACTATTTACAATCAATATAAAACTTTAAAATAGTTATATGTGAAATTTTGAAGGTAATTCATTTTGGTTATGGTGAACTACTATGACATTATGGACTTCATTTCATTCATTTTAAATGCATTGGATGGAGTTTTGGTGACCTTATGACTTGTAAATATGAAAGTGTTATCTTCTTGGAAAAGCCAAAAACTGACGTTGTGCATTTTGGAGTTTTAAACAAATGGAGTTTTATTTACGTTTCCAAAAGATGCATCCACAAATCAAAATTGGGAAGAGGTCATTTGATGTTTTGCACCCATTCTTTGTCAAACAAATGGAGTTTTATTTATGTTTCCAAAAGATGCATCCACAAATCAAAATTGGGAAGAGGTCATTTGATGTTTTGCACCCATTCTTTGTCAAACAAATGAAAGAATGGAATGTGTGTTGTTGCATCTACCATGTGGAAATCAATGAACTTTGAGGTGCTTTGAATAACATGCACACAAATTGTGGGAATCATTCTAATTCACAATGTTAATGCTTATGTAAGGAAATTTGTCAATCTGTTGATGAAGAGTCCTCTAAATGTGTAGGTGCCTTAACCACATACCCTATTTTTACATCTCTTTGGGAGTCATTGGTTTATCCTCATGATGAGTATTCAAAGTGGCATAATAGGGACTATTTATTGGGCACTTGTGACAATTGTGGTGTAGATAATCTTCCCATTTGTCGTGTTGAAGAAAAAGGTTGTTCTAACATTTTGAATAGTTGGAAACATTATTCCACAAAAAAGATACTGACCAAGAAAGGGGAGGAGAAGAAAAAATTAAGACCCCTTTACAAATCATCATCTTCTGCTGAGTTTATTAGCTACCTAAAGCCTAAGTTGCAATACTTTATGTGTCATAATTTTGTGTCGTGGTGGCAAGACCATTAGTTTAAACAATGTTTAAAATATTTCCCAAGTGATACCATGGTTTCAGTAATTGATTTTGTTGAAAATTACAACTTTGAGGTTCAAAATAAGGTGCAATCTATGCATTGGTACACATTACTTGGCAACAAAACTTGAATCTAGATCTATATGATGAAACTAATTCTGACGTAATCATGAAATACCACTTTTATATCTTTAATGACAAGTCACATGACAACTATTTTATGCAACATTCATTGCTTTTGCATTGGCAAAGTGTGTTGGATGGAGGGTGCTTTCATCTTAACAACCATTGGATTTGGTCTAATGGGTGTTCTTCCCAGTTTAAAAAGAAGACCCCATGGTTTTTTGTTACTCGATATCCTCATCTAACAGGAGGATGTAACATGATGTGGAATTTTTTTGGCATAGGGCATGGGAAAGGGCCCCATGATGGTGCTAGGGCAATTCTAAAAAGGTTTCTTAAGAAATCATAGTTGGATGTTAATGGGCCAAAGTTACAAAATGCAATGGATGTGGTCACCCTTATGTGCACTCATTTGTCTTCATGGCCTGAAACATCTTATACAAAGGAAAGGAAGCTTGTAACACGTGTTTTTTGGCATGTTAAAACTATTAATGTTGATCATCAAACCAAGTAAATTTGTGATTATGTGAAGGGAAACCAACATCCGCATTGTGTGAAGTTTGTTACCATCCTGCGATGTTAACAAAATGTTGAAAAATGATTTGTCTTGTTTTTGTTATTTTTGTTTAGACTCTAATTACAAGAGTTGTGTGAATTTGGCTTGGACTAAGGCATGGCAAATAAAGGTCTTAGATACTAATAACTCTCAAATAGACCCACAAACTACCACTAACTATTATGTGACTCTCCTTGGGAGTAGATCCATTGATTCCTTTAGTATGACAAGACCTCCACGACATCTATTGATTCCCATAATATGGTTCATGATTTCCATTACACCTATCATGGTGGTCCTTGAATCTAACACACCCACAAATTGCATTGACTATTCTTTGACTGTCTTTGAAAACAAAATTAGATCTCTTGAATCCCTCACTTGGTATGACAAAACCTCCACGACAACCTAATAGAATCCTACATCTAGTTATGAAACACACCTATATTAATGCATGAAACCAAAAAGAATAAAGAAGAATTTGACACTTGGGTTTCCATTAAGTAATGGGTGCATTTTCATCTACCACATGAAATGTTATTTGCCTTCGATTGACTTCCTTTTTGTTGGGACTGATTTTTATCTTCAAACCCACCATGAAATAATAACAATTTTTATGAATGGTGAAAACACATCACTTCTCTTTTTGTGCAAAAAGTGACTCCACAAGAACCCACCACTTTGATCCATAATCCTCTTTTACTCCACTGCTAGAGCAATATTTCAAGGATGAACACCCAACACTTATGCTTTACATTGCATCGATGAACTGCACATGGAACTTACAACTGTTGTGAGCAAAACATGTTTTGTGGCGAGCTTTGAAATAAAACATAATCATTTCATTTGTCCCAAACTCTTCATCAATCCATTCATGACCTCATCTTGAATAGCTATTAACTATGAAGCGGTTTGAATCAACTCAAACAAGACAAGACCCACATTGATAACCACAAGCTTCCAAGAACCTTTTGCAACACGATTTTTAAAAAATCATTATCTGGATAGATAGACAATGCATTTGCTATATCAACAGTGATTGTTTGTACACTCCTTCTAATTTAACGATTTGACACATGTATACCAAAAGTTTCCAACCTCTTTCTATGATTTGTTTCTACTCTTTTAAAAGCCCGTTGTTGTTGCTTGCACAAGCATTGCCTCTTGAGAACTCTTGTTCTTTCATCTATTCGAGTTTGATTATTTATTGCATATTGGGTAGGCCCATGCTTAACTATTCTTCTTTTCTTGCCACTTGTTTTCTTGTCACCCATAATGTGTTATTGTGTAACCCAAGGAGCCAAATCCTTAATGTAAAGAGCTCGGACCAAAAACCCTAATGTTGCTTCATCACGCCATGCTTCCCTTCAAAAAATCCATGTGCAAATAAGATTAGAAAAAAAACTAGGAATGCAACAAACGTAGATAGGTATTAGCTCACATGAAATATAAGTTTCACCACAAGCAAATCATCTTGTAAACTTCTAAAATTTACAATGGTCATGTCTAAGCTAACAACAACAACACAAGTTGGTTCCACATAGTCTAGTAGGTAGTCTTGAACTTTACAAGTGTTGGATACCTCATTTGCAAGTTCAAAATGCACATAAAGTTAAACATAATTTGCAACTTCCAACAAATTCTTTTGCAAGCAAATGACTCAAGTAAACATAAAGGAAATGTAACTTGGACCATCTACATGATGACATTTTGTGGATTCTTGATGATAACAACATGTCACGAATGAAACTCTGGCATGAACATATGTAATAAATGCAACAACGTAACAACAACTAAGAGGCAAAAAAATTTCACTTGGTGTGTAAGAATGCAACATAGCTAGAAGTTTAATCTCAAACAACTCAAGTTGCGTGCATGAACTAAACCTCATCGTAGCCACAAGAAACAACACCTTCCAAAATTTTCCCTCCACCCTAAACCCTAACAAAAGTTAAGAACTCTAAACTTGGGTCATGTTTTTAACCTAAGGTAAGATATATGATGACTTTAAGAAAATCCAACCCTTAGATTTTGGGTTTTTCAAAAAATTACATCCATACCCTTGTATAGGTCCTTAGATTGTGTCTTTATGAGAAAAATAAGTATAGAAAACCTTAATTTGAGTTAGATAAGGACTTATAAACATTTAGTGACTTTCAAGCGATTTAAAAGTTCATAACTATAATTATAAAAGTGATATGATGGCAAATTTTTCAGACTTGTGTTTTTTAAAGAACCACCAACCTGGGTAGTAATCCCTATAAAACATATTAAAAAAATTAGGTAATTTTATAATCCATTTTAGAAGATAAAATTTCGGATGACAATCCATATTTTTGACTTACAAAGTCCAAAGCTTTTTAACCATAATAAATTATGCAAAATAATTTACATTTTCATTTATATAATGAAGTTGACAATTTAAACTTAAATCTTTAAGATAAAATTGAAATATATGTGAATATCCGTGAAGTTTGCAATCACAACAACCTTGCAAAATTAACACAATGATAAAAAAATGTAGTTTAGTTTGTATTCACCCACCATCGATTTGGAACGAACCAAGCTCAAACAAGCTTTGGAGCAAGAGTGGACCAATTGAAAGACAATGGAACGGTTAGTAAACCTTATTGAAAAATTGTTTGTTTCGACCAAAGGGAGGGTAGAATGGTTGGAAAAGCAAAATGAAGCTCTTATTGAAATCACATAGAAGCAACAAGTGGAGTTGCAGTGGTCAACCAAAAAAATCTAGTTGTTGCAAGAATATTAAAAAAAGGTCCAACATAATCATGGTGTGGTTCAAGAGGAGCTCGCAAAGGAAATGAAGGTGTTTAAGCAGAAGGTGGAACTCATAGACCTCCACCACTACCGAATGGAGGAGTTCGACAATTTAAAGATGGAGCATGCTTTTATGAAAGCCGAACTTCTCATCTATAAAAAAAGGAGCAAGAGAATCCAAGTCGAAAAATGGGAGTTGTACAAGGAAAAAATCGATGAAATCATCTAAGAAACATTTGAATCTTATCAAAAAAATGAAAAATTGTACTAGCTGTGCATGGAGACTTATCAACGTGTGATGCCACATTTAGTGACGCCGCCTTTCAAGCCTAGTAAAGTGCAAACCCACTCCATGTTGACATCCGAATTCAGTTCAGAGAGGAGTGAGGAACAAAGTGAAGGTAGTAAGATGGAGATGTATTTGGTGGTTGCATTGGAACCACAGCCTACCGAATTGGAAGTAACTTTTAGTATTGGG
>Ga0116228_10000977_pt1 | contig 23282 bp, 20 predicted proteins | sample S1TSphfallax_2_FD_89694 | JGI IMG/M metagenome (GOLD analysis project Ga0116228, IMG submission 89694) | Host-associated microbial communities from peat moss isolated from Minnesota, USA - S1T2_Fc - Sphagnum fallax MG | ecosystem: Host-associated > Plants > Peat moss > Unclassified | place...
AGGAGGGATGTGCAGGAGACAGACCAATTCAAGCTGCCGGATGCTGCGCACATCCCTTGGTACAGCGATTTTCTTGTTTGTGTCCTGTGACAAAAAATGTGAACATCATCTATATGAGAATTGAAGGTAAACAGCTGCCAACTGCTATAAACAGAATGGCTAGTCCAGTGATCAACTGCACCTCCTTGGTCGTCTCTAGCTCAGCCAGTCTGATGTATATCTCTACCATCTGCTTCATCTGCATCACCAGAATGGGATTTGTAAGGTGAAGACAATGAAGAAGACACTGAAAAAATTTGAGTACATTTGAATGTAGGTTCTATGCTTTACAGTCTACCAAATCCATACAGTCTTCATGCATTAAACCCTAAACCCTAAACCCATGATTTCTGAGAAGGACTAGCTGTTGATCGTGGCTCTCTTGTTCAATGGCTAATGCTCTTAACAAATTTCCTTTTGGTCTCTTTTTCTAACAGCATAGCATGAAAGCCTTAATCTTCATGCAATCTTAGTGTAGACATGGACCTGGGTCAGTAGCTGTCGATGATGGGTTGTCAGGCTCATTAACAAATCTTCTGCTGCATGCTTTTTCTCCAGATCAACCACAAATGAAGTCTTCCCACGTTGGTTGTCCTTCACACGATCGCCATTGGAGAGAGCTAGCAGCTATAATCCCCAACACAATTCACAGCACCAAATCCATTACATTAACTCCTGACTACTGGAGTATGTGCAGGCAAGTGTTGTCTAAAGCACTTATGCGGGATCTCAAGACTGTCAACAGAGTTCAACATTCCAAGCTTTGATCCCACAGGAGAATGAAGGTCATGACTAACACACCTGATACATGGTGTGATATGGATGCTCAATTGCCAGTTTTTTCAAGAGACATGTCAAAGCTGACTGTCAGACCCAAAGACAAGTAAAACACTGATCAGTTGCAGGCAAAAATGGAAGGCACTTCAGAAGATCTCAGATATGATTTTGGGTGCTCAGGACTTGCAGGTACTACTGTACCTGGAAGCTGCGAGGGCCTGGGGCGTCTTTAGAACTTCCCAAGCGGGATGCAATCTGGTATACCAAGGGAATGAATTTGTGCGACTGTACCTGTAACTCAAAACCCAGGTTGTTATGAAACATAGCCAATCTTTCATGCAGTCCCAAAAAAATAAAATTCCATCACCTGGGACCATATAAATATGACTGTTCTGGGAACTCTAAATCCTGAACAAAGCCACTGGTTACATCATGTCAGGGGAAAAAAAATTCATACCTTGTTGACTGTCTCCAGCATTGCATCTACAACCTTTTGGTTTGAGAATAGATTGAACCACAGGGACACAAGCCTGAACACCTGGAAAAGTTGACACAAAGAGACAACAATGTTCCACACTGTTCACAACCTAACCCACATTTCTGCCAAAACCCTGAACCCACTTTGCCCCAGAGAGTAGAACTTTTTGCTAATGATGCTTGCTCTCAGGTTCTGCCTTCTTGGAGTGACACATAAAGATGAGAGAAATGGTGAACCCAGTGGGATGCAGAGTAAGTGGATCAAGATAATGGAAGCTGAAGATATTGTACCACCCGTAAGTTATATTTGTTGCCTGTTAGTAAACAGCTGCAGTAGCTCTCAAGTGCAATGCCGAGAAATTGCTCTTTGTCAACCTGCACACACATCCCTTGTCTCCAACTAGTTACTTGCAAGGGAAAAAGCTCAGTTCCAGACACATCTGTATGCAACAGCAGCTTTCTACATGCAACAGCCCCTTTTACATGCAATGGTGAGAGGAGAACAAGCTTCACAACACAAAAGAAAGAAAAATGCTGGGTGTACAGAAATCACCTCCATGCGTTGGGCTTCCTCATTATCCAGTTCCAGCTGCTTTCGAATCTCAAAGATCTTCATGGAGTAATCCCTTTGATTCCCCTGGAATTTCACTCATGTATGTCAGGTAACTCTCAAGCATTGTTGTCAATCTCAAGCACAATGTGATATTGATGACTCGACTTGAGGTAAGGAATAATAGCTGTCATCCCATGGTACCTTTTGTACATCAAATCTTTTCATCATCACCTCCAATTCCCTAGCCTGCACAATGTATGTTCCAATGGTCTTGTCAGAAGAAGACGAGGAATATAGCATTTCCTGAAACTGGGTAGTTGACAGTAATCATCTTAAAGCTGGTTTGAGCACAAGCTGACAGTAAGGGTGGTAAGTCCTGTATCTTTGTTACAACCCACTGCTTTAACTGTGTCAACATGACTGGTCAGGTACTCATTGGGACCCTACTAGAGCTTTGTACAATGGGTTAGACGATGGTACCCCAAAGAGGCTTTTACCTTGTGCTGCCTCAATCGTAAGGCTGCTTGCCATTCACTAGATGTCAGACGATGCTCATAGCTGCGGTAGAGAGCATCTGCATAGTGAGCCAAGCGGTAGTATGTACGACATTGTTGCTGCATCCACCTCTCAGAGTTGCAAGTTGTGGGTTTTCCATTTTTCTTCTTGCTGGCTTCTACTACTAGCCCAACTGCCTTTTTCAAGTAGCCATCCAATATGACTCGGAAGCTGTAGATCCATACAATGGGCCATGCGTTAGTGTAAAGGACCCCACTTTTTTCTTGGGAAAAAAAAATCCCCCGGCAACGTATACTCAAGTTTAACCTATTCATTCTTTCACACAAACCACACTGACTGACCTCTCTGATCGTGTCTCTGCTAGCCATTTTCCTGTCAGACAATGAATAGCTGCCGAGTCAGCAGGTTCAAGCTCTGAGTGCTGCAGGATATACTTGACAAGATTCACCGCCATACCTTGCTGCTCTTGAGCCCACAATATTTTGGCCTCTTCAACCTGATAGCAAAGAAAACTGTGACATTTAGTTACAGAAGAAGTCCCCCAGTGTAGAGCTTCTCCTGAGAAACAAAGCTTCAGTGTGAAGAGAAAGCTGATGTTTTGAAACAAGCTTCAGTGTGAAGAGAGAGCTGAAGTTTCAACTTGGGCATCAAAATCACAATTACACATGCATGTTAGTTGCCTCAAACTCACACGAGCAGCTGAGGAAATCTGAAACATGTTTGTGGGTGCTTCATATGCACAGCTACTGTAATGGGTAGTAGGAGTACTGCCTCTTCCACCACTCCTCCCACATGACAACAGCTTCAACTCATGCACTGCATCCCCAGCAAGATTTGGTCTGCCAGCCTTTTTCACAAAAGAAACAAATTTTCTTCAAACCTTCGGAAAAGCAGTTCAGTTTTCTCATCTACCTTACCATGGAAGAACTCATTGAAAAGTTCCACATTACAATTGCATATTCCACAACAGTTTTGAATTTCTGCAACCAAGTAGATGTGCACAGTCCACATTCCTCATCAACCCCAAACCTACCATTTACTGGTATGAAAAAAAAAACAAAAAAGCAAAAAAAAGCTGAGAATTGGAAAAAGAGAGCCACACACTTTACGAGCAAGGGTGGCAAACTCGAGAAGGTGTCGAGGCAAGTAATCATGTCGGTTGAGCACTTGGAAGAGCACTTTACGAAGGCTCACATATGGCTCCAACAACCCATAATGCAATTGCATTTGTTTCATATTTTCTTGCCATGTTGCTTCAAAACTGGCCACCTGCAAGTTACCTCAAACATTGTGGCAGGCATGGGTTGTCTGCTTAACAGCTCCAAGGCAAACAATGTGACAGCAATCCCTCCAGAGTGCAAAACATCAAGCAGTGAAATGCAATCTTTGACAACATTCAGGAGGTAAGATAGATAGATATCTGTACCTGAGCATCAGAAGGAATGAGTGGGCCAGCTAACACAGTTTGTGAGACTTGTTGAGGCATGTTGGGAACTGATGCAACATTCAGTGGGTTTGATAACCGCCACCTCATTTCCCATGCTTGTGACAGACTGTCCAGCATCTGCAATCAGAATCCACAAGCATGGCATGGTGGGGCAGTTACTAAACAACTGCCAATTTGCTCATGAGAGGTGTGGCTTTAGACCACCTCAACATCTGTAAGAGCAATTGAATACACTCTCTTGTTTCTCAGGCACTACAAGACCAGCAACATATAAACATCCATGATTACTTCTTCTGGTGTACATCAAAGCTTGTGATCTCTGTTGGTTAGAAGCTCTTCTGTCTCATACAGCTGCTCAAAGGACTACGCATGAAGTAAAAATAGTTGATATGCTAACAGCTACGCCGAGTCTTATTGTTTGGTACGTGTACAGATATGCCTATGATTCATCCTGATGGGAATTCCATGAATGTGAAACTCATGAGGTATGTTGTAGTCACATACAAAAGGTAGATTACTGTTTCAAGTACAGGAGTTAAGGTCCAGAGTCATGCCTGGAGCTTCATGATAGCCGGATTCACGTTTTGTGTGCTTTCCCTGCTGCTGTGTGCGATGCTGGTCACAATTCCCTGCATTAGATAGAAAGATGGCAGTTTTTATTTTGGTCCTTTCCCCAGATACATCAACATACACTCTCAAGCATTTCCATCACAGACCTTAAACCTGAAACCCTCCAGACAAATTTGAAAGAACAAGTTAGTAGTTCCATGTTCTTTAGAACTGCTCTCACATTATAATACCCACAATATGTAGTATCCAGTCTTGTGATCCATAGATACCCATGAGATACAATCTGATCCAAGTGAGACCAGTGATGAAGATTGGGTTTAAGTCAAGAGGTATGAACAGACAAGCTACCTGTCTTGCTTGCTGCAACTGGGGGTAAAACGTTTCTGGATCACCCTCCACCAGAGACTTCAAACAGCTGGCACAGATATCTCCACAAACAGTTATGAGAATTGAGGTCATCTTCTATGGTGAAGAATATCAATGGCTTACAGTTCATTGCTAAAATAGCAGCTTGGAAAAAAGACCTGATAACATGTGCATCTGGACTTGTATCTCCTCTACAGACTTTGAAGATGGATATCATATCTATGACAAGATGACAGAAGCACAGAATTGAAATGGTGCGTTGCTGCTAGAAACATCGAGGGGATGTCACCAGATAGTGGAGCAATTGGATCGACAAGCATCAGAATCAGGATTTTTACAGAACATGCAGATCCACATTTTACCATATGCACCACACTGTCGAGTTTTTTTGAGAGAGGATGAGTCCACAAACCTGTATAGCTTTGAATGAAAACCATACTCGGCATTCCTGTCACTCGTGATGCTGCTGCTGCTGCTGCTACTACCACCACTACTACCACTGGCTGTTAATTCCGGTCCAAAACAGTTGACATCCCATTTACCAGCCCGCCATGCTGCCTCATACTCGAGCTCCCGAAACTGTGAATCTTTTGCAATGCCACCTTCTTGAGCTAGCCCTGTGTAATACAGATTTGCAATGAGAGAGCAACCCATCTGTTGCAATGACTTCATGAGGCCTTGGTGCAATTGCCAATCTCGTTGTCCAGAGACATGCTGTTCTGTTGTGCTCACTCTCATGCCTAACATTGACTCCTGACTACGTAGTAGCAAGTCGTAGCTTTCTGCAGCTTTACTCCAATTCCCTTCATGCTCATATAGCTGCAGCTGTGATCTTACCTGTGGCCACAACAACACAAAAATGCATTGACATGACTTCCATGTACCAGGAAGTAGTCATTTGCAGTGTCATGTGGTTCTTTGAATTTTTAAAGAACCCCTGATTCCAGTTCTTTAAATGTTCCAGAATCAGAGAACCACCTGATCCACTTCTTTGAAAAAAATTCAGAATCAAAGAACCACTGGTTCTGGTTATTTAAAAAAACTTTAAAGAACCAGTGGGTTCCATGGAAAGAACCGGCAGTTCTTTGGCAGGTTACTTTTTTCATATTCTTTTAGAACTGCAGTTATATACAAAAACCAGTTCTTTTGAATATTTTGAGAACTGGCAGGTTAGCAGATATATACCTGGGCTGATAACTGGTGGGTATCTGTCCCTCATTCAAAGAACTGCCCAACACTGGTCATTTGCTTGCTGTACAGACAACAAACTGATGCTCTACTTTTTATTTTTGATCATGAGCTCAAAGATGTGCAACCAGGGAAGTAGACTTGATACCTTGTGTGACCTTACCACACCGTATACGCCATCCGGCTCATTAATCTTGGTGTATACGTTCAATAGCAGCTCCAGATGAGCTGGCAACTGCATGACACAATAAAATAAAAGAAGATGAGGGTCTTTTAAGTCTCACAAGTCACCAGAAAAGATAACTGAAAAACATTGGTCTGGGTGCTACTGACTTCTTCCAAAATTGGAAAAAGATGCTTCCCTAGGAACACCCAAGAAATGAAATCTCCCAAAAAATTGGAACCAATAGCTTTCCCAGAACACCCAAGCAATCAATCATTGTTGGTTTATGGTGTGTGGAGAGACAAACTGCATCGGTGATTGAGAAGTCTGGTTCCCCAAGAGTCAATCTCCCAAATGTTTCTTCACACCAATTCTCCATGTATAGAACTGTTGTGAAGTATGCTCCACAGCGCTGGCCACCCATCCAAACCCATCAAAACCAAAGACCAAAAGAAAACCCGAAGATAAAAGAGAAACCAAAGTTCCGAGAGAAAGGGAAAGAGAAAGAGAAAAAAGGCCAGGAAATGGAAAACACCCAAAAAGAAAAGAGGAAGAAAACTGAGAGAATAATAAAGGAGAACAACATTGAGAGCAATACAGCAGGCAAGGCACTTTGCTCAAGAGAAGGTGCATCTCTTGGATTTAGTTATGAGACACACTTGGGCAGCTCTTGCTGTTGAAAGGTAGTCGATTTGCAACCAGTACACCTGTGGAAAGGTACCCACAAAACGTTAACCAAAACCATGTCAAAACCATGTAAATAGATTTGGTGAACTCACTATGCCATGCTGTTCGGTTTTCTGTCACAAACTGTTGTGTTGCAAATCTTGTGGTGCTCAACTCTCAACCAAGGATTCCCTATATGCAGACTACTTCCTGGTAAATTCTTGAGAACTGCTTGTGTTGATCAACATACGGATAGATGGCCTTCCTTTCTAGTGTCTCACAAAGTTACAAAAGGAAAGCTGGTAGCACATGGACTGGCAGTTTGATAACAAGGTTCACCACCTTTTGCCAGCTTGATCGTATCCAATGATGCTGGTTTCCTGGTTCAGAACCTCCTTTCTCAGCATCCCCGTGATCTGACCGTCTTTTTCGAGCTGACCCAGTTCCAGTCTCACCACCGTTTCCTAGTGACTTCTCTCCCTGCAAGAAAGTTTCTGCTTCATTTCCAATTGTTCACATTGAACACCCTTCTGCTCAAAGTTCAAAGAAAAAAGAGAATGTGCAGAACAAGTTTGAGGCATCCATTGTGGCATGGTTCAAGGTGTTCGTGCACAATGCCCTACTACAATGATTCTTTCAACATTTGATCTCAAAGAACAACCCACAAAACCATTGCCCCCCTCTCCACCACCTGAATTCACTATACCTTTGAATCTCGACCTCTTGATGGTGCTGTTGATGAGTGATTCATGTTGGCAGTGATGTAGCAACAGCGTAAGCAATTCATTGCTCCCAGAAACAGCTGAATTGACCGTGTGCTATTATTTCTCTCTCCAAACACATGCTCCTCAACCTGACCAAGCCGGCATCCAAATGATGCCCATGATCAGGTAAATGATAATCAACACAACAAGGAGGAAGAAGAACACCTTCACAGAGAGACCTTAGCACAATCCCACAACCAACCTGCTCTGAAAATTTCCTGCAAAATTCACTGCTGGACTCAAACCGTGCTGCCAAATTCCCAAGAACGTGAGGGAAAACAAGTTCTGCCAGAGGCGCCTTCTGCAACACCAATTCCTGGCACAACCTACATTTGTGCAAGTCCAAGGAACAGTCAAACCCAAAAGCAAACACCCCACAAGCTAATTTCAAAGGAGTGGATATATATTCTGCAATATGTATACCATACAATCACTCTCAAATTCACTGATTTCAAAGGAACCCAAGAGAAGATCCAAGTGTGTATCCTAGGTGTCACATGATGCAAGAAAACTACCCTTACTACACTCTGGCAGCTGATTTTTTTACACTGTCCACCATTGAAACTGGTCATCACCATTTGCTGCACTATGGAAAATTAATGGGGTGTTTGGAATTTCACCTAAGAATACAGTCATCTGAGTACTCTATGAGAGAGTATGCCAGGGGGCACAACCAGATGTCATAGCTCTCTCCTGTTGTTTGCCACAGAAGGGGATTGTCTATTGCAATAGCAACCCCTGTACCAAAAAGTACCACCCAACATGCAACAACACTTTTCTAAGCAAAATAAGACATAACTCAAGAGCAAGCAAGCAAGCAAGAAAGAAGAAACAAATATTCCACTGAGGTCTAATCTGCTCTTCTGTCATCTGCCTCTTATGTCCACCAAGAGTTTACCCATTTTTCACTTTCTCTCAAATCCTGTTGGGAAACTAATCCCAAAATGAGACCTAGAGTTGTATGTATGTTATGGATTGATCAAAGAAGTCACCACAAGACTCACTGGATGACTCAAGTTTTGAGCTACGTAAGATCTCCTCGACAAGGTTCAGATTTATCCCCTTTGAATGAACCTGTAGGAAGACAGGAACAACAGATTCAGCACATAGAGTTGGAAATCACCCCAAGTCCAAGCTTCTTCTTCCCCCATCCACCCAACACATAACCTGCTCCTTAGTTTGTTAGTCCATGATGCTAAGAGGATCTGACAGGTTTGTTACCAAAAAGAAAAAGTCTCTCTGCATAGGTAAGGATCTGCAAAAGAGTCATCACCTCCAAATATGCACTCTCTTGCAAACTCATTGACTTCAATACCCGATGACCTTTCTCTGTTGAAAGCAATCCCTGCCACCATGACACAAAAACCATGTTAATAATAATACAGCAGTGATTTTTACTCTGATACACTTCTGCTTCTACGGAACTTCATCCAATGTTGGCAGTGTCATGTATACAATTTCAGGCAAAGAACAAAAACCTTGAGAGTCTTGGCTGCCAGGTCAATGATATGCACATTGTTATCGATAAGGTAGCCCCGAATCTGTTGCAGTATTTGTCTGACGAGGTTGTCTGATACACCCAGTTGTGCATCGATTGTTACAGTTGCATTTGCAATGTCCACTCCAGCAGCAAGTCTGTTTGATTTTTCCTCTGGCTTCTTGGGCAAGTGGAATACCACCGCATGAGGATCTCCAATACCCACCTGCCAAAATTGTATATGGTTTATCCACATAAATTCTAAACCCTAAACCTTGAAGCAGGCAACCCATCTCCTAATATATCCACATAACAGATGTGCTCACTACTGCGCACAATTAGAAAGCAAAACAAATGCACTTGCTTCCCCTCTTATAAACAGCATCTTTCCCACTCCTCTCTTGCTTGCAAATAGGATCAGTTGCAAATAGGTAGTTCAAATGGCTGCAGCTTACAGCAGACAAAAATGTGCCAGCTAGATCTCGCATATCCAAGTTGTCTCGATCATTGCACAGTTGCACTAGCTTCCATACAGCCTCCACCACTTCAGGGCTACATCGCCAACTGCCCCCATGATACTCATCCCCTTTGGCTTTTGTGTACAGCTCTCCCTTCCGAGCTGATAGCTGATTAACCAAGCTTCGTAAACTGTGTATCATGCCAGTTATACACATAAACTTTGCTGAAATTCAACTCCATAGCTATTATCTGGCAATAGCGAGAGAGATGATTCCTGCAACAGTCTATGATTGCAAAAAATAAACTGAGCTATGGTGAAAGAAGACAACCGCATGTCCCATACCTTGTTGCTGGCATCACTCTTTTAAACTTCATATTCAAAATGGCAAATGGGTTCAGACAAACCTGCTCAAGCGGAGTTGTGGTGGCAAGCTGGGTGCCCTTTGTACAAACTGCAAAACAGGAAAAACAATTGCTTTGAAGCAACACTCTTTTTAACTGCAACAGCTTGCATGAAGTTTAGCCTAAACCAGTTTACCCAATATATCTAGTTACAATTTACAGCACATTTTCTGTGACAGGATCTGAAACAAAAATTGACCTGAACAAAGTCGTCTGCTAGAGATCTCCCTGCACAGAGCTTTGTGTGCAGTGCTTGCATGGGCTCAAAGTACAGGAGGTTGGGAAAAGGATCCAATTCCTGCACATGGGTTGTTCCCATTACCCCCAACTTCAATTGCAAAAGAAACACACTGTATGTATCCATGGAACAGAGATGAAAACATTACTCTTATTATTCAGTACACAAACCCCACTCCAAAGCACATGGGACCATTGAAACTCTAACCTTTATGTAAGAAGACAACAAATCAGTTGCTTCAACTGTCAAGCGCCGGAGCAATACTACCAGAGAAGTGCAATTTGCAAGCTTATGGTCTTCCTCTGTTGAGCCATCAGAATGTTGTCCAAAGGGATCACCACTGATGTCTGATCCTTTGAGTCCCAACTGTTGGTTAGCTGCAGTGATGCAGGCAACCAACCTGGACACGATTGCCTGCATTGCACAAAATATGATATAGAGAAGTTGGATTAAGGGTTTGCCCAGGTTCCCTTAACTGGCCTTGTGTTGCTCCAGTAGATTGCATGCAAGTCAATGCACAATTAATTCCTGTCTTTGTTTTTATTTCTTCCATCTGTTTTTGGGTCACTACCACAAATCAACAAGAATAATAATAGCATGTGGGTGGGAACAACCTGCAGCTGATCACCAAGTATGTTTGCAGATTCACTTGCAGGTATGGAGCCTAATTTGTCAAGAATAACTCCCAAGAGCACACAGCATTGTTCTTGGAGTTCTGCAACCTCAATTGACTGCAAGAGTATGTGGATAAGGTATCTGCAGTGAAACCCAATTGCCCATCATCAACACATATCAAAAAACACTAATCATATTAGATATCACTCGGAGTTGTACAAAAAGGTCAAGAACCTATGAAGAAAACCAAACAATCCACAAGAACCAGTAAAAGACTTCTTTTGATGATCAGAAGAACTTCTAGAACCAAAGAACAATTGTGTCAACTGATTGTTTGTCTACTTTACTTGGGCAGTGGAGATTTTCTTCAGTTTCATTTGCAGAAAACTCAATAGTGTTAGACTAGACTCCAGAGACACTGGAATGAGGATTTGTTTGTCTCACCGACAGGTGCTGGTTACAACTGCACGCTTGTCGATGACAGTGACAATTGCAGCAAGGCTTGCCAACAAATGGCACCTGTGTCGTGGATGGCATGCTCCATGAATCTCATAATGAATCTGAAGTAGCAACTGTCAAAAAAACCAGGAAAACCTGCACTGAGATAGATAATGCTTGCTCAATATGCAATCTACGATAGTAAGAAAGAGAATTATGGATTGAGCTTGATATTCTGCTAAAGGGGGAAAAGGGTTTAGGGTTTAGTGTTTAGGGTTTTTGGCCAAGGTCTGAAATGGGATCATGTGATGAGGGATAGTTTTTTTTCTGTACCATGAACACACGATCAGGTCGAAAGACCTGCATCTTATCAACAACTCCCTCCTCCTGTGATAGCTGATCTCTGCAACCACAGGTCCTCCCAAAACAAAAGTAAACTGAATTAAAGGGAAGATGTAAGCTCATAAGAACAACAAGGCCCACAAGAGCCTTCAATGCAATGGTGAAACTGTGAAGATCTGATCTGGGCCCAGAAAGAGAACTGATGGACTTTTTATGCATGGAGCAATTCTGAAAATGCAACAATTTTGCACAAAGATAAAATTGGCATGATTGACTGGGCCATCCATATGCAGAAACAGAAATCAGTCAGTATTGTGAGAAGACCCACATCTCCAAAAAACCGTCGACAACTGTTCGTACTGCTGAAATGACAGCAGTTTTGGTGTAGTAAGGGAGTACTGGTTTCTCAGCGGCACTGCAAAGCCTGAAGAGAGAGAATACGATGGAGACCTGAAGTGGTACCAAAAAAAAGAAAAAAGAAAAATTGATGTCAGATATTTCCAATGTATAACAGACATGGTGGTAGCAAAGAGACTTTTAGTGTGAGGCTTTGGGTCATCACCATGTGGCGCTGAATCAGCTTGTCTCGCTCATCTTCAGAGAGTTTTGCAGCTACTAGCATGGTTCCCTGCAAGACAGCAGATGCTCGTCGCTGTTCAGCTTGTGTGCCACATGAATGCAGGGGCAACAGGCCTGCAAAAATGGTGGCAAAGTGCTGCTTCACCAATGCCGGGAGTGGGATCGACATTGCCTGTCACAGTGCAGCACAAAATTTTCAGCAATACAATTTTCTCAGAGCAGAACTACCAATCACCCAGACATACATACTTCACAAACAGAAGTCACCTGTCTGAGGCTGCTCACATCATCCAAGGTTCTTCTACCTTGAGGATCCTCTATTACCCAAACTTCAAAAGCAGCAGATAGTAACACTACTAGCCTAGATTTTTCAGTTCGTGCAAAGACATTGTACCCACCTCAGCTAGCCATGCAAGTTCATCAGTGTACTCATGCAAAAACAGAGGTGAAAGAAGCCAAGGACAACAGTAGTCTAGAAACTCCTTTGCCTCCAATTTTCCTCTGAGTTCCTCTCGTATCTGCCATAAGATGCACACCAAGACAAACATGATTGGAGACTTTGAAGATGGTGTCAGAAAACCAACCGAAGAAAAAAGAAAAAAGGAAAAACAACAACCTTCTACAATCACCATGAGTTTGTACAAACATGGAAATTATCCCAGTTTTTATAGAGAGTTAACTCAGTGGATACCGATATTGAAATCCTTTGCAAAACCTGGAACCCAATATTCCCAAAACGAGACCCAAAGAGAGGGAGAGAGAGAGCAGGTGCCTCCTCACCTCAACAAGTGATGGGAGAGGCATTCGAGCAATCACCCAGCGGGTGAGCACACCACCCATCATGTAATCCATATACTGTCATTGTCATTTACATGAGCAAAGATCAATTCCACCCATCTCATCTCACACCCAACTATGTTTCCTTGAGGGCTTTCAACATTAGGTGAAATAATAATATGTGCAGTAGAGAAAAAATATGGAGAATACAAAACTCATCAGATTACCCCTGACAAGCAGATGAGAAGGAGGGGCCCACCTTCCAGCAGTCTGGATAATTGAGTCGTTTTGCTATCATGTCAAGGACAGCATGAACAAGGGGCCTGTAAAACAAGGTTTGCAAAATGCTTAGGGTTTAGGGGTTCAGTAATGTCATCACAGTTTGGTCTCAACAGAGTTCACATTGGAACTACAGTTAGGTAGCTAGCTGGAAGTTTGTCAGGAACTTTGCAGCTTGAGGCTCATCGATAGCTTCTAGGACTGGCAAAACAGATGGGTACAACTGGGGGGTACAACTGGATGGATTACCTTTGAGATGGGTTTGAAGCAGCATGAGCACACAACATGAATATTACCTGTCACAGAAAAAAAAAAAAAGGAAAAAGTGGGAAACTTCAAAAACAAGCTTGTACCTAAACCCTACACCTCCTGATATAGAATTGTACAGACAGAGGGATTGCTATGTTGCAAGTAGCCTGAGATCCACCAACCATGGTGCAACAGTGATATTCAATCTTTTGGCAACAAGTAGCTGTACCTCTCCCTCTACTTTCTCACTCAAAGCAGCAATTTCTCCCAGTGTCATAATAGCAGTCTCTGTTAGGGTGGGTAGCATTTGGCTGGCATGCTCAACTTCTGTAGCAGGTACCACCTTGTCCTCTGTTACCATCACCATCTTCACACCCAAATTGGCACTGGAAAAAACAAACCCACCAATTGGGATAAAAATCCTATTTCTAAGATGCTGGCCGCTCACCTGCCCGCATGCTGGGAAACACATTTCTCTGAAAGCCAGCTAAATCCATTGAGCTCAAGTATCATAGACCAAAAGCTAGGCCATTGCAGTGGCCATCAGTGCAGGCTCAAACACAAGGACCCAAAGAGCAAGATTCAATCACAGAGGCAAGAAGTCTCTTTTTGAGACAAGCTCAGCTGACACCCAAAACTGCAATTGCAATTGTTATCTTACCATACATCCTGGAGCATTCCATGGTGGCCATCCCATGTCTCAAAAAGTGCTGTAACTCTCTTTGCAAGCAGTTGTCGCACACAATACTCCGGATCATGCAGCAACACCAGGAGCTTGTCTGTAAGCCCCTGCAGGCACAAAGATCAAGCCAATGGATTATTGTTGTTGCAGGTTTATGTTTGATGAAACATGTTGGAGGAAGAAGAACATTGTTATCGAAAGTCAACACATGCAAAAGGTCTTCCATCTTTTTGCAAGTATGTGTATGTACTGAGGTCCAAAAGCTTGATGAGAGACTCACCTGGCCTGCACTTGGATCTAGAAGAATAAAATTGGAGGCAGTCAAGACGAACTTTGCACGAGTTGGCCAAAGAAGGAGACCCATGTCGACAATCTCCACCACTAGAGATGCCAGTCGAGAAGAGACCTATACAAACCAAACAGAAAAAATGCATCAACTTCAGATTCCATGAAGCTGCTTGCAATGCACTGATTGAGGGTTATCAAGGAGCTTCAAACCTGGCCGGGTATAATTGGTTTCTTTGTCTTTTTGTGCATGCCATCTCTATATACCACCCTATCGAGGCTCCTCCTCTCTTGCCCAAGCAAGTTCACCAGCACTGCATTGATACCAGTCAACAGGCAGCTGCGGGCAGCCTCCTCATATTGGCATTCTTCCTTTAACACCTCCATTGTATGAACCTGCAATCAGGAGGAGAAAGACCATATGGTGGTGAGAGAGAGAGAGATTGAATCCAGTTCACTGCTCAAGGATCCAACCACAGAGACCAAATACAAAACTGGAGTAGTAACTGTAAACTCACTCACCACATCAGCCAAATGGGTCATTGTTGATCCACTGATCAGCTTGCAGAAACTAGTCATGACATCCCAGCGCACCTGTGCCAACAAGCCAGCAACACACAGCTCAAGGTTCAAGGCACTACCCTAAACCCTACAAATTTTTTTTTCTAAATCCCAAAACAAGAAAGCTACCATTCTTTGCACTGTCATGTTTTTAGCAGCTGAGCCACTGGCAAAGTGCAGCAGAACTGGCTCAATAATCCAATTGGATGTCTCCATCACATTTTGAGATGATCCTATTGCAAGAAATGATTCAGCTCAATTTGTGTGCCTGGTACTGACGACCCGACAACTGTATTGCTTGGAAGTGGGAGGTCTGTGTTGGAAGGCTAAACAACCTTTCCAGCATTTGTAGCAGTGAAGAGCTTCATGAGATGACCACATGTCATGTCTGGCAAAACAAACCCAATCTCTGTCATCATCTGCAAACCTACTTCTATACACTGCAGATAGAGGCCGCTGTTTTGTCCTTTCTTTGACAGAGCAGACTTCCCATCACTGGTATTGCCCACCACAGGATCAAGGACTTCATCAAGATCAGCATCAAGTAGCTGATGTCCGCCATCATGCTCCTCAGTGGCTATGTCTACAGTGACCCTTGTTCCCTTGGCTTTGGCAGCCATCTCTGATGCTAGTGTAACCGTCTCAGAAATGGTTCTCAGTAACTCACCCAACAAGGGTGCACCACCACCACCACCACTGGTAGTGTCCAGCTTTCCTGCAATTCCACCACTTTCAACCAAAGTTATTCGGCCAGGAGCTGCCAAGAAGGACAACAATGCTGAGAGGGTTGCTGGGGTGAACATTTGAAGAATTGGAGTTTGAGAAGTCTTGGAAGCAACGGCAGCAGTCAGCTCTTTCTGCTGCATTTGGTTTCTCCAGTCCTCCAACAAAGTGTGGCAAGTCTCAAGAAGACTCACTAAGCCTACCCACAATCTTCCCTTGGGACACCAGTCCGGCAGCTGCTGACCCCTGTAATTCCAGCTCCCGATTATTGAATACATCTTGATACAATAACTGGTGGCAATGACATACATGGTTCTTAAGCTGGCCTTCATCTTCTCCAGTTGTGGGTTCTTTACAAATAGCATCTAAAATACCAGGTTGAAAAGGATTCATGGGATTGTTTGAACCTTCTTTGGATGGAACACTCGACTCCAAAAATGCAGTGGGAAAGTACTCCGCATAAGTGGAGCAGCTGTGGCAGCTTAAGCTGATTCACCTTGTTCAATTTCACCAGGAACAGTTCTGACAATCGCTGAAGGAGGACATCACCACTTGACCGAGGCAGGGGATTGCTTCTTGTGATTGCCAGTGCAACCTGCTGCACAAAAAACAAACACATACATCATTTGCTTCTTGTAACCCTAAACTCTTGCCATTGCAACTTCCTGCACACAAAATGAACACATGTGTGATGCATAGATGGGTGCATGAAATGGCCACACCTGAACTACCATGGTATAGGGGCAACATCATTCCAAGCCTCCCTAGAGAGAAAGGGTTCAATCCCAAACACTGAAAATCTGCCTGTTTCAGGAGTCTGTAGCAAAGTCTTTTGCAGGAACAACAGAAGCACAGAATTGGGTTTATTCCTCCACTTTCCAAATGCAATCTCTTTCAGACAAAATAGAACACATTTCTGATGAATTTCAGGCAATTGCTGGGGATATTCAAGCCACATACATACCCTGTTGTGGGTGGTAGAATTACTTGGAGCTGAGAAGATGGATAATGACCGATCTAACATATCAAGCTCTGCTTCTTGCTTTCTGTCATGCTGAGCATATATCTGTTTCCAAAAGAAAATGTATGAATGTCCCAAGCACCAATGTGGTTTAGGGTTTAGGGTTCCACACTACGAACTCTTGTGCATCCTGAGAGTTAGAAGAACATCAAAGCTTTCTGCACCTTATGTCCTTGAAAACCCAAAAGCCCACATCAAAGTACATAAAACTGGGATCAAACTGGCATCATCCAGTAGCTTACCTCTGACCAGTGATCAAGTTCCTCAATCAAGTAATGGGCATTGTATGATGAGCTTTGTGAGCTTGTCTGACTGCTTGAAGGAAGAGGTATGAAACCCGCACCCAGAGCCATGAGGGCTCCACAGAGTAGCTTGGGAGAAACCACCTCCACTGCTGTACTACCACCTTTCGTCCTTACAATCTCCTGCGCAGATCATATGTTGTCACCAGAAGCCCCGCACAAGCATCTCTCTATTGTACATGCTGGCAATACTGAGAGATGCCCTTAAACTGAGAGATCAACTGCCAAAGAGAAAGACAATGAACAAGGATGAATGAAACATAAAGAATCCAGTTTTGCAGAATATGGACTTGGTGGCCTGGTTCTCTCCTCCTGACCTGTGAGTCCAAAGATGTCAACGCCCATTCGAGAAGTTTCCCCCGCAACTCTGTATCACCTCTTGCAACTGTCTGTAGAGAGCATCCCGTAAAGCACCCACCATCTATTTATTAGCACTCAGACCCATCAAATGATCCATGCTGGGGCCTAACCCTCCGTCCTGCTTTCCATGTCCAATTCTGTGCACACACAATAACCTGGGCAGAAAAGCTCCTAAACTAAGCTGCATGAGAGCAGAATCAAAGTACCTGACTTCCAGCACTTGCAAAGAAAGCAGCAGTAAAGTAGAGGAGGTTCCTGTCAGAAACCAAAATGATAGTTAAGATCATTTTTTGCATTTTAAATGAACCCCAAATGGGAAGACAATAAAAGCATACCTATGCATTGTTTGCACTACCAAACCACAAGTAAAGACTCAAATCTCCAATTATCCAATCACACATCTACAATGAGATCACAGAGAAACTCCACAATAGATAACACTTGGCAGCTAACTGTGTTACGTCAGTTCCAGCAAAACTAAAAACCTGACACAGACAAGAATGAGTACAGTTGTAACTTTATGAGTCACTCAAAGTATCGGAAGACCATAGCCATCACCAGGAACACAGCTCTGAAAGGTAAAGAAATTTTTAGGTATTTACCCAGATGGCACCTCTGAGAAGGGCTGAAGCTCCCAGAAGTCATGAGAAACACTACTTGCAGGTACCAGGTGCTACGGACAGACATTGTACACAAAACAAATCTGTTATTATGAGACAGAGTATCAAAATGCCCTGCACTTGTCTCCTAGAAGCAAATCCACAAGTTTTCCAAAGCTTGATATCTCATCACAACTGGAATCCCTCAAATATTTGTGTCAAAAAAGGAGCAGCCTATATATGCTTATAAGAGTCCAGCAAGCTTGTTTTGATATCATACCGTGGCTGTGAGAATGGCAAGTAAACGGAACATTTCCTCCACCTGCAGTGTAAAATCAACACAAATCAGGATAGATGCAAAACAACAAGGACTAAGGCACAGAATATACCATCACCTTTACCATGTCAAAACTTACACCCATTATGCAAAGTTTTGGAGTGTTCAATATCCAAACCAATGGGCAGAAACCCTAAACCCATCTACCCATCAGGCACACATGACAACAGTTCAGTTACCATGACAGGCACGTTATTTAGCAAAGGTAACCAATGCAGTAACAACTCCCAAATCGATTGCCATCTTCTTTGCTCCTGCAAAAACAGTGTGTAATTTAATAACACATTTTTTCTGCTATCCCTAGTTTGTACTTCTAAGCTTTTTGGAGCACATTGAGATGTTCAAAAAAATGAGGGAGAAAAGCAACAACAGCTCCATTCGTTACACCCAAGACCTGAAATATTTAATTTACAACAGTGACAAACAATTCACAACCACCCACCTTCTGCATTTTCAGAAATATCTTTAGATACAACTGCTGCAATTTCATTAGACCTCAAACTGCAGACACTTGTTGAAGATTCATGTCTGATCTCCTACCTTTGCCAATGCATCACTTGAAGCAGAAGTTGCAAGAGGTGCCAGAGTGCTCAATTCTTGAAGACACCTGCGCCCATATGGAAAACATATATCGTCAGAACAGAAGCACATTTGGGAGCAGATAAAAGCAGAACTTTACTACTAAATATCAGATCTACGCATGGGAAGAGAATTTGGTGACCCAATATGCACATATTCACTAGCTGCTATTTGCTAGTCTGGCATTGCTAGAAAACTCACCTTATTGTCCAAACTGGAGCATCGAAAACCCGCACATTGGTTCCTTCGCATATGATTCTACAACACCCAACAGCGAGACAAAATTTTCAGATCATACAAGATACACTTTGTGGGTCTTGTAGAAAAAGAACAAATATGCTTTATCGAGAAATTCCTCAACTCATGGTTGAAACTGTACCTTTCTAAGTTTCTGGCTATGCTTTCAAGGCATTCAGCCATAGTACAGTATGGAAGTTGAGACCCATAGTTTCGAATCAGAAGGCAAAATGCTCCCTGCCTGAAAAACAGAGCAGAAGATCAAATTGCAGCTGAAGTGCAAGCTACTTCTCCTACCTACATGGGTTTAGGGTTCAGGGTTAAGAGCACACACAGGATAAGGAAAAAAGTCCTGATCTCTGTCCTCATTAGCATATACTCTAATAGTCCAACAGCAATTTGTCATCAACACACTCTGTGAGTGAGGAGAAACAACAGGGTGAGAAGGAAAAAAATTGTACACCTACCAGTATGTCTTGCCAGCACTAATCCTGTCTTTGATCATAGAGTAGACATTCTCTTTCCTCCGTCGCTTGTTTTCATGCAACTGGGATATACCACTTTCATTTCTCTTACCAACCTGCACAGGATCTTAAGAAATTCATTGTGACCACCAGGGGAGAAACAAAGCTACCTACCTATGTCACCCATCAGAGACAAAGAAATACAGAACTAGCACAAGGTCTTGAATGCACAAAAGCAGCAGAAGAAGAAGTTATCAGATGGTGGAGGGGAACCTCATAGAGGGTTGCAGCAGCAAGTTCAAGGAAGCCTCTCTCCGACCGGCTCAATGACCCTAATTTCTCCTCTCTTCCACCATCAAACCTGGAAGGAAAAAAAGATACACCAGAGAAATAAATGCCTCTCAACTACAACAAAATTGCATGCTTGATGATGAGGACAAGGAGCAGGCAGTTGACTCTACAACAACACAATGCAACTCATTCAACTGGCATCAAGATGTGCTCTCAGAATCACTCAGTCAAAGAGGGCTTCACCAATACCCATAACGGTGCATTCCAGCCACAGCAATTCCTGTCTGGTCAAGCTCCTTCTCTACAAGTCCCATCAACTCTTCCAGCACACCCCCTTCATCTAACATAACAATATATTGAAGCTTCAGCTGTGCTCGAGCATAGAGCACCAACTCATCCTGTCAAGGGTAAAAGATCACACCCCAACAAATCAACAAAGTCTTTTTCAGAACATTAAAAAGATCATGTCATATCAGCAACCCTCTTGTGGTGGGTGTTTTTCTGTTTGTATTTTATACCCGGATTTGCTGATATCACAATGAACAGTAGAATACATCACCAGCTTCCTCTCAAATATTGGGGGGGTCTGCAGCCAAGCCGCTCATCAGTCTGTAGAATTCCACTTTAAGGATGGTCATCAACAGCTCAACAATCATTTCAAAAAATTGGAAAAACTCAACCACTATGCATATATATGTACCTTAAGTTCCCGATCACGTGTTGTTAGCCATGTGCGAACCATAAAGGGCCGGAAACTTGAGTGCAGTTTGGCCACGTCTGGACCTAGGTTGAGACCATCCATCAGAAGAACAGCATTGAGAGCTGACACCAGCTTCTTTGCTATCCGGTCTTCAATCCTGCAATCCTCAGTTCGACATTTTGCATTGTCAGTTACCACCAACAAACACATTTTGGTGCATCATGTTTTCATACACAATCCACCATTGGCATCTGTTGTGTAATTTGGTCATTCTGGAAACCCGTTTCAGCAAATGCCATGTATGCAATGGCAGACTATTCAGCATTATCATAGTGTTGGCAGTGTTGGATTTGCAGATTCTAGTTCCCACAGCAACAAACCCCATTCATTCATGTCTCTCCCCAGTTTTTGCAAGCAGCAAGCTTTTTACCTTAGAAGTGAAAAGATTTCACAGAAGCTCTCCACAATCTCTTCTCTCACATGTGGGGATAAATCTCCAGGAGGGTTCTGGAGTAGACAAAGTAAAGTCAGCATGTTTCGAAATGCTTCCTCCTTTGCAATAGAAGGTTCGAAAGCATGACCGTGTGCAATCTCCTTTGCTTTCTCTAAATAGAAGTGAAGAAGATCTACAAAACCCAAAACAAAATATACAGCATTACCGGTCAACCATCAGTAGACCTTCCAACAGATACACACATTCAACCCACAAATCCCAAACAAATTGTTAGCTCATAGGGGAAAAAATACCCAATTTGTAAAAGATGCAGCACTAGGTTGTTTGTGCAGATGCAATAAACTTGAGGCATGCTGCATGAGTAGCAGATCCTGCTAAACAATCAGTTGGGTTCTAGATGACTATCCCAATAACTAACACCCACTGGAAAACAGCTAACCTATTGGAAACTTTCTTTGGGTCAGAGAGCCATCATCACCATTGTAGATCTTTTTGCCCATCCGCAAGCCATATTCGACATTGGGGAGGAGAAGGCGCAGAATGTGGCCATAGTCCGATCCAAACAGTGGCACTGCTTGAAGCATGTCAAGTATATGTTGAAATAATTTCTTCATTTTGCGCAAGAGGAAGTGAGTTTTCCCTGTCAACCAGAGAAAGAGAGTCAGCAGACTTGCTGAGCCACATCTTAGGTCTGAGAGTGGAAAAGTTTCAAACAAAATTCAGATTCTACGGTTCACAGTACTCTTGAACAATCTGAGCACAACACAACAACAAAAAACCAAGTTCAGTCCAAAATTGATGCAGCACAACTTTCCACAAAGCATTAAAGCAATGGTTGTGTGAGAGATACAAAGGGATTCTTCTAATTGCATGTGACCAGAACAGAAGCCTCACCTGACCGACTGGTATCCTCTGCCTTTTGGATAAAATTTCGAAGGATCTTTGGTAGAGCAGATTTGGGTCCACGCTTCTTGCTGGCTATCACCTCTGACACTATGCATTGGCAAAGTGCATGCAACATGCCTGGCCATGTTGCAGCTGTGCAGTTTGCAAATCATTTTGCAGAGAGTTTAGCATTGGCATTTACTTACAACTGCAATTTGAAGGAAAATTCATACCCACATTTATTATGTGGAACTTCACCGCAACAAATTCTGAAACTTATGATCTTGATGTAACTGATTCAATGAGATGGTCTACTAACTACTCTCCAGGTTTATACAATCCTTGTTTTAGGGTTCATTCCCAGGTTTAGGGTTTAGGGTTTATATGCTTCCAGAGTTTCTGGAAATGCACATCTGTCCCGAAACGTTGCACAATTTTGCACATGATTTGTTTGTGCACAATTGTTGAAGCAAGAGAGAAACTCAACAACATCAGGGTTTAAAGGATAAAAAAAATCGTGTTTGGAAGTAATGTCATGCTACAATGTGCAAGGAAATAAGGTTTAAGGATTCCATGCTAAGTAAGAAGATTCAAGATTTCAAGGAATTGGGTTTCAATCCCGTTGAAATAGCAACCACAATTGGATTCAGGAATTCATAGCTTCGTGTATATAAGATGCAAAAAACGAAATGCTAATCACATTTGGGTCGGATTGTTTTTCTGCTCTGAATCTTCTTCCACAGCTTACATGGGATCCGGTCACTTGGCTGGAGAAGGCCCGTTTGATGATCAAGCAAAGGACACAAGCTTACACCACCCACAGCATCCAAATAGCTGCTCAACTCCTTCAACCCCTCCTGCAAAAAACAATCCAGCAACAAATTCACCAACACAGACAAACACACACACACACACACACACACACAATTGTCAAGATTGCTGCACATTCGGATAATCATGATGAAGTAGAAAGGGATATTGGGTAGTGAAAAAAAATGACAAACAAACCAGACCTCGCGTAGTTTGGCTCTCTCTGAGAGTAGCTTGCCGTTGAGCTCCTCCACATCCTCCACTGTGACCATCTCTCTCAAAAACAAAACAGAAAACAGCCAATTGCCGTCATTCACAGTCCATTTCCGAAGGAGGTGTAGAAAGCAAAATTGTAGCTGTCAAGGTAAGCTTCCCGCCACTATTTCAACCTCCGGATTTGGTCAAGAAACGTGGATGCAACAGATGTGGGAAGACGAGTGGGTTTTGGGAGAAGAGGAGAGACAGAGAGAGGAAGAAAAAACGAAGAAGAAAAACAGTGTCAGAACGAGACCCATTGTGTGCAGTGTAAATAGGGTTTTGTATTTCTTATTTCTTTAATTATAATTTTAGGTAATTGAACCTATTTCAGGAAAAAAAAAAAAAAAAAAAAA
>Ga0116228_10000979_pt1 | contig 23263 bp, 16 predicted proteins | sample S1TSphfallax_2_FD_89694 | JGI IMG/M metagenome (GOLD analysis project Ga0116228, IMG submission 89694) | Host-associated microbial communities from peat moss isolated from Minnesota, USA - S1T2_Fc - Sphagnum fallax MG | ecosystem: Host-associated > Plants > Peat moss > Unclassified | place...
CATTCTCAGGACTTGCCCTTAGCGGGGTCCAGGGGCAAAGACCCGGCCTTCCTTTCTGCGCCTTCGAGTGCCACATGCGTTTTTATGCGCGTCATGCACACGTCCCGTTTGGCCCTGCCGGGCCAAAACCGCTCCAGTTCTGACACCATCCGATCTCTGCTGCCGTATTTGTGGCCACGTGACGACAATTCTGCCCGCCTGCGCGTCGTATTGGCGTCGGCGCTGCTGATCCTGGCCAAGGCCGCCACCGTTTACGTGCCGATTATCTACGCCCGCACCGTGGATGTGCTGGGCGGCCACGGGCCGGCTGCCATCGTCGTGCCGGCCGCCTTGATCGTTGCTTACGGCCTGTTGCGCCTGGCCTCCGCCGGGTTCGCCGAACTGCGTGACGCGGTTTTCGCCTCCGTGCAGCAGCGCACCGTCCGCCGCGTCGCGCTGGAAACTTTCCAGCACATGCATCGCCTGTCGCTGCGCTTTCACCTCGACCGCCAGACCGGCGGCGTGTCCCGCGCCATCGAGCGCGGCAGCGCCGGCATCGAGCAGGTGCTGCGATTCGCCGTCTTTAACATCGTCCCCACCATCGCCGAACTCATTATGGTGACGGCGATCGTCTGGCGCATTTTCGACTGGCGCTTCGCCGCCATCACCTTTGGCGCGGTCGCCATCTACGTCGCCTTCACGCTCAGCTTCGCCACCTGGCGCGTCCGCTTTCGCCAGCGCATGAACGACAAGGACACCGAGGCCCAGTCCAAGGCTGTCGACAGTCTGCTCAACTACGAAACGGTGAAATACTTCGGCAACGAGCCGCACGAGGCGCGGCGGTTCGACGAGGCGCTCGCCGCTTATGAAAAGGCCGCGGTGAAAAGCCAGGTCACGCTGAACATGCTGAACCTGGGCCAGGCCGCCATCATTGCCGCCGGTCTCGCCGCGGTCATGCTGCTGGCCGCGCAAGGCGTCATCCACCACACCATGTCGGTCGGCAAATTCGTGCTCGCCAACACCTACCTGATGCAGCTCTACCAGCCGCTGAACTTCCTCGGTTTCGCCTACAACACCATCAAGCAGGGCCTGGTGGACATGGAGCAGATGTTCAAGCTGCTCAACGTCGATCAGGAAGTGAAGGACCGCCCGGACGCCGTCGAACTCCCCGGCCACCTCGCCGACCGCCCGCCGTGCGACATCGAATTTCGCGACGTGCGCTTTTCGTACGACCCGGCGCGCGAAATCCTCAAGGGCATTAACTTCAAGGTGCAAGCCGGCCACAAAGTGGCCGTGGTGGGCCCCACCGGCGCCGGCAAATCCACCCTCTCGCGCCTGCTATTCCGTTTTTATGACGTCACGTCCGGCGCCATCCTGATCGACGGCCGCGATATCCGCGACTACACCCAAACCAGCCTGCGCGCCGCCATCGGCGTGGTGCCTCAGGACACCGTTTTGTTCAACGACACGATACGTTACAACATCGGCTATGGCCGCCCCGGCGCCACGCAGGACCAGATCGAGCACGCGGCGCGCCTGGCCCAGGTGCATGATTTCGTCCTGCGCATGCCCGACCGGTATGGCACCCGTGTTGGCGAGCGTGGCCTAAAACTGTCCGGCGGCGAAAAGCAGCGCGTCGCCATCGCCCGCACCATCCTCAAGGATCCCCGCCTGTTGATCCTGGACGAGGCGACCAGTGCGCTCGATACGCGAACCGAACGCGAAATAGAATCTGCCTTGCGCGCCGTCTCCGCGCAACGTACCACATTGGTGATCGCTCACCGGCTCAGCACGGTCGTCGATGCCGACGAGATCCTTGTCCTCGTCGACGGCCGCATCGCCGAACGCGGAACCCACCGCGAGCTGCTGCTGCGCGACGGCACTTACGCGCAAATGTGGGCGCTGCAAGCCGAACAGGAGGCCGCCGAGGATGTCCCTGCCCAATGAGGCAGCGCAGTGCGCCGTGTCGTCACCCCTCCCGCAGCGGAGTTTCCTGCCATGAACACGGAAGAGGCCATTCCCGCCGACAATGTCGATGACGACGATGACAATCAAATCGCATTTGAATCGCCGCCTGAAGCGCTAGCATGTGCCAGGAAATTGATGCAGGAGGGTGACTATAAGGCGGCGCTTGACCTGCTCACGGACTGGCGGGAGGAATGGCTGAGTGTTCCCCCTGCATATGACGCAATGCTTGGCCGCTGCGCGCTACGCGAGGGAGACGTGAAAAGTGCAGTTTATTATTTGACCTATGCCAGCCTTGGTTATGGCGACAGGATGCCGCCCGCACAGCGGCGAGATTTTGCCAATGCGCTGATTCTGGTCGGACGTGCGGAAGCAGCCGGACGTGAACTCAGCTATCTCGGCGCCGACGGCGAGCGCGGCCTGCGTCCGGCGCAACGCGCGGCGCTCGCAGCTTTCGCCGCACGGCGCGCCGATGCGCCGGACAGCGGGGACCCCACGCCATACGGTGTGCTCGCGCAAGCCGAGGCGCTGACGGACAGGAAAGATCTCGAAGCGGCGCGTGACCTGCTGGCGGAAGCGCTGGCAAAGCACGGCGGCCAATGGGGTGACCTGCCGGTCGAATACGAAGCGCTGCTGGGGCGCCTGTCCCTGCGATGTGGTGACCGGGAAACGGCCATAACGCGCCTGACCCGAGCGCGCGACATGTCCGGCAATTCTGTCCCCTTCAACATAAGTCAGCCGCTCGGCACAGCCTTGTTCGAAACAGGGCGGTTCACTGAAGCTGGCCCCGAACTTGATCTGGCGTACCGCGATGGCGCAACCATCGGGCGTGCGGAATTGCTCATCGCCATCAACACGTTTCGCCGCCAGACCGGCGATGGCGAACTGCTCGATACGACGTTCGCGCGAAATCTCACCCTGATCGACCCGGATCGGCATCTGGCCTATGTCGCGGTGCCGAAAAATGCCTGCACCCTGCTGAAAGCGAGCTTTATCCTCAATAGCCGCTATCGCGACGCCTATCTTGCCGGCGGCGAGACCATCCACCGTTTCTGCGGTCAACTCATGGCCAGCACGATCGCCGCGGAAATCCCATCCGGGCCTGGGAGCTTTCGCTTCGTCGTGCTGCGCCACCCCCTGCATCGCATTCTCAGCGCCTATCTCGACAAGATCGTGCGCGGCAGGCACAGGCAAATTGACCCGTACACCGAAATGCAGGTCGCCCGCACGGTTCGTGAAGCCCAGGCCGTACTTGGCCTGCAGGACGATCCGGCCAGATCGATTTCGTTCGAGGAATTCGCCCGCTACCTGGCAACCGCCGCCGACGTCCAGTTCGACATGCATTGGATGCCGCAAGTCCAAATGGTCGGGACAGACCTCAGCCGATACGATCATGTCGGCACCGTCGAACGACTTTCCGAAACATTGGCTCTCCTCGCGTCACGTTTCGGGTATGTTGACGCAACCAGCCTCGACCCGCGTTTGCTTGAGGAGGACCCGCACATCACCAAATTCAGTGAACAAGCGGACCTCAAGCAACCATATCGCGCCTTGCCGCACGAACTCGACTCGTTTGCCGACGGGGTGCCGATGCCGCCACTATTTTTCACGCCCGAATTGAAGGATCTGCTTGAGCAACGGTACGCCGCCGACGTGGCGTTGTACGCGCGTGTGTGTGAACATCGAGGCAAAGGAAGGTAAAGAAGAGGTTCTTTTTTGAAAAAAAGAACCAAAAAACTTTTGTTCTTGATAATGGTTCATACGGGGCGACGACCTCACATTGCAACCTGTGTATGCCGGACGGTTCCGCCACCGGCGCAGACCAGGCGCACCGTCCCTGGTCTGCGATCGCGTGATCTTCAGAATCGCTTATTTATACTCGATATTCACCAGAACGGAATTGGCCGCGGCGACCGGGGTTGCGTCGGTATCGGCACCGCTGCCGCTCGTCACATCAAACCCGATGCCACTCGAATACGACCAGCCCAGATCGCTCGACAATCCCACTGTCGAGGCCGCCGCCACGTAGATCCGTTCCACCGGCGTGCCGGCCCCGCACGTCGGCGCGGTGCCGCTGGCGAACAGCCGCAGCCATACGCCGGTGCTATTCGAATTGCTCACGGAATAGCCATACACGTTCCCGCTGCTGCTTTTCACGTTTGTCGCCATGCACGATGCCGCTGCATTGAGCGCGGAGAACGGCGATGCGCCCCCGGCAGTCACCGCCTGCAAGAACCCCGGCACATTGTTGGCGCTCGGCACGGTAACGACATACGGCCTGCCGGACGTGTCGCACGGCACTGCACCTTCCTGTCCCGCCGTAAAGGCCGGCAGCGTCGTATTGGATAGGCAGCCCATCAAGAGGCTTTTCGTCGCCGTCGCCGTGCCTGGCGCCACCGGCGCGTAAGGCGCCGAGAGATTGGCATCCGTCGAGGCGCCTGCGGCCAGCGGCAGCGTGCTCGCCGAAACCGGTTGCGTAGTTTGCCAAAACGATCCACTCACCGGCATCGCCACGCCGCCGGCAATGCCCTGCTCTGCCTGCGCCAGCGTGCCGGCGGTGCCCCCGGCCGTCACCGATCCCGTCGCGCCCGCCGCCAATCCAACCGTGCCAATGGCATTCGTTCCGGCGGCAAGCGCCGGCAGCGTCGCGATGCTCACCGGCTGCGTCGCCGGAAAATTTCCCACATTCACGCTGCCAATGCTGTTCGATCCCGCGGCCAGGGCTGGCAAAGCGCTCACCGCGACCGATCCGTTCACCGTCTGCGTCGCCGGCAGGTTACTGACGGTCACACTTCCGATCGTATTGCTGCCTGCCGGCAGTGCCGGCAATGCGCCGATATTGACGCTGCCGGCAACTGTCTGCGTGCCGGGAAAATTGCTGATGCTGACGCTGCCGATTGCATTGGTGCCGACAGGCAATGCCGGCATGGTGCCGATATTGACGCTGCCCGCTACCGTCTGCGTGCCAGGGAAATTGCTGATGCTGACGCTGCCAATGGCATTTGCGCCGCTCGGCAGCGCACCCAGCAGACTGACAGCCGGATTGCCGCTGATCGATACGCTACCGCTGATTTTCAGCGCCCCACCGCTGATCAGGCCCTCGAGCAGACTATCCTTGACCGGGAATGGATTGCTGGGTCCCACGGCCGCACCCGCAACATTTACCGTCACCGTGCCACCATTGCCGCCGCCGCCAAAATTGCACGGCAACACGCCGGTCCCGCTGGCGCAGAATATCGCGACACCGGGGTAACGGGATTTCCCGTCCGGCGACACATAGCCGCTCTGTGCGTGGGCACAGGCGGGATATAGGAAAACAGGCGCGAGGAGCGCCGACCAAACGATGCGCATGGCGGATCCTTGTTGCTGAAACAAATCGTGTTGCCGGGGAAGCGGCCAGTCCCGCGCGCCGCAATGGCGGTGGGCAGAGCGTGAACTAACCTAGTATGTCACTATATCTAACCTAGCTTGGGTCAGCCGGGCAACTTAATTCGCGTTGCTCCGCCGCATCGCGCGCTGCCGGGCGCGCTTGCCTTCTGTCCCGGGCTCTGTGATGGAGGGTCATGGAGACCGACACCAAACTGGCGGCCGATCTTGGCGCCGCCGGCACCGCCATCGAGGACACCATCGAATCCCTGCGTCGCGACGGGATCGGGCCGATGCCAATTGCGTCCGCCATGCTCGGCGGCGCGCTCGGGCTGCTCGCTCAGGTGATGGACGACAACGCCATCCTCAATGTGCTGCACAGCGCCGCCACCGGCGTGGCCAGTGGCGAGCTACGCCGCTCGCTTACGCCTTAGCGAGGGCCACCGGCTCCACGCCACGCGTTCGTCGGCGCGCCAACGATTTCGCCAAATCACCGGCCAGCATTGCGATGGCGCCATCATCGGCCGGCGCGCGCGGTCCAGGCGCCGGCGATGCCATCATCTGCCGCAAGGCGGCTGTCAGTCCTTCCGCGGACACGTCGCACAGGATCGCCGCCGGATCGTCGCCCACCTGCTCGGCCAATCCGCCCACCCGCGTTGCCACCAACAACCGCCGCGCCGCCAGCGCCGCCACCGCCACCCCCGACTGGCTCGCCTCCCGGTGCGACAACACCAGCCCGTCAGCCCAGCCGAGCAAGTCCGGTATTTCAGCGTCCGGCACCCAGCGGTTTTCCACGGTAACCCCCGGCAGGGCGCGCAGTGCCTCGAGTTCCGGCCGCTCCGGCCCGTGCCCCACCACCCGCACCACCAAGCCAGGGTGCGGCAGCAAGTCTGGCTGCAGCTTCGTCAACGCGATAGCGAGCAGGTCCAACCCTTTGTAGGGCAGCAACCGCCCGAAACTCAGCAGCCGGAATGGTCCGTCGCGCGACCGGGCAGGTGGCAGATCAGGCAGCTTCGTCGCCGGCAACACCGACCGGATCAGAACCTTGCCGAGCAGCAGCCCCTGCGCGTCGAGCCGCTGCGCCACATGATCCGACAGCGCCACCACCGCATCCGCCCGGCGCACGAGCGCCCGTTGCAGCACCATCTGCATCGGATATCCGTCGCCTGGATGCGGGTCGGCGTCATGCACCACAACAGCCATGGGAATATCCAGTGCGCGCAACGCCGCATACATCGCCAAATCCAGCGGACCCGGCATGGCGCACAGCGCCAGATCGGGCGCCAGCATGCGCAGCCACCGGACCAGGCGGGGCACCAGCCGCGGCGCGCTCATCGCCCGCAGCACATAGCCAACCGCACCGCCATACGTGTCAATCACCAGATCCGGCGTTGGCGCGTCGGGGTCACGCAGCAACTCCGCCCGCGCGCTGAGCGAATAAACCGAGGAACATCCCGGCACGGCGGCAAAGCCTTCCGCCCAGTCTACACAATTTCGTGGCGCCGCGCCGCGCCGCCCCCACTGCCAAACCAGGATCCTCATCCGGCCACGTCCAGTCCCAATCCGGCAAGTGCCCGCGCGAGAGGCTCTGTCCCAAGCTTCGCCTGCACCACGCGACGCGCCGCCGCGCCCAAAGCGGCACAGCGTTCAGGTGCGTCCGCGAGCCCACGCAGCGCCTGCGCCGCGTCCGCCACATCGGCCTCCGCCCAAACGGCGCCCGGTGCCTCGAATACCCTCCGCTTATCCCGCGCGGGCACCAGCGTGTAGCGCACCGGCACGCCACACGAGGCGTCGATGAAATCGGTGGTGCCGGACCAATCGGTCGCCACCACGACCCGCCCCAGACTCATCGCCTCCGCCGGCACCAGACCAAACCCCTCGCTCCGGTGCAACGACAGCACACAATCCGTGCATGCCGTCAGCGCATGATTGTCGGCCGTGGAAAAAATCCGCGTCTCCAACCGAATATTGCCCGCCCCCGCAATGGCGGACCGCAGCCGCGCCAGGTCCTCGGGCCAGTGTTCGGCATGACCCACCTTCAGAACCATCACACGGTCCGCCCGGTCGCCGAACGCTGCCCGAAACGCCTCAATCGCCGCCAGAGGGTTCTTCCGCTCGAAAGAACTCGCCAGGGAAAAGCTTGTCATAACGATAAACGCATCGGCAGGCAGCGAAAAATCTGCGCGCGACAAACCGCTCGAAACCGGCGTACGCGTCCCTACCGCATGCGGCACCACCCGCACGCGCCCTGGCGCCAAACCCTCGAGCGCCGCCGCGGCAAACCGGGACGGCACCCAGATTTCATGCACGCAGGCCGCCCCCGCATGCCAATTCGGCGCGATGGTCGGCAGCTCCCACGCGAAATAACCCACCACGCGCCTGCCGCGCAGCGCCCCGCGCGGCAGGCGCAGCAAGGCAGCCGGCAACATCGGCGCATTGACATGCAAGATCAGCGGCACCCCCTCCGGCGGCAAAGCGACCTGGCCCAATTCGGCGTGTTCGAAGTCCTCCCCCGGCACAGGCACCCCGGCGTCAAACCCCCACGCTGGCACACGCAGCTCGCCAAGCGCCGCCAGCATCAGCCGCGCCCCTTCGCCCAAGCCCGACGCACGCCGTAGCTCGCCGCCCACGCCCACGCCCACGCGCGCCGCCGGCGGCGGCTGGTCCGGACGCGGCGCCAGCCACGCGGCTCCCTGCGTAAAAGCGGCCCGCCGCCACGAAGGTGGTAGCCCGCGCCACAGCTTGTGGGCCTGGCGGTGCATTTGCTGCCGCAACGTTCGCCGTATTGTCATCAATTGAGACCGCACCGCCCCACGCCAGGCTAAATCACATCCTGCAGGACATACCGAGGGTCCACTTTGCCGTCAGAGATACAACCGCACTATAGACTCTCTTCATGGAGTCGACCGTCACCATCCGACGCCGTCCATGACAGCGTTCGAGCCCCACAGCTTGCCATTCGGCGGCATGAAGCTGAGTGCGTGGAGCGCTTTGCCCCAAAACCTGCCCCGCTTTCCGGTCCGTATAGAACTGCCCGACCTGCCGCGCTGGCAGCCGGGCAACACCGGTACCCCAGGCGTCTGGCGCTTCGCGGCACCGACGCCTGGCCCAAACGTCGTCGTCACCGCCCTCATCCATGGCAACGAAATCGCCGGAGCCCTGGCACTGGAAAGCCTCCTGCGCGCGGGACCAAACCCCACGCGCGGCACGCTGACGCTCGTTTTCGCCAACCTCGAAGCCGCCGCCCGGTTCGACCCCGACAACCCTACCGCCTCGCGCTTCGCCGACGAGGACATGAACCGCCTGTGGGATGCCGCCATTCTGACCAGCAGCCGCACCTCGCACGAATTGGCGCGCGCCCGTGCGTTGCAGCCGGTAATCGACACCGCCGATGTCCTGCTCGATCTCCACTCCATGCTGTGGCCCAGCGAGCCGCTCATTCTGTGCGGACCCAGTGAAAAGGGCAGGGCGCTCGCCCGCGCCGTCGGGGTGCCCCCCTTGGTCGTCGCCGATCACGGCCATCTCGGTGGCCGCCGCCTGATCGACTACGCGCCCTTTGTCGATCCCGCTGACCACCGCACGGCCATCCTGGTCGAGGGCGGCCCCCATTGGGAGCCTGGAACCGTCCAGAGCTTGCTCGCCACGATCGCAGCTGTCCTGAGCGCAACCGGCCTCGGCCCTTTATTGACATCTAAGGCGGCCACCCGCGTCGCCGAGGTAACTCTCGCCATCACCGCCAATTCAGGCGCCTTTACGTTCGCCGCCCCATACCGCGGGGGGGAGGTGATCAAGCATCGCAACACGTTGATCGCCACCGATGGGGGCACCGAAATCCGCACGCCCTATGACGATTGCGTGTTGATTATGCCCAGCCTGCGTCCCAGTCGCGGCCACACCGCCGTTCGCCTCGCACGGTATGTTGACAGCTACCTTGAGCCTGTCGGCGCTTAAGAAGGCGAGCGGGCGGGCAGCGGTTACAGTTGTTTCTTAAGGCATCGCCGGCTAATAAGTGCGTCAGCACGCCGTCAAATATGCCTTTTCAAACAAAAGCTTAGGGCCCGTTCGACCCGGCAAACTGATTCAGTCAATAACGAACGGCCCTTAAGTGCCGGCGGGCTCGATACGATCCTGGTCAACGATCTTCCAGTTCGATCCCGGTTCACCGCCCTGGCGGCGGCTACTCTCCATGATCTCCGACGAGCTCCGATGTCCGTCCAGCCCATGCTTGGCGGCGCGGTGACCTTCCTCGGTCGCAGCACTTCGGAAGTAGGTCAGCACATGCACCCGCACCGCGCTCGTGCGGCACCCCACCGGCGCTGTCCGCTCCACGAGCTGGATCAGGTCACGCAATTCCATGCCTTCGCGCAGGCAAATTTCCCGCAACGCGTCCCAAACCTCGGGCTCCAGCCGCATGCTCGTGCGGCCCCCGCCGGCGGTGATGTTGCGATTGACGAGCCTGCTGGCAGCCATCCTACACTCCCGCTAAACGCATACGATTGACTTATCGTATTTAACGCACATCCGCACCAGTGCTAGGAGAATTTTGTCGCAATCGGCAATTCCGTGGTGTTTATTCACCTGGAGCACGCAAATTTAGCGCCAGGGCATGCAGGCCGCCCTCCAATTCAGCCGCCAAAGTCTCATACACCGCGCGCGATCGCGCAACCCGGCTGAGGCCGCTGAACGAAGCGGAGACAAGCGTCACATTGAAATGCGTCGCGCCACCAGGCGCCGCGCCAGCATGCCCTGCATGGCGCTCCGAATCATCTACCACCGCGATCACAGTCGGTTCAAAGCGCGCGCGCAAAGCCGCCTCAAGCCGTGCCGCCCGCGACAATTCGATCATGACGAATGGGCCTCCTGGCCTGGCGTTGCAAGCTCGGTGCGCCGATTTGGGCGCAACCATGTCGGGCTTGCCGCCGCACCGGCCGTGCGCACATAACGTCTCATGACCCGACGCACAAACCGCACGCGGGCTTGGGCACCCGATCCGGACGCACCGGGCCGGCTCTGCGACATGCCTGGCTGCACCCACGAAGGCGAGTACCGCGCACCCAAATCACGTGACAATCTTCGCGACTATTTCTGGTTCTGTCTCGATCACGTCCGCACCTACAACGCCGCCTGGGACTTCTACAAAGGTATGTCGTCGAGCCAGATCGAGGCGCACATGCGCTCCGACGTCAGTTGGCAACGCCCCACCTGGCCGCTCGGCCGCCTCGGCCGCGGCGCCGTCGAGGACGAGGCCATTATCGACCGCCTCGACATATTGGGTGCCGCCGGCTTTCGCCGAGGGCCCCGGCCACTCGCCGAAACCGCGCCATCAGCCTTGCGCGATCCGCTGCACACGCTGGGTTTACCCTGGCCGGTCTCGCTCGACTATGTGAAGACGCGTTACAAGGCGCTCGCCAAGGTGCACCATCCCGACGCCAACGGTGGCGATCGGGCGGCAGAGGAGCGGCTCAAGACAATCAATCTGGCTTATGCCGCCCTGCGTGCCCATTTCATCGGTGGGTCAGCGATGGCCGCCCCCTGAAGGGTGCCCCCGTTTCACTGGTGCACACCGGCCGGGCCCGGGGTAATGTTCAGGCCGCTCCCTGCCAGTCCTTTGTGCCGAGCGGCCACTAAACAGGAATTTTGACGCTGATGAACAAGATGTCCGCCTTCGCCGACACGGGTCCCACCGCCGGGCTGACATTGTCGGGCCTCGGCCTGCCGGATACGACGGTCGATGCCCGCGCCTCCTTCGCCATCGATGCGGACCTCCAGGTGCCGGCCTTTGCGGCCCGCGCCGAGCATGTGCCCGACATCGACGACGCCTATAAATTCGATCGCGAGACGACATTGGCGATCCTGGCCGGCTTCAGCCACAATCGCCGCGTCATGATCCAGGGCTATCACGGCACCGGCAAAAGTACCCACATCGAACAGGTCGCTGCCCGTCTCAATTGGCCCTGCATCCGCGTCAATCTCGACAGCCACATCAGCCGCATCGACCTCATCGGCAAGGACGCCATCGTCCTCAAGGACGGCAAACAGATCACCGAATTCCGCGAGGGCATCCTCCCCTGGGCGCTGCAGCACGCCTGCGCCCTGGTGTTCGACGAATACGACGCCGGCCGGCCGGACGTGATGTTCGTCATCCAGCGCGTGCTCGAGGTCGAAGGCAAACTAACATTGCTGGACCAGAACAAGGTCATCCGCCCACACCCGTCTTTCCGCCTGTTCGCCACCGCCAACACGGTGGGCCTCGGCGACACCACTGGATTGTACCACGGCACCCAGCAGATCAACCAGGGCCAGATGGACCGCTGGAACATCGTCGCCACCCTGAATTACCTGCCGCACGCCCAGGAGACCGCCATCGTCCTGGCCAAAATGAAAATCGACCCGAAGGACTCCGCCGCGCGCAAACAGATCGAAAGCATGGTAGCGCTCGCCGATCTCACCCGCGCAGGCTTCATCAACGGCGATCTCTCCACAGTGATGTCGCCCCGCACTGTCATTACGTGGGCCGAAAATGCCCGCATCTTCGGCGGCGACATCGCGTTCGCGTTCCGGCTGACGTTCCTGAATAAATGCGACGAGGCTGAACGCAGCACGGTCGCGGAATATTATCAGCGGTGCTTCAATGCTGATCTGCCCACCAGCGGCGCGGTGCGACGTGTGCCGTAAGAAGACTTCCTTTTTGAAGAAAAGAAGCAAGAAACTCTTAAATTATGTCGAGCCTAGCGGCGCTTAGGAAGAAGGAGATGTGCGGATGCGTTATTCCTACTTTTTCTTAAGCGCCGCTAGGCTCAACATAATTTTTTCGCTTCTTTTTTTCAAAAGAGAAGGCCTTCCTTCCTTCCTATGACCAAGGACACTACCCGCGCCGAGGAATTCAAACGCGCCACCGCCGGCGCCGTTCGCGCGCTCGCCCAAACCCCCGACGTCCAGGTCGCCTTTCAGCCAGGCCCATCCGGCCTCGCCGGCAAGCGCGCCCGCCTCCCGGTGCCTTCGCGCGCCCTTCCAGAACCCGAAATGACCCGCCTGCGCGGCACCGCCGACAGCCTCGCCTTGCGCCTGCGCCACCACGACGACATCATCCACGCCCGCAGCCTACCCGCCGAACGCGACGGTCGCACCATCTATGACGCTCTCGAACAGGTCCGTATCGAAGTTTTCGGCGCCCGCCACATGGAAGGTGTCGCCGCCAACCTCCAGGCCAAGCTCGCCGATATTTGCGAAACCGAAGGCTACGACCGCATGACGCGCAAGGACCAGCTCCCCGCGTCCGCCGCCCTGGCCCTCCTCGCCCGCGAACGCATGAGCGGCGTCAAACCCCCGGCCGCCGCCGAAACCATCCTGCAACACTGGCGCCGTGACCTCGCTGCCGACGCCAACCAGGCGCTCGACGACATGTCACGCACGCAGGACGACCAGGTCGCCTTCGCCCACGCCGCCCGCCGCCTGCTCGCCGCACTGAACCTCGCCGAGGCCGAAGCCGAAATCGAGCAGGAGCCCCAGGGAGACGAGAAAGAGGAACAAGGCGAACAATCCGGCGCGCAGGACAATGCAACCGATACCGAAGGCCAGAAACAGTCCGACCAGGAACAGATGCTGGCCGCCAGCCCCGAAACAACCGACGGCGAAAGCACCGCCGACGAATCCGGTGAAGCCGAGGAAGAAGCCTCCACCGAAGTGGAAGGCGACGACCAGCCCGCCGGCCCCCAGCCAAAGCGCGAACGCCCCGACACCGATCCCGAAACGCATTACCGCGCCTACACCCGCGCCTTCGACGAGGAAGTGGACGCCGAGGATCTCTGCGATACCGACGAACTCGCCCGCCTGCGCCAGCAACTCGACCAGCAACTCCACCATCTTCAAGGCGTCGTCAGCCGTCTCGCCAACCGCCTGCAACGCCGTCTGCTCGCGCAACAAACCCGCGCCTGGGAATTCGACCTCGAGGAAGGCATGCTCGACGCCGGTCGCCTCGCCCGCGTCGTCGTCAACCCCATGCAGTCGCTCTCCTACAAGCGCGAGCGCGACACCGAATTTCGCGACACCGTGGTCTGCCTGCTGATCGATAATTCCGGCAGCATGCGCGGCCGCCCGATCACCGTTGCGGCCATGTGCGGCGACATTCTGGCACGCACCCTGGAACGATGCGGCGTGAAAGTCGAAATCCTCGGCTTTACCACGCGCGCGTGGAAGGGTGGCCAAAGCCGCGAACGCTGGGTGCACGACGGCAAACCACGCAATCCCGGCCGTCTCAACGATCTGCGCCACATCATCTATAAATCAGCCGACGCCCCCTGGCGCCGCGCCCGCCGCAATCTCGGCCTCATGCTCCGCGAGGGCCTGCTGAAGGAAAATATCGACGGCGAAGCCCTGCTCTGGGCCTACCGCCGTCTCACCTCCCGGCCCGAACACCGCCGTATCCTCATGGTCATCAGCGACGGCGCCCCGGTGGACGACAGCACCCTCTCGGTCAATCCGGGCAATTTTCTCGAACGCCACCTGCGCGAAGTCATTCGGGAAATAGAAGGCCGCGACTTCGTCGAACTGATCGCTATCGGCATCGGCCACGACGTCACCCGCTACTATCGCCGTGCTGTCACCATTGTGGATGCCGAAGAACTTGGGGGCACTATGATGAAGAAACTTTCTGAATTGTTCGACGAAGACGCCGCCGAAGCCTGGATCCGGGCGACATTGGAACGGTCGGCGATTGTGGTGTGAGGAAGGAAGGAAGCAGTTCTTTTTTGAAAAAAAGAACCAAAAAACTTTTGCTCCTGGGTTCGGCGGTGCCGTTTCTTGGCATGCTTGGCGGCATCGGCTTCGTGAACCGCGTCACTCCGTTTATACTTGGTTTGCCGCTACCGCTTGCCTGGATAACGATCTGGGTCGTGCTCACCGTTGCCATCATGGCCGCAATCTACGCGCTCGACCCCGCCAACCGCTCCCCCCATGGCATTGATCCGCCAAATGCCCCGCGTCATTGAAACTGCATCGTCGGCCGTCGCCGTAGGGTGCGCTTCAACCCACCGACGTCCAACCGCCAGACGGAAGCAGACTGAACGACGGACCTTAAACGACAAAAGTTTTTTGGTTCTTTTTTTCAAAAGAGAGCAATTTCTTTTGCTTTTCTGTTCCCCGATTGCGTGGAAAACGCCGTGAGCGTCGCGCTTCTGATCATCCTGCTGGCAGCCGCCTGTGCGCTGCTGCTCGGCCTCGCCGCCCGGCGCGGCCACGACATGGATCTGGAACAATGGTCGGTGGGTGGCCGCAGTTTCGGCACGGTGTTTGTGTTTCTGCTGCTGGCCGGCGAAATCTACACCACCTTTTCGTTTCTCGGCGCCAGTGGCTTCATCTACGGCCACGGCGCCGGTGCCTATTACATTCTCGCCTACCTCACGCTGAACCAGGTCATCGGCTACTGGCTGCTGCCCCTCGTATGGCGCACCGCCAGGCGCGAGCATCTCGTCTCGCAGCCGCAATTCTTGGTTCGCCAATATGGCAGCCCGGCGCTTGGAATCCTGGTCGCCATCATCGGCGTCGCCGCCATGATCCCCTACCTCGTGCTGCAATTCACCGGCCTCGGCATCATCGTCTCCATCGCCTCCAACGGAGCCATGTCCCGCGCCGAAGCGGTGTGGCTGGGTGCGGCGATCGTCACAGGCTATGTCATGATCTCCGGCATGCGCGGCGCCGCCTGGAACGCGGTGATAAAGGATTTGCTGATCCTGGCGGCGGTCGTGTTCCTCGGCATCTATCTGCCGCTGCATTATTACGGCGGCATCGGCCCGATGTTCCGCGCCATAGACCACGCAAAGCCTGGATTTCTGGCTTTCCCCGCCCGCGGCAACAACGTCGTCTGGTTCCAGACCACGGTGCTGCTGAATGCCATGGGCGGGTTCATGTGGCCGCATATATTCAGTTCCATTTTCACCGCCCGCGGCGAACGTATACTGCGCCGCAATACTGTCGTCATGCCGCTCTATTCATTGATGTTGCTGTTCGTGTTCTTCGCCGGATTTGCCGCCGTTCTGCAAGTGCCCGGCCTGCAGGGCACGTCGATCGACCTCGCGCTCGTAAAACTTTGCGCACAAACCTTCCCGCCATGGTTCGTCGGCGTGATCGGCGCCACCGGACTGCTGACCGCTCTGGTTCCCGGCGCGGTGTTGCTGACGGCCGCCGCAACGATGCTCGCGAATGATCTCTACCGCGCCGGCGTTCATCCCGCGGCTTCAAACGCCGCGGTCACCCGCCTGGCCAAAGCCTTGGTGCCCGCCATCGCCGCCATCGCGGTGCTTTTCACGTTGCAAGGCGGCGCCACGATCGTAGCCCTGCTGCTCATGGGCTACAATCTCGTGACACAATTCTTCCCGGCAGTCGTCTTCAGTTTCGCCAAGCGCAATCCGGTGACATCGCAGGGCGCTTGTTGCGGCATCCTGGCCGGCACCGCAGCAGTGACGGTGCTGACGCTGACAAATACCAGCCTGGCCGAAATGCTGCCGTTCCTGCCGGCTTCGTTGCAGGACATGAATATCGGCCTCGCGGCGCTGATCCTGAATGCCGGCGTCAACGCAATCGTCAGCGCCGCGACCCGCCCGCGCGTGGCCGCGCAAAACGCTTGATGGAATGGGAATTTGGACATCACCATGCCCGCGCGTCACTACAACCTGATTGCCGGCCCGACAACTCGATTCAGTTAATTTCGAACGGGACCTAAGCGATAGCGTCTTCGCCATGGCAATGACGTTGCTGGTGCTGCACAGGCCAACAGACGCAGCTCAATCATTTTGTTCGCGTAGACCGCGATCTCGCTCGGTTCCATGTCGCTGTTCTATTTGTAGTGTCGTTAATCCCGTTCAGCACCCCGCTCATGGGCAGCTTCATTGCTATCGTGTCGCATTGGTCATCTACTGGCTGAACAATTTCTGCTCGGCCTCGTTCTGCTGTCAAGTTGGCGCCTGGCGCGGCGCCGGAGCCTGGTATCGGCCGCCATGGAGGAAGGCTCGACCGTCATTGAGCGGCGCATTATCGTGGCGTCGGCGATATATGCAAGTGTCGCCGCCTTATACACCTTCAACACCCGCCTGGAGCCTGGGCTACATCATTCTTGTGCAATCGAATTATGCCGTCGGGCGCGGGCCTCTCAGGCAGCTGGTACCCTGATGCCAACCTGACATAAGCTTTCCGTACGGCACAACCGGCGCACTCAACGTTGGTAAACACGCCATGTGAAAGTCGCTCACCCGCATAAATGTAAAATAAAAACGGTGAGCGAACATGGCCCCGGAAACATTCAGAGGCCGCACTCAGACGGGGCACTGAGGATGCTGGGGATAAGATTACGCTTATATGGCGCTTATGCTGCGCCGCAAAAACGGCATGGAATTTTTATGCCGTTATCAAGTAGTACCCATTGGTTAGCTCGTTATTGCAACGTGAATCTTTCGGGGGTCGTTGGGCTGTGTCAATAAATCGGCTGCTTCTTGCGTGCACTGCGGTTGGCGCCGGTTGCGCGCTTGTAACCTCGCCCGGTCGCGCACAATCCGCGGCGGCGCCGAACGTCAACCTCGTTCCGGCACCGGTGCCGTCCGCCGCCGCGTCGGTGGATTGTTCGAAAAATCCCGACCCCTACAAAAATTATTCCTGCCTCGATGCCTATTTGGGCACCGACGTTGGTCAGCGACTGGTGAACTACTATAAACTGGAATGGGGCCAGTCAGGTCCGCCATCCGACCCCAGCGCACCGGCGGGCCGCAGGGCCGACTGGCCTACCACGCCGGAAACCACGCCGCCTATGCCGTTTACGGAATGGCCCTACGGCGGCACGACGCCGATCGGAGTCGTGCGGCCCGGCTCGGTTGACAGCCCGCTCATGGTGGCGATCGCCAACACATCCATCGGCAAATTCCTGACCGAAAATGACTTCCAGATCTATGGCTGGGTCGATCCCGGCATGAACATCAGCAGCAATACGCAGCGCCCGGCCGGCAACGCGCCGATTGCCTACGCCTACACGCCCAACACGGTGCAACTCGATCAGGCGGTGGTTTATCTCGACCGCTTCCCCGACACGGTGCAGACCGACCATATCGACTGGGGCATGCGGTTCTCCGCCATATTCGGCGAGAACTACCGTTACACGACCGCCTACGGCATATACAGCTACCAGCTTCTGAAGCACAATAATCAGAACGGTTACGACTTTCCGATGGTCTACGGTGAGGTGTTCATACCGTTTGTGTTTCAGGGAATGATGATCCGGGTTGGGCGCTACATTTCGCTGCCGGATATCGAGGCGCAACTCGCGCCGAACAATTACATGTATACGCACTCGCTGACTTATGCAGTGGACAACTACACAAACACTGGCATCATGACGACGACGGCATTGACCAAACAGCTCTTCCTGCAGGCCGGCGTCGCGGTGGGGACGGAGGCGGCGCCCTGGCACGTGGGCGAGACCGAAGCCAACCCGTATCCTAATCCGCTCTACCCTGGAAGAACCTTCCTCAAAGATCCCGGCGCGCAGTTTCCCACCTACACGGTGTGCGTGCGCTACAGCTGGCATGACGAACGCGATAATCTTCAGCCCTGCATGAACGGCGTCAACAACGGACGTTGGGGCTATAACAACCTGCAATGGTACGGCTTTACCTATTATCACAAATTTAACGACCATTGGCATATTGACTTTGAATTCTACGATGAGAGCCAACGTGGGGTGCCGAACGCCAACAACTCGGAGGTGCAGACCATCTACGCCAACGGCGGCACGCCGTTCTCGCCACAGTTTCTGCCCTTCAACGCGCCCAATCTGGCGCATTGCAAAAACGCTCTGGTGCTGTCCTGCACCGCCACCGGCATCGGCGCCACGTCGTACCTCAACTATTCGCCCGATCCGCTGAATAATTTCTCGTTCCGCCCTGAATACTATGCCGATAACCAGGGGCAGCGCATGGGTACGCCGACCGACTATTATGAGTTCTCATTCGGATGGCAGCATTGGCTGTCGCCGCAATTCGAAATGCGACCAGAGGTTGGCTATTACCGCTCAATCGATGGGATCGCTTTCAACGGCAACCCAACCCACGGCATCGCACCCAACAAGAATCACACTTACTTCGCCGGCGGCGATATAATTATGCACTTTTGATACACTCGGTAACGTATTGTGCCGTGGCGCGGCGCCAGGCCGATGGGATGCCGATGACAGGTGGCCTAGGCGCGCGAACGATGCTACGGGGCGCCGGAGCGGTTCCATCCGCTTGTGTCGGCCCTGCCGCGACACCGCGGTTGCCCCGTGCAGGTATTGCCGAGCTTGCTGGAGGCTTACGTGAGTAACGCACCTGACCACGAACCTGGCGCCGCGCCGGAGCATTCCGGCGTGGACAGCGCGCACGACGCAATCACGCCGGGTGTGACGCTGCCGGTGGCCGCGCAAGGCGTGGTGCTGATCGTTTTTGCCATCATCCTCTTCATCACGTTCTTCGGCCTGCCGGCCCTGTTCGGCCGCGCCGCCGCCGGCACCGAGGACGCCGCACCGCAGACCGCCGCATTCAGGCCCACCGACCAGCAATGGGCCGGCCTGAAAATCCAACCCGTCACGCAGCCCGACACGGCGCCGCAGGTGGATACCGAAGGGCGTATCGCGCTCGACGACGATGTCAGCACCTCGGTGTTTTCGCCCTATTCCGGCCGGGTCACCCGCGTCATCGCGCGCGCCGGCGACGTCGTCGCCGCCGGCGCGCCACTCTTCGCAGTGCAATCCAACGAACTCGCGCAGGCGCAAAACGATATGGTCAGCGCCCTGGCCACACTGAAAACCGCCCGCGCGCAACTCGATCTCGCCACCACGAACGAGAATCGTCAGCACCAGCTCTATCTTGGCCACGGCGCAGCACTGAAGGATTGGCAGCAAAGCCGCGTCGACCTGGCCACCGCCCAGGGCGGCCGCAACAGCGCAGAAATCGCAGTCGCCGCAGTCCGCAACCGCCTGGCCATTCTCGGCCTCAGCTCGCACGATATCAGCCGCATCGAAAGCACCTCGAACCTCGAGACCGTGTCGGCCGACACCGTGGTGCGTGCGCCAATCGCCGGCACCATTACGCAACGTCAGGTCAGCCCAGGGCAGAACATTGTCGGCAGTGTCGCGAGCCAGGGCAGCGCCGGCGCGGTCTTCGTCATCGGCAATCTCAGTCGTCTCTGGATGGTCGCCCTTGCCCCCGAAACGGATGCGCCACGCTTCCACGTGGGTGATGTCGCCCGCGTCACTGTGCCGGCCTTTCCAGGCCGCGTGTTCGATGCGCGGGTAACCTACGTCGCACCGATAATCGATCCCAATACGCATCGGCTTCTCGTCCGCGCCGAGGTCGAAAATCCCGATGGCGCGCTCAAGCCGGACATGCTGGCGCAGTTCGAAATCGTCACCGGCCACGCCGCGCCCACCGTGACGGTGCCCGAAAACGCGGTCGTATATGAAGGCGCGGATGCGCATGTCTGGGTGGCCGACCCTGCCGCCAAAACGTTGGCACAGCGTGACATTGCGGTTGGCCCCGCGATTCACGGTCTGGTCCAGGTGGTGAGCGGTTTGAAGCCGGGTGAACGCATTGTCACCAGCGGCGCGGTCTTTATCGATCGCACACTCAACGGCGAATGACAGTGCCGAGAAGCTCAAGGATTTAAGTGCATGAGCGGCCTGTTTTCGGTTGTTCTTCACCAGCGCGTCCTCATGGCCGTGCTGATGATCTTCGTCTTCGCCGCCGGCGTCGTTAGCTTTATCAACCTCAACATCGAAGCCTATCCCGATCCGGTCCCGCCGCTGGTTGACATCGTCACCCAGAGCAGCGGCCAGAGCGCCGAAGAAATGGAACGTTACATTACCATTCCAATCGAAGTGCAGATGGCGGGCATTCCAAACATCACCGCCATCCGCACCGTCAGCCTGTTTGGCCTGTCCGACGTCAAGGTGCAATTCAGTTACGCTTTTTCTTATGAGGAGGCGGAACAACGGGTCATCAACCGCCTCTCCCAGCTTTCCCCGCTGCCGAACGGCGCGCAGCCGGGAATTTCGCCTGAAAGCCCAGTCGGCGAAATATTCCGCTATCGCGTTGTTGGCCCGCCGGGCTATTCAGTCACCGACCTCAAAACGATCGAGGACTGGATGCTCGAGCGCCGCTTCAAGGCGGTGCCGGGAGTGGTGGACGTCAGCGGCTGGGGCGGCAAGACGAAAACATTCGAAGTCCGTATCGACCAGGCCAGGCTCGCGCATTACGGCGTTACCTTGCCGCAGGTCATCGCGGCGCTGAACAATGCCAACGTCAACGTCGGCGGCCAGACCGTCAATTTCGGCGACCAGGCGGCCGTCGTCCGCGGTGTCGGCCTGATCCATTCCATGGACCAGATCCGCGACACCATGATTGCGCAGAACAACGGCAGTCCGCTGCGCATCCGTGACGTGGCCGACGTGCGTGTCGACCACCTGCCGCGCCTCGGCATCGCCGGCCAGGACAATGATGACGACATCGTGCAGGGCATCGTGCTGATGCGGCGCGGCGCCGAAAGTCTGCCGACCATCCAGAAGCTCGAGGTACTGGTCGACACGATCAACGCCACCGGCATCCTGCCCCCCGGTGTGCGCATCGAGCGTATTTACGACCGGTCCGGCCTCATTCACGTCACCACCCACACCGTGATGCACAACGTGGTCGAAGGCATATTGCTGATTTTCATCCTGCAATATATTTTCCTCGGCGACTTGCGTAGCGCGCTGATCGTGGCGGCGACCATACCGTTCGCCTTGTCATTCGCCATCGCGCTCATCCTGCTGCGCGGCGAATCGGCGAATCTGCTCTCCGTTGGCGCGATCGATTTCGGCCTCATCGTCGACGCCACAGTCATCATGATGGAAAACATTATTCGGCGGCTCGCGCAGCCGCGCGCCGAACGTTTCCGCACCTCCGTTATCCAGCGCATGCGTATGGCCAGCAGCCTCGGCGGCAAATCCCTGGTCATCGCGGTGGCCGCGACCGAGGTCAGCCAGGGCATTTTCTTCGCCGCCGCCATCATCATCGCGGCCTTCGTGCCGCTGTTCACCCTCAGCGGCATCGAGGGTCACATCTTCGGCCCGATGGCAAAAACCTACGCTTACGCCATCGCCGGTGGCCTCATCGCCACCTTCACGATCACGCCTGCCTTGAGCGGCATATTCCTGCCCGACAAAATGACCGAGCGTGACACCTGGTTCGTGCGCAAATTGCACGCCATCTACCAGCCCGTCATGCGCCTCGCGCTCGCCAACCGCGTGCTGACATTGGGCGGCATGGCTGTGTTGCTGGTCGTCTGCGCCCTGTGCACGCGTTCGCTCGGGCTTGAATTCCTGCCCAAGCTCGAGGAAGGCAATCTCTGGATCCGCGCCACCATGCCCACATCCATTTCGCTGGAGGCGGGCGATGCGCCGGTGAACGAGATGCGCCGCATCATCAAGAGCTATCCCGAAATCATCACCGCCATTTCGCAACACGGCCGCCCGGACGATGGTACCGATGCCACCGGCTTCTTCAACGCCGAGTTTTTCGTCCCCCTCAAACCGTTCGACACCTGGCCGTCCGGCATCGACAAGGAAAAGCTGGTGGCCGAAATGTCGGCCCGCCTGAGCCGCGCCTTTCCCGGCGTCGATTTCAACTTCTCCCAATATATCGAGGATAATGTCGAGGAAGCGGCATCAGGCGTAAAGGGCGAAAACTCCGTCAAGCTCTATGGCGGCGACCTGAACGTGCTGGAAGCTACGGCCAACAAGATCGCCGACGTGATGAAAACCGTGCCCGGCATCGCCGACCTCGCCGTGCTGCGTTCGCTCGGTCAGCCCACCGTGCGGATCGACGTGGATCGCGTCCGCGCCGCGCGCTACGGCCTCGCACCAGGCGACATCAACACCACCATCCAGGCGGCCATCGGCGGCCAGGCGGCTGGCAACCTCTATGAGGAAGGCAGCGACCGCAATTTCCCCATCATCGTTCGCCTCAACCCCAAGGACCGCCAGAGCCTCGATGCGATCAACAGAATCGTCATCAGCGCCCCCGCGCCGGGCGGCAACGGCACCATACCGATCCCGCTATCTGAGGTCGCCCGCGTCCGGCTGGCCTCCGGTGCCTCCTTCATCTATCGCGAAGGGCAGGAACGTTACATTCCCATCAAATTCTCGGTGCGCGGCCGCGATCTCGGCACCGCCGTGCTGGAAGCGCAGCAAAAAGTGGCTCAGCAGGTCATCATCCCCGGCGGCTACCACACGGAATGGGTCGGTGAATTCGGCAATCTGCAGGACGCCATCGCCCGCCTTTCGGTCGTCGTGCCCTTGGCCTTCGTCCTGATCTGCCTGCTGCTTTACGTGAACTTCGGCTCCGTCACCGACATGCTGCTCGCCGCCAGCGTCATCCCCATGGCGATCATCGGTGGCATCCTGATGCTTTACGTGACCGGCACCGCCTTCAGCGTTTCGGCAGCCATCGGCTTCGTCGCCCTCATGGGCATCGCCGCCATGGACGGCATCATCGTCGTCACGTTCTACAACCAGCAGCTCGAATCAGGCTTCGAGCGTGAAATTGCCATTGTGCGCACGTGCGAAACACAGATGCGGCCCGTGGTCATGACCTGCATTGTCGCCATGGTCGGTTTGCTGCCGGCGGCGGTCTCCACCGGCATCGGATCGCAGGTGCAACGGCCACTCGCGCTCGTGGTGGTCGGCGGCATCACCCTGGCACCCGTCCTGTTCCTCACCGTTCTGCCAGTGCTGATCGACATGTTCTCGCGTCGCGTGACGGAATCGCAATCCACCGGCCCGGCCGTGGCGGTCGCGGAATGACTATCATCCGCCGTAATACCAACCCGCATTGAGCGTTACGCATGGCAACGAAGAGTACAGGCCCAAGGAAGCAGTTCTTTTTTGAAAGAAAGAACC
>Ga0116228_10000981_pt1 | contig 23231 bp, 27 predicted proteins | sample S1TSphfallax_2_FD_89694 | JGI IMG/M metagenome (GOLD analysis project Ga0116228, IMG submission 89694) | Host-associated microbial communities from peat moss isolated from Minnesota, USA - S1T2_Fc - Sphagnum fallax MG | ecosystem: Host-associated > Plants > Peat moss > Unclassified | place...
CGCCGTCGGTTATCCACCGCGCTCCGCTCAGCGTCTTCCGTTAGAGAAACTTGTTTCGTTTCTTTGTTAGAAGAGTTACGGATGCCGATTTCAGAATCGGACCAGTGACTTAAGTCACTTCCGTGCGTGTGATAGCACGATAGTCGTGCGAGTGATAGCACGTGCCTGCGTGCGAGTGATAGCACGACACTATTCACAGCTTATCCCCGAATTTAAGTTGCTGACTCAAATGGCGGACGATTCGAGAAATGGGCGGCCGTGTTTTGAGCCGAAATGTCAGCAGCTTTCGACCGTCTGTTCTTTGTTCCACGTGGAGCCTGTAACCTGGGAGCGCTTGAGCCATCGCAATCCGGCGTAGATAAATTGCAAAGTCCGACAGGCGCATCGCGCTCCCCGACTTTGCATGCAGATATTCGACGTCAAACTGCCAACCTGCTTTTTGCTGACCGGCGTGTTTGCGGACCAACCGATAGAGCCATCGCTCGATGCCGCCCGTGAGCGAGAAGTAGATGGGATCGAGGGTGAGGATGAGGCTCGAGTCCAACAACCCACTGTAGAACCAGTCCGGCAGGATGAGCGAGATGCCGCTGGGCCGACCCGCGGCGTCCGCCTGCTCCTTCCATTCGTTGATCCAGGAGAACCGGTGCTGACGCCGCGAGGCAATCTGCCGGATCGAGGTCGCGACTGTCGTCGACTGCAGGCGGTCGAGCGACGCCTTGAGCCGATCGTAATTGCGGCTATCCGTACCACGCCCGACGAAGCGCAGGATCTCGTACGGCGTCGCGACCATCAGCCGTGACGTCGGCAGGCCTTTGTCGCGGGCCTCCACAATCTGCGAGGCGGCCCAGATCAGGACGTCCGCATCCCAGATCGTGGCGATCCCGTGTTCGTGGGTACCCTCCACACGCAGCGACACGTCCTTCGTGCGGAAGCTGATAGGCCGGGTCCGCTTGGACTTGGCCAGCGAGAAAAAGGGATAAGCCATCAAGTCTTGCGAATCGCGAGTCGCGAGGTCGCCCGGGAGCGAGCGAAAGACCGGGAGCTTTGACTCGCCAGGTTCGTCGCGAGCTGAGGATGGGTTGGTCATGCGGTTTGGGCGCGGGCGACTAGACGAGATCGTTGTAATTGGCATCGGACGTGTTATCGCAGATCCGCGCATTGGCCCAGGCCTCCAGATCCGCAATCGCATAGACGACCCGCCGACCGAATTTGCGGAAGCGCGGTCCGCCACCAATCACGCGGCGCTTCTCCAAGGTCCGCGGGGAGATTTTCAAAAAATCTGCTGCTTCCTTGTTATCGAGAAAGAGCGGCGCCGGCTTGTTCGAGTCTTGGGTCATTGAATTACTCTTTCAGTCGTCTTCAGGCGGTCGCAGAACAATCGCTGCGATGTGCAGGGAGTGTTAGATAATCTCAGCGCGTTGAGCAGGGAGAATCGGAATGCCGGGCGATTCCTCCCTGCAATCAACTCGAGTCGAGGTTCAGCAAGGAGCGGTAGCCGCCGGCTGCCAGGGCACGCCCCCGCTTGAGCAAATACCGAACCTGCGCTCGGATCTCACTGTCGGGAGACCAGTCGGCGGTAACCGCCTCCGAGCCGAATAGGGCCTCGGCAATATCCCGGTGCGACGCGCCGGCATCGGCCCCGTCCAACGATTGGAGGATTCGTGCATGGATCAGCGCTGAACGGGTCGGGCGGAAGCGGATGCTCGACTGCGCACCCTCTGCGGAACCGTAAGACGCATCGAATGCTTTTACAGCCCGGCAACAGACGTCGAGAGCGGCGCCCGCGCTTACCTGATAGCCGTAAGGAGCGTCTGCGGCCAGGTCAGAAGCTATTACGGCGCGCGTGACGCCAAGGGAATGTTTAGCGGTAACGTGCAACCCCGTTCCATCGTGCGCCAGGGATTTTCGACCCGGAATGCACCACAGCTGAAACGACGGCGCTGCATCGGCGACGCTCGACGGCGTCAACACCACGCTCGACACCGGCGTCGGCGACCAGATCGGTTCCGCCGATCTTGCGTCCAGCCCGGGGTCCTCCCAAATCTTGAGGCCCCACGATGCAGCCGGCGGTATCGCACCTCGGGACCGCGTGGCCCAGGCTGCCCGGTACAGCGCATTGCGACGCAAATACTCCCAAGCCAGACAGACAGGATCCAAACGCAAGGTGTATAGGTAAGCGGCCGAACCGCGCCACGTCGGTAGTTCGTAGTCCTTCACACGATCTCCAATCAATCCCATATTGCATTTCCCGTGTTATTTAAATAACACGTAATACACGATGACTGATATGGACTGAAAAAGCAAAGAGGGGCCCGCTGCCGATATTACTCTTATCCCTGTTTTATCCCGGTGACCATACCTCAAACGGGCAGAGCCACATTAAGGCCATTAGGACATTAGCCCTATTGCGTGTTATTTTATAAACACATAATAATGGCGCAGGACGTTGCGCAGGGAGCACTTCGCGTGTCGATTCACACCATATCGGTTGCACGGACCCCGCCACTCTTGCGCTGTATGCGTGGACTAGGGAGGTTCGCAGCATGAGCGAGTCATTGAAGGCAGCGGTTACTCGAGCCGTCTTGCGGCTATTGGACCCCTTGGTCCGCCTATTGCTGGAGGCCGGCATTGGCGTGGGTGAATTCCACCAGCTTGCCAAAATGGCCTTTGCGCGAGCGGCGCGCGACGCAGCACCGGAGGCTCGCCCCAATATCTCTCGCATCGCGGTGCTCACCGGCATCCCACGGGGCGAGGTCACCGAGATTCTCGGCCGTCCCGATGATCAGCCGCCGGCGGTGGAACGCGGAGGACAGCGTGCGGAGCGCGTGCTCCAAGGCTGGTGGAACGACCCCGAATTCTGCGACGCCGATGGCATCCCTTTACAACTGCCGTTGCGGGGTCCGAAGAGATCATTCGCGGCCTTGGTCAAACGCTATGCCGGCGACCCGCGCACCACAACGCTCGCGAAGGAGCTCCTGCGGGTCAAGGCGGTTCGCCGCGCGCCCGATGGGAAACTGGAAGTCTTGAGCCGCACGTTCGTCACCGCCCGATGGGACAATACCGGGATAGAGATGGTCGGTGACCATGTCCGGGACCTCTTGGACACGCTCGTCCATAACCTCAAACATCCCAGTCGGCCCCGGTATGCGCGCTTCGTCGCCAATGCCGAGCTGGATCCGCGTTATGTGCCGCTGCTGCTTCGCGACATTACCCAGCAGGCAGAGGTTCTCGCTGATACTTTCCAAGACGCGCTCCAGGATCCAGAACGCAGCATTCGGCCGGCGCGGTCCGCACAGGACGCGCACCGCATCACCATCGGTATTTTCGTGGTGGATGAGGCGACTCTCGTCGCCGCCGCCTCGCCGGCGGTCATCCCTGCCCGCCGCCGCGCGAAGGGCTAAAGGCTCCATGTCACCACGAGCACCCGCAACAACGAGTCGGTCCCGACCCGGTAAACGCAAAACTTCCACCGGCCCGAGGCCGGCGCCGCGCGACTCCGCGCGTGCGCGGGCATTCAAGCCGGCGACCATGAAGGACAAGGAACGCATGGTCGAACAGGTATTTCGCGTGATGCTCGAGTTTGGTCATGACTTCGGCGTTCCGCCTTCCGGCACTCGCCGCGCGTTTAGAAACGCCGAGCGCGCGGTCGGGTCCACACCCTACCGGCCGCAAGAGGCTGTCGGATACCAAACCTTGCATCAAATCGGAGAGATCTTAAACGCCTGGCACGTGGAACCCGCCTATCTCGATGAGCGGGGTGATCCGCGATCGCTGCCCATGGCCGGACTCAAGAGTTTCGCCACGCTTTGCCACAGGTTCTTGCCACTGGTCGACTCGCGCGAGATCGCGGACATGCTGATTGCAGAGAATCTGCTTAAAGCAGATGCACACGGTGCCGTGACCCCGCTGAGCAGAGCCGCACGTCTCTCGAGTGACAATGCGTTGATGTTGGACCGTATACCGCTGCTGCTGCACGCCTTTGCGAGCACGCTGCGGCACAACGCCCGCCGCACGGATCGATCGGTCGGGACGCGATGTGAACAGGGCACCATGCTCGACCGAATTCCGGTCGAAGCGATTCCCGAATTTAACGACCTGGTCAAAACATTGGGCCACACGCTCCTTAATCAGACCGACACCTGGGCGAGTCGGCGGCAAGTTGCGGAAGGTGCACAGACACCCGGCCGCCACGCGAGGGTGGGCGTCGAGGTCTTTGCGTATGTCGAGGCCGAGCCCAAGCGCCGCAGGAGCCGCCCAAAGTGACGGATCGCGCATGCCGCATCGCTCACCGCGCGAGATCAAACAGTCGCCGGAGGTGTTTGACATTGAATGTCGACGACCGCGCGGTCGCCGCGCTGATAACTGGGTGTGGTATCCATCGAACTCGGGAGCGGGCTCCATGAAGAAGGATTCACGCGCGAGCAAACAGAAGCGGGTTCCACGGGTGAAGCGCATCGATGGCGCTCGCCACTGGCCGAAGACCCTCGATCAGATCATTTGGCTGTTGCTGCGCGGCGGGATTGCGCCAGATGACATCAACCGGGTAGTCAACGCAAGTCTTCATCGGCATCGAGAGACCGCTCCGCTCACAATGCCGGCGCCCGAAGTCCTCGAATACTCGCGCATCCTGACTCATTGGCAAAATGAGCCGAGGTATCTGGATGAAACCGGCAACCCCCTGCTGCTAAAATTGGCTGGACGGAGGCCGAGCTTCTCGTCCCTCGTACGCGAGTCCTTGTCGGGTGGAAAGGCCGCGAGCGTCCTGGAGAGTCTCCTGGCCTACCGACTGGTGGCCCGCACGCGCGATGGCAAGATCCGCATGCTCGAGACCGCATTTTTGCCGCGCGGCGATCAACAAGCGCAGTTTCTGGCCTACACTCTCTCCTCGCTGGAGGGGATCGTGGACACGTGTTACGCGAATCTCACGACGCCCGATCGAGCCCGGCAAATCGGACAACTCCAGCGCGTCGTCCTAGCCGAACGCTTCGACATGAAGCACCTCGCCGCATATGACAGGTTCTTACGCGAGAGCGCCGAGGCCTTCTCGGTCAAGCATGATGCCTGGCTCAAGCGCCGTGAAGTGAAGGACCCAACCGCAAGAGGAAGCCGCGTAGGCTATGTCGGTGTAGGAATCTTTGGCTTTGTAGCACGCTGAAGTTCCGAATTTTTCAATGCTCGTATTTGGCTGATTGTCTCTCTACAGCTGCCATTGCTTGGTCGAGCTGTGTCACCAACTCTTGCATCGAATCGCCGCCGCCAATCCTCACCAGGAAAGCCAGGGTGGTCCGCAACAGGAATAACACACTCTTCAGCAGGGCTCTGAGTTCTTCGTTTTCTGCTTCGAGCTCAGTCTTAGTCACTTGACGCCTCACTCTGACAAAACCGACCGCCCAGCGGATTGGCGACGAAGCTCTGCGCCGAGAAGCAACACGCAGGAAATAGGTGACTTAAGTGCGTGCGAGCCACACGGACATCAGCGCGTAACAATGAATCGATGCCATCCCAATCATCACGAGTGTACGAAGGTTCCCTGTCGTTTATCAATTAGATTCCGATAGCCAGCCGTCCGCCGACCAGGCTATTTTCCTGTTAAATTTGAATGGAAAAGCCATTCGCAACTACCGCCATGCAGATCGGTCGAGCGACAGTATCGACATGGCGGCGTTGTTATGTGGGTGACTACTGATTACTCCGGACGACTCTCGGCCTCGACGTCATGCGCCGACGGCTGCAAACCTTGCAGGTAGTCGACAGCGCGCTGGGCATGGGCCGCGGCCGAGAAGATCGCGCGGGGGTCATCCTGCAGAATCTTGAGCCAATGCCCGATATACGCGGCGTGATCCTCGCGCGGCTCGGCGGTGACCCCCAGGGTCGCACACAGGAACGCAGCACCCAACTCGGCCACCAACTCCTCGCGGGAATAGCCCTTGTAAGCGTAGCGATGAGATTCGAAATGGCGATCAAGCCGGCTGCTGTGCTTGGTCCAGTGAATCAATTCATGCAGCTGGGTGGCGGCGTAGCTCTCCGAATCGGTGAAGCAATCGGGGTGCGGCAACTGAATCGCATCGCCCATTTCGGTGTAATAGGCCTGATCGCCGCCATGACGGATGGTCGCCTTCGTCGCCGCCAAGAAATCTTCAGCGGCGGCGTTGAGCTTCAGCCGATCCCGGGGCGGTTCGGCTGCGGGGACGAAGTCTTCCGGCAACCCCTCGATCTGGTCGGTGTTGAATACCGTGTAGGCGCGGAGCAGGTAGACATCGCGCTGATTCACTGTGCCGTCGGTCTCGATCGATTTCATGCTCAGGCTGTTGGCATAGACGACCTGCGAGCCCGCCTCGCCTTTGCGGACATAGCCTCCGAGCTCGAGCGCCTGGCGGTAGGTCATCCAGCGCGTGGACTGGTATCCCTTCTGGATTGCCTCCGACCACAGCAGCAAGATGTTGATGCCTCGGTACGGCTCACCGGTATAACGCAGCGGCAGATGCACGCCACCCCCCGCGTGGCCAGCACTCCACGGCTTGATCCATGGCCGGACTCCCTGATTAAGGTCGGCAATGATCTTGTCGGTGACGCGGGTATAAAGGTCGGCTCGGGCTGGTTTGGTCATGGTCGTTCTCTCCGTCATGTAGGGTGTGGGGTCATGCGCTCCGAAGTGGGTCGCGCATGGCCCCTGCCCGTCGGCGAGACCGGGGAGGCACAGTGCAAGGGCGTTTCTGCCGGAGGGGGATCACCCGACCTGCACAAGGCTTCCGCGGAAGGTCGGGGAGACCGGCAGAAACGGCAGCGCTTTACCCTTGCACGGCGCCAGGGGCAGCGCCCCTTAGTGCCTTGGATCGTTGCCGTGGCACTCTCAATCGCGCGGGGAGGACCGGCCTCTTGTCAGGGTGCGAATCCGCAAATCCGGGATTCCGCAAATACAGAAATACGACTGCCGTACACGTGCGCGTTCTCCGGCACAGCTGCAAATCCACGTACCGACGGTGCGGCCAAGCAGCCCGCATCCGGGGCCTTTCAATCCGAATCGGGGCCTTGCGGCCCCGATCGAACGCCATCGTTCTTAGGCGTCCTGCCGCGGCTCGTGAACGCGCAGCACCAGCTTGCCGGCGACCGGCAGCGCACTTAAATTGACGTTGAAGCCTTTGCCGTCCTTGTTCTCGAAAGCGACGCCGATGCGGATCCAGTTCGCCTTCTCCTCCCCGTCCCGGGTGTAGTCCTCGACGACGAAGACGTCGAAACGTCGGGCGACGGCGGGTTGATTGGTCTTGCTCATGCTGTGATCTCCGTTAAGTTGTGATTGCGATACCGCTCATGCGGCGAGGATCCAGCAGTGCAGCGGCTAAGAGCGCGTGCAAGACGACGTGGAATAAATGCGCAGCGACCGCCGGCGTGGTATTCAACACCACGTCCGGGGGCGCGCAGTCGTTTATGCCGTCGAAAGCGTCTTGCACGCGTGACGAGCGGAACTAGGATTCCTCGAATAACGCAGGAGGGATTACAACCACAACCGAGAGCGCAGACGGAGCTTGCAAGCCGCCGTCGGCTTTCGCGGCGTTCATAGAGCGATCCGGAATGCTGGGCCGTCGAACAGGCAGCGGCGTTGTCACGCAGGGGCGGCCACTCGACAACGGAATGGGCTGATGCCAATCCGGCGCTGGTGTCTCCACATGTTCCCGAACCGGGCCGACGCGTGGACCTCGTGTCGAAGCCGAAAGGCACCGAATCGCCAAGGCCACGCGGCGTTGAATTCCGAGTCGCACATCGATCTGGCGCATGCGTCGGGACGGTATCCGAAAGGCACCCAAGAGAAACGGCGATGCGGCGGAAACCGCATCGCCGTTGGGGCCTAGAGAAGGCCTCTTTCCGCAAAACTGATCGCGGTATCACCGGCTGTTACGATATGGTCGATGAGTCGAATGTCCACCAATTCCAGAGCGGCTTTCAGGCGTTGCGTGATCATCTCATCGGCCTGGCTCGGCTCCGCAATTCCCGACGGATGATTGTGTGCCTTATGTGCCCCTGATCGTTTTGTGCCCGATGATCGTAAGTGCTTGCAGCGGCTGACAATGTTGTTCGGAAAGGCCACATAAAATTGCCCTCGGCCCCGGGCTGTACCGGGACCAACAAATGAAATGGGTGGTTGTATAGGGGGCCGCCATGCCGAGCGTTCAGGCCAATGTCAATCGCTCGAAGTTCCGACAGGACCGCCACGAAGCGGCAGCTCAACGCGTGCGGTAAGCTGGGAGCCTTGCTGCACACCCCGGCGGTCTAAAGCCGATTAGATCTCATGCGTACTCCAATGGATGATTTAGACGAAGCGACTCGTGCGCTGGTCGGTACAAGTAAGCGCGATCCAAGCGCGCGCGAGGCGTCTGATCCCAGATCAACGTCGGAGCTTGTTGCTGTCTACCTTAAGAATCCTGAAACGCATGAGGCTGGGCAGGCTTTGGGCATTGTCCAATATCGCGGTGGAAGAGAAGAGTTTGATATTGCGGCAGAGCTTTCGATGAGCAACCTGCCACAGGAGCGGCGAGTTGCAGCGGACATTCTCGCTCAATTGGGATGGCAAGATAGGACGTATTTAGACGAGTCTATTGGAATACTTCTTGGTCTACTCGACGATAAAGACGCAACAGTACTTCAGGCGGCAGCGATAGCCTGTGGCCATCGCAAGAGTCCGCGATCCGTTGCCCGACTCGTTGCACTCGCAGCGCATCCTAGCAATGAAGTTCGATACGGCGTTAGTTACGGCCTCGCTGGACAAGACGAGTCAGCCGCGCTTGCCGCGCTTGTAACCTTATCGAAAGACCAGGATCGAGACGTTCGAGATTGGGCAACTTTTGCACTTGGATCACAAACAGATCTTGATACGCCAGAACTGCGCGAAGCTCTGCGCGCAAGGCTATCGGACGATGATCCCGAAATCCGCGGCGAAGCGCTTGTAGGTTTAGCTCGTCGGTCCGACGAGCATCTCAAGAATGCGGTTCTAAACGAGTTGAGCGGAGAGTTCACGGGCGACTGGGTCTTCGAGGCTGCCGAAGCCATTGCCAGCCCTGACTTCATTCCTGCGCTGGAGGGCATGCGTGCTCGGATGAGCGACGACTTGCCGGAACGGTTCTTCAATCGACTCGACGCGGCGCTGATGGCATGCAAAAAACGCGCATAACCTAACGGTGCTGGTTCCTACCGAAGCAGGAACCAGATCCGTCGAGAAGTCAGAGCAATCCGCGTTCGGCAAAGCTCAATATGCCGGTTCCGGTGACGATCAAGTGATCGAGTAATCGCACGTCCACCAAAGCCAGCGCCTCTCGTAGCCTCTGCGTAATGAGCTCGTCCGCTTGGCTCTGATCTTGGACCCCCGACGGATGGTTATGATACGCGAGACAGGCCGCCGCCCCCTTGAGCAAGGCGAGCTTCACCACCTCGCGAGGATGCACGCTGGCGCCACTCAGAGTGCCGCGGAACAGATCGATGCACTCGATGACCCTGTGTCTTTGATCGACCAGGATGAGTCCGAAAATCTCATAGTCCAAGTGGCCGAGACGGGTCGACAGGTACTCCCCGACCCGCTTGGGTGACTGCAGTAGCGCACCCCGGCGTACTCGATGCGCGAGAACTTCGCGCGCGGCGGTCAGGATCTGGGCGCTGGTCGCAGGCTCCACGGTTCCGTCGGTCCCGTGATAGAAAAGATTATGATTAGACATCGTCGTTCTCCGGTCTTGATCGGGCGGATTGCCCGAGTCCGGAGTCAGGCCATCGCAGCGCAGTCCGTCACAGGCTGGCCGTCCGGCCACGCGGCGAGTAGAGGAACGCGCGTGAGCGCGTGAGCAACGGAGCGCCTTGACGGCGAGATCGATGGCGTAGGATCCAAGGACCAGAGGCAATGCCCCACCCCTTCTGCGGGCTTCTCTGCGCCTCATGTCCTTCAATATCCTGCATGACTGCCCTTGAATGCGTTGATGGCACTGCGCAGTCTCCCCGAGAAGTGGCCCAACATACGACTCCCAAATTTAGCCTCTTGCATGGGATACCAGATCGCACATCGCCCGTATCAGTTCGATGGAGTCCGGCCTCGACCTTGCAGTCGAGGCCGGCACACCGGATCAAAGGCTGGTCAGCCAATTTAGCAGGGAAGGATCATCGTTCCAGAGAACAGCGCTGTTCCCTCCGGAGGGAGCACACAACGCCATGGCTTCCGACTTCATGCGCATCGTGATCTCGGCGTAACGGTGCGTCGTGTTGAGGCTGACGTGCCCGAGCCAACCTCGAATGACGTTGACGTCGACACCGGCTTCCAGCAAATGGACAGCCGCCGTGTGTCGCCACACGTGCGGAGAAACGCGCCGTTGATCGCCAGCGCCGGTGGTCTCGACATCGGCGGTGAGACGGCGCACCCGCTTGTAGATCCCGAAACGCGTGAGCGGTCGTCCCGAACCGGATACGAACACGGCGCCGTCCGGCTCCGAAACGCGTCGACCAACGAGCAGAGCGAGCTGCTCGGAGGTCTCCTGCCAGAGAGGACACGCCCGCCACTTGCCTCCCTTCCCAAGCAGGCGCACGGCGGGTGGTCGCTCCAGAGTGAGGTGTGCTATGCGCAGGTCCGAGACCTCCTGAACTCGGGCACCGGTGTTGTAGAGGAACAGCAGCAGAGCGCGGTCGCGAAGCGCGAGCCTGCCGAGGTTCGGCAAGCGCGAGAACAGCGCCTGCACGTCGTCCCGTGAAATGAACCGGGTGTCGGGCATGGGCGTGCGTTTAGTCGGGATCACCGCGATCTGTTCGCACAGGCGAAGTGCCTCTGGGCTGCGCCGTCCCAGATACTCGAAGAATGTGCGTAGTGCGGCGAGCCGTTGGTTCCGGGTGGCGACACTATTATGCCGGTCCTCCTCAATGTGGCGCAGAAATCCGAGTACCAGATCGAGACTGAGTTCTGCGAGCTGCAATCGGCTGACAGGACGACCCGTACCCTTCGCAACGAACGGGAGAAATAGCCGCAGGGTATCCCGATAACTACGCACGGAACTCTGACGAAGCCCTTTCTGTTGCCGTAGATAGTCCACGAAGAAATCGTGAACCACCGTACCGACCGTGAGGGCGCTCATGAGCGCACCTGCCTGACCGCGCTGCTAGCGAACGCCTCGAAGCGGTGGTTGGCGGAGGCGAGCAGATCACTCGTGATCGTGAGGTACACGGCGGTACTGTGGATGCCCACGTGACCCAAGAGTGTCGACAGGTGGTTGAGTCGTGCCTGTGGATCGATGCCGTCGCGATACCACCGCAACAACGTTCGAACTGCGAACGTATGCCTGAGCCCATGGACGCACGGCGCTCGTGTACCCGATGGCACCTCGAGCGCGAGCCGCGGCATAATGTGGTCACGGAAAGCGTTACGGATCGAGTTGGTCACGACCGTCGAGCGTCCGTTCCATGTGAAGAACGGGGCATCGGGAACCGGAAATCCGAGGCGCTGTTCACGTAGGATGGCGTAGGCTCGTAACCGCTCTGTGAGCCGGGGACCGAACGGCACCATCCGGCTCTTGCCGAACTTGCTGTTACGCACGAGAAGCACTCCGCCCTGCAAATCAACGTCGCCGCACTGCAAGCGAGAGACTTCGCCGATGCGAAGACCGAGGCCTGCAAGGAGCGCGAACATCGTCGCGTACGTTGGCCCACGGTGGGGACATCTGTTCCCATCCGGTAGCTCGGCCGCGTACTCGAGAATCCGCCGGATCGTGTCAGGGTCATAAAGATACGGCAATCTCCGGGCTGTCTGCCGTTGCGGCCGCGTGGTCAAGGGCGAAATCGCGAGCTCCTGCTGGTCGACCATCCACTCCAACAGCCGCCGCACCACCCCCACCAGGTCGTTGTAGCTCGCTCCACAGGCGCGCTCCCTCGAGGCCAGAAACGCATCAAGGCAGGAGGATGTCACGTCACCAATACGCTGGATACCTTGATCGACGAGATACCGATCGAGGAGACGCAACTGCCGATCCTCGGTGTTGAATCGGCATCCCATCAATCGCTTGGCGGCGAGATACCGAGTGATCGGATCGGCAAGCACACTCTCAAATCGTTGCCAGACGACGCGGCTCATAGCACGTCCTCCGCATCCCCGGTGGTGAGGGCCCGGAGCTTGTGCAAAGCGATCTTGGCGTAGACCTGGGTCGCGCCATCCGAGCGGTGGCCGACATAGTCGCCGATCTGCTTGAACGGGACGTCGGCCTCGACCAGCCGCTGCACGCAGCTGTGCCGGAATGTGTGAGAACCAGGGCGCCGGACTTTGATGCCGGCGCGTGTCAGATATAGGCTGGCTCTCCCGGAGATCGCCCACTGACCGATACCGCGATAGGGCGCTACCAAACTGATGAACAGGTGCCGATCGGTGCACTGGGGACGGGCGTTGCGCAAATAGTCGATGATCGCCTCGCCCACTGGCGCCGACAATGGATAGGTCGTCGAGTTGCCCGCCTTGCGACCAAGAACATGGAACCTCGATCTAGGCCAGTCAATCGCCGAGAGCTCCATCGCGGCGACCTCCTGCGCGCGCAATCCGTAGGTCGCAAGCAGCATCAGGGCAGCGAAGTCACGCTTCCCAACAGCCGAGCGCCGATCAATACTCGCGAGGACACGTTCGACATCGCTCCACGGGATCGCGCGGGGAATCGATGCTTGCTTATAAGTCCGCCCCCGTGGCACCGCGCGGCTGAGATCGGTTGGCGTGATCCCTTGCCGTCGTAGAAACCGCAAAATTACCCGCAATGCGCCAGCTCTGGACTGCCGTGCACAGGCCTGCAGGCCCGCGGTGCTGTCGATCAGGAACCGGTTGACGATCGCCGGAGTCAGCGTGGACAGATCAGTGATCGCCTCCGACAGCAGGAAGCGCTCGAAAACCCTCAAGTGGTGTTCGTAACCGGTGAGCGTAGCTTGCCGCAAGCCTCGCTCCTGGCGCAGATGGCCCTGAAAGCCCGGCAACAAGTCTTGCAGCGGCCACGGCTGCCGCCGCTCAGTGCCCACAAAATCGGGGAGCACAAGTCGCAGCAGCTCCTCGACCGTCGGTCGTGGCCCCGCGCGCAACGATCGAGCGTAAGACGGCGTGTGCGGCTTACGTCCGCGCGTGCGCTTCCACTCTTCGATGAACGGCTCTATCTGCGCCGGCAAATCCTCGAACGCACGAACCTGCCGATCGGTCACAAACCGATCGAAGAGAATCACTGTCTGAATCTTGTATAGGGCCGAAGCGCGCGACTGCTGTCGCGCTGACAACCACTCTGCGTACCGACTGATCGGCGCTCCGAGCCATAGAGACCGAATGCGATCAATCGTCAAAGTCCGTGAAAAGTAATGCTCCAACATGACAACCACTCCTCTGTTTTAGACATGGAGTGGGTAGCGTCCGCCATTGTCGCCGTTATGTGGCCGACGCTCGGATAAAATCGAACGATATCAGGACTATTGGCGCCGAGGGACACAAAACGAACGGGGGCAGATAACGCGCATTCTGTTCCGCGCCACATAATGTGCCACTATCACGGCCGCGGCGTTATGGCGCAAAGAGTTCTTGACCACGATCCGCGGATGGACCGAGGCTCCGTCGATGGTGCCGTGGAACAGCTCCTCGCAAGCAATCACGCGATGCCTTTTCGTGAGGTACAAGATCGCGAACACCTCGTGCTCGAGTTCCGCAAACCGCAGGGTCAGGTAGCGCTGCGTGTCCTTAGGGCTGGTCAGCACCGACCCCTTGGCCATGCGTCGGGCGAGAATCCGAAACGCGGCGTCCAGGATCTCCGAGTCGGGCACGGATTGCAGGCCCACCGCGGCATCGCGCACGAAGTCCGTGCTGACGGTTTCGGCATGCTCGACCAGGCGGCCGCTCTCGGAGCGGACTTTCAACGAACGAATGGCGTATTTCATGTGCAAGCTTCCATTGGAGCCGGCGGATTGCCGGCGGCGATGGCGCTGCACGCCGCAGGCGAGCGCTCAAGGAAACGGGAGCGGAATTAATGGCGGGGACCCGCTTGCGGGGTGGCGGCCGTTCATCCGGGCGGACGGAACTTGAACGCGAGCTCGGCGTGGTAGGCGACGACCGCAACGGTCGGCGCAGTGACACCGCGGCAAGCCAGCAGAATTAATTCTTGATTTCCCGCTCGAGATCTTGCGCAGGTCTCACCTTGCAGCCTCAACGATCTGCGCGACGCAGACGCTGATCGCCGCCCATCCGCGGGGGGACCCCGCCAGCGCGAGCGATCTGTAGGGCAACGTCCCGCGTTCGCGGGATGAGCGTCTAGCGAACCCGGAGGAGCGCGGTCACGGCAGCGCCGGGACGCGCCCCTGATCGTCTTGGAGGAAATCAACAATCAGTCCAGACCTCAAGCAATCGACCGATGCGGTCGACTACCAGAACTGGAACTTGACTATTGCAAACCTGTTTCGATTAAGATCCCAACGCCTATCGTCAATGCGTATCGCGTTTCCGCGGAGCCACGAGCCGCTGGACCGCGGCCGTACACTGCTTTTCGTTGCATCGAGTACAGCGAAGCCGCTTCACGATGTCGTCCAACTTGGTGTCCCAACCGGCAAAAGCCGCCAGCGTGCTGGGAAAGCAGCGCCGGGTGTGGTTGCAGGCATTGCACTTCAGCAGGATCTCGTATTGGCCGAAATGGTCGCTCAGCTTGTCAACGACGAGAGGTTTCATCGCGGATACTGTACATAACTACAGGTATCCGCTAAAGTCGCATTTTATCGGGTTGGAGGTCGGCCACCATGCCGCTGAAACGGGTGACCGTGGGTAAAATGACGCTCGAGGGAGACACGGACAAAGAGCTGTTTGAGAAATATCTGCTGCACACGGTGTCGATCATGGCCGACTTCGATCGTGTGTTGCTGCCCTACGAGTTTCTAGAAAAGCTCTCCCACCTGATCGACGCCATTCCCGTCGACGAGTTCGAGGGATGTCTCGATGACGCCGAAGCGGATATCTGAGCCCGGCATCACGTGAGGCGACCGGCGAGACTTCGTCGATACCCGCTGCACGCTTCAGTACCGCATCGCCCGACTAGAACTGATCTACCTCTGTTCAAAAATTCTTTTTCCTACCGAATGCCTCGAACGCGCACGTGTTCAGTGGTGACAGCCTGCATTAATCAGCACCTATGGGAACGTCACCGGCATTGGAATCCGCGAGGCATTCGAAGGGCTCACGTCAAAAGCCTCGACGTCGGCGATTGGAGTCTTTGGTAATCAGAAAGGCAACGCCAAGCAGCGCGAAGACGCCATTAACCAGCCCAATGAAGAGGCGGCGTGAAGCCGGCACGAAAATCAGCAGCAGCAATACACTGAGAGTAATCATGACCGCGCTCCTCGATTCCGTGAAGAAAGAATTTTTCGTCCAATCATTTTCGATCACCGAAATTTTATCACGATTCCCTGGCGCCACTCGAAATGCCACATCGCACCGCGGTCGTATGTGGGTAGCGACACGGTTTACACAGCATGACCGGTAGGACGAATCAGGGATTTGGCTCTTTCAAAAATTCTGGGATAAGCGCTGACTGGCTGGGCGGTAAGGTTCGCACGAGCTTCAGATTGCGTGAGGGCTCGTTGAATTTCCTTGAGTCGGACATTCTTTTCCTATGGTGCAGCACTTCAACCGTCGAGCAATCAGCCTGGTGCTCATATGTCTTCTGGCATCCTGTCATTCCGACGTCCCTCCCGAACACAACACTCTCAGGCGCGCTCTGAGCGGCGAACCATCAACCCTCGACCCGAGGCGGGCGGCTGACTCATTTTCGATGGACGTGCTCCGAGACGTCTACGAGGGTCTTACGGCGGAGTCGCCCACCGGAGATGTGATTCCCGGAGTGGCTGCTGAGTGGACTGTTGATCCCGCTGGCCGGCGCTACACCTTCACCATTCGAGCCGATGCTCGGTGGTCCAATGGCAAGCCGGTGCGAGCGCAGGATTTCGTGTCAAGCTGGCGACGTGTCGTCGACCCCCAACTGGCATCCCCGGGCGCAGATGACCTTAGACTTATACAGGGGGCGTCGGACATCATCGCCGGAAAAGCACCGGTCACCTCGCTCGGTGTGGAAGCGTTGAACGACTCGACACTGGTTCTGACGCTCGCGCGGCCAGCACCGTATTTTCTGCAAATCCTTGCGCATCCGTCCCTGTTCCCAATCTACTCCGAGGCGAGCGCCGGCAGCCAGAACGCATCGACGTGGATTTCCAACGGCGCGTATGTCCTTCAGTCGTGGTTGCCAGGCACGGAAATCACGCTGACCAAAAACCCCGACTATTGGGACCGTGCCCATGTAGGGATCCCGAAAGTTGAGTATTTCTTCATTCCCGACGAGACCGTCCAATACGCTCGCTATCGTGCCGAACAATTGGACCTGACCGATTCGGTGCCACCGAATGCGGCAGACACCTTGCGGCGCGAACGGCCGTCCGAGCTCGTCACTTCTCCCTTCCTGGCGACCGCCTACTACGGTATGAATCTCGTGGCAGGTCCGCTCCACTCAAATGTGAATTTGCGCCAAGCTCTTGCGATGGCGATCGACCGGAAACGTTTGACCGCTTTTCTTCAGTTTGGCCAGACGCCGGCATATGGACTCGTGCCCCCGGGCACGTGGAATTATTCGCCGCAATCTTGGGAATGGAGGGATTTGAGCGATGCCGATCGAATTGCAAAAGCGAAGCAGCTCTATGGTCAGGCCGGGTACTCGTCGGCGACACCACTTCACCTGCGATTGCTCTACAATTCCAATCCCGTCATTCAGAATATCGCGATCGCAAGTGCGGCCATGTGGAAAGATACATTGGGAATTGATATCGAACTAATTCAGGAGGAATATCGGGTCTTCCTCGAGACGCGACATGACAAGTCCAAATGGGAGCTTGGCAGATTTGCGTGGACCGCAGACTTCAACGACGCCAGCAACTTTTTGGATATATTTCGACGCCAGTCGACCAATAACGAAGAAGCGTATGCCAACGATCGATTTGATGCCGTCCTTGACTCAGCAGCGGCGACCGCCGATCTCAATGCAAGGCGAAGCCTTCTTGAAAAGGGCGAGCAAATGCTCCTCCACGATTACCCAATTGCGCCCCTGTATTTTTTTGTGTCCAAACGTTTGATCAAGCCAGGCCTACGCGGTGTCCGCATGAATCCGCTGAATCACATCGCCTCCAAATCGCTGTCGTTTTCGGCAGCTTAGTTGCACTGTTGACAAACATTTGGTGAATGATGTCGCAAAATCATGGACGAATCCGGATGTGGAACAGCCCACTGCGAATCGGGACAGGTCCTCCTCGGCCGAGCATTTCTGCAGCGTTTCGGGATCTTCCAACGCACTTTGTGCCACAAGTTTTTACTGCTAGGTCTCGAGCGGGGGCGCTATCACCGAGAATGCGCGGTGCCATGCCAAGGTTGCTCAAGGCGCGGCCGCTTTGAGAAGGGTGGACACCACAAACAAAACTTCTTCGCGAGCAATGTCGACCCCATCAAGCAGCCTCCGCTATAACGGACGACATCAAACGGCGGAAATAATGTCACTTTGCATCGATGCTGCAAAAGTGAAACAATCTTGTAGCGGCATCCGCGAAGTATAAAGGACAACTAATGCCACCAGACTCCGCCGCTACATTTAGGCGTAGGCCAATTGTTTTGGCACAAGAGAAAGCACCGGCACTTCGATTCAAAGATTTGATTGGTACGAGGTCCGTACCTTCATTATCAACGAATGCCGGCGCCGCCCCACTCCCATTCCAGCAATGGCACAAATTCAAAGAGGCCTTCTCGCCGGAATTGGTAGCAAAAGCCATTTATGGTTCGGAGCGGAAAGTACGTAGGCTGTGCGACCCCTTTGGCGGATCAGGCACAAGCGCCTTAGCAGCGCAATTTATGGGAATCGACTCCGTCAGCATCGAAGTCAATCCCTTTCTCGCCGACCTGATCGAAGCCAAAACTACGCTCTACCGAACCAGAGACTTAGTTAGCTCTCTCCCGAGAGTAGCGCGACGAGCGCGAAAGCTAAAAGTATCTGCGAATTTCTTTGAGTCTATTCCAGAAACGTTTATCGAACCGGGTCGTGCCGACAGGTGGCTGTTTGACGCACCTGTAGCCGCTCAGGTGGCACGAATACGCGCAGCTATCGATGAGGAGACCGATCCAAAAATCCGAAGGCTGTTCCGAGTGCTCCTTGGTGGCATTTTGGTCGAGTTTAGTAATGCTGTTGTAAGTGGCAAAGGGCGACGCTATCGCCGCGGATGGGAAACTCGCAAGGCGGATCCGAGTCAACTGCTCCCGTATTTTTGTGATTCGGTAGGCCGAGCCATCATAGAGATTGGCGCACTAGGCGAGAGGAAGGATGTCTCGGCGGACGTGATTCGCGGCGACAGTAGGGAACTGGTCAGTGAAATTGGATCAGCGGATTTGATCCTCTCATCTCCACCTTATCCAAACTCATTTGATTACACCGACGTATACAATATCGAACTATGGATGCTCGGCTATCTCTCTTCATCCGCCGGAAATCGGTTGCTCCGTCATTCGACATTAAGTTCCCATGTTCAAATTCGACGCCCGTTTGCAGAGCCGCCTCCTTCTGACGCACTAACAAAGGTTATGCGAAAGTTACGTCGCGCACGTGAATCACTTTGGGATAGGCACATAGTAGAAATGGTGGGCGGCTACTTCGGTGACTTAAATAAAATACTGCATGGTTGCGTAGGGGCTCTCAGAGCTCGTGGACAAATCTGGCTGGTCGTAGGTGACAGTCAGTACAACGGTATTCACATTGAAGTGGCAAAGATCTTGGCCGAAATGGCGCCGACGCTAAGATTAAAGCCGGTGCGCATCGAGCCGTTTCGCTCAATGCGGCTATCGCCGCAACAAGGTGGAAATCACAAATTAGCGGAAAATCTCTTGATCATGCGGAAGATTTAGGGGCACCGACCGCGGCAATATCCGCCCTATAAGCGGCTGAATCGCGATAAAGAAACCAACGCTTTGTAAGAACTTTTAGAGAAATCGCTTTGTCTTTGATATGTGCGAAAGTGACTTCATCGGGATCGTTGGAATCCCGCATATCGAAGCAACACAGCATTTTTGTCTTAGTATTCCTATCGGAACCATAGGAATGCGCCTGATTTAGTCCTTCTTCGATGTGCTCTTTAATCTTTTTCAATGAGTATCCTGCGGAATTCCCAGTTTCGCCGCGGCTGCGCAACACTTTAAGCTCCAATAAAGCATGATGTTCGACTTGGCCGCGCTGCCCAGTTCTGTCATCCACAATTTCAAGATCGGTTCGACCGACCTTACCCGTTTGCTCCTGCCGCACTGAGCATGGCGTAAACTTTGTAATCAACCCGACGCGCAGCAATTGTTGCACCCGCAACTCCGCATCGCTGACTGGCCACCCATTTGTTGCGTTTGCCCAAAGCTTAGAGGGGCCCACCGCATCAGGCGTAACGAACTCCTGCCTGTAAATTTCGTCAATCGCATCACTTATTGCGTCCGCAGTAACTTGAGCGGTATTCAACGAGATAAGCTTCAATCCTTCATCGTTTTTTGTACCCTTTGTGTAAAAAGTCAGTGTAGACGAGGGACGCTGCGGGGTATAGAGAAGCGTTGGATGTTGAGACATACCCACCGCCTCTAGCCTCGAAAAGAGTGCGCTATCGTCCGTACCGTATTCCTCCACAACGCTGCTGATAGCAGAAGCCAAGACGAAGTGGATCCGGCCTGTCAAACGCCGACCACCGGTATGAATCAGGCGCTCTACTGATCGTCCAATTTTTGCCTGCTCATACTCAGCCGGAGAGACCAAAACGAACGCAGCCGGGATATCGAACTCCGCCTTTTCATTCTGCTCTCTCCTGTTAATCAATCTGGCTACATACACCTGAAATTGCGTAACAGAGTCTAAATCTGCGACGTCACCCCTGTCACCGACAGACATTGCTTTTAGGACAGACCTGTCTTTTTCCCAGTCGCCGAGGGGCAAATCGTCAGCCATTTGCCGCCCGTTTCTTCAAATGATCCAAATACAGATAGAGCCGCTCGGCGGGGAGAAGATTGGCGTCAGGCGCGAAGGTGAGCGCGGCGTTACGAGAGAAATTGGATTCCTCCTCGGAATTCCATTCACCAAAATCGATTACGTTGTTGACGTCGACGTCGCCATGCGCATACCTTGCATCAAAGAGAGTGGCACTTCCAAGCTGATCGTCAGCCAGCGTACTGTAAGCCGCGGCCAGCTCGTCAATTAGCATAACCTCACCGCCACGGCTGTAAATTACGCGATATCGGTCAACGATAGGCTTAGCGAAATCGGGGTTAAGCCGATAGGAGGCGCTCAAGCGATATCGAGATTCCTCCGGTACTAGAATATGACGCACGTCGGTGGCGACCACCAAACCAGAACCAACCATCTGATCCAATGTTTGTTGAAGCACGGGGTAATACGGCGCACCTCGCCGCTTTAGCAAGCTGGCGCTAAATGGTGTCAAATCGAATACCGGCGCGAGCACATTGCAGAGATAGGCCACTTCGTGAATTACAGGCAGCGGCGCAGGAGTTAGACCCGATCTGGCTAGAGCATCAAGAAGAGCCACAATTCTAATCGGCCCCTTTCGCGCGGAAAGCCCGACTGAAGAATCAGCGTCGCTCATTTCGGCTTTCGTGTTATTTGCTTAATTAGGGTTTTCTTGTAACGATCATATTCACCCGCAAGATCTTTCATCGCACGCGTTGGCATACCAAGAGTAAAGAGATCTACAATTCGTGCGACGCGTTTTGTGTAGTTTTTCTCCGCCGCGATCATAAGCGACGGTATTAATGGGCTTGCAGCCAGATTTGAAGTTGCCAGCAATCGGTTAACTTTGCTGTCGTTGGCGAATCGCGCAAGAACCTTAGAGGCACGATCAACAAAGACCGCGTCGAGTGATGATTCGGGCGCGTCAATTACAATGGTGCCCGCTTTGTTGCTTGCCGAAACCTTAATAAGCGCCATACGGAACGCGAGGTCAATAAATTCTCGCTGACTTTCTGAAACTTGGTTTGGCCCGTCCCGCCGAACAAGCCCGGCGAAATCCCCTCCCGACAAATCCACGGCAAATGCGGGATATGCAATGGGCTCTGCTCCGTCTAATCCCGCCTGACCGACTGGTTCTGAGATCGTGGTCCAAGTTAGACCGCTGTCTTCCATTAGGAAGCCCTGAGCGGCATCCTCAAAAGCCTTTTTTATCCCTCTTGCGAACCGATGAATTGAATCGCGATGCCCAGCCATATCTTTATAAAATTTTCGACGAGCCTTCTTTATCTGACCGCGTAAATCATCTACCCGGTGCTGTAGTCCCCTCATCTCCTCGTGCTGCTCCCGAGCTGCCTTTTCGCCAGGAGGAAGCTGATTGACGAAGGATGTAATCTGATCCTTTATGTCTACCAACTCGACAGCGCAGGTTGCGAGACCCTGATTCGCCTTCTCATATTCAGTCGTTGATTCGGTTAAGTGCTGGCCGGCTGCTCTTACCGCCTTTGCGTTAGTATCAACCTTCGATAGCAGCGCGGCAATTCGCTCATCACCAATATCCACTGCTGGCTCAACGGTTGGCAATTGCGCATCACATACAACGCATATGCGTTTATCAATCGCGCGGATGAAAGCAGTGCGCTTATCCTCTCGATTCTTAGTTTTGCACACCAAGCATTCACCATTGGTCATAAGGTGAGCCAAGATGTACCTTACGGACTCGTCGGTGGTTGGAAACCTCGCCTCAATAGCCGAAAGACGAGCACGCTCGAGTTCTCTAATTGCAGAATCATAATCAGATTCCGCGCGAAGCAGGTCCAGACGGGCTCGATGTCGTGATCGGTCGGCTACATCAAGGCGATCTGCAAGTTGTTCCTGTTGCTCACTAAGCCTCAGAGATTCTGCCTCAGCTGCCTTTAGTGCGGCCACAACGCCTGGTGCTGACTTCGTTTTAATTTCCGTCTCTGCTATCTCGCGCTCTTCTCGTTTTAGTGCGGACTGGAGGTTTCGCATTCTGGTGTCGAGAGTGAGAATCTCGCGCTCAGCGCTTGCCCATTTACTAGATTGTTCAGGCGACAACAGTAAGCAACGGAGCAATTGACGCTGCGCGCTAACATCCCAAACCAAAGCCCTTCGGTCCTCAAAGAAGAAAACCATCGTGCGGAGCACCAAGATCCACTCGCCGAAAGTCGCAAGATTGGCAGCAGCCGCTACGGTTTTTTGAAACGTCTGTTCGTCGCGCGTCTGCATCTCGCCATCAATCGATAACGTTTGCAGTCCTAGGTTCGCTAATGATCTGGTTACTGAAAAACGCTTGCCGCCTAGCTCAAAATCCAAAGTGGCTTTGGCTGTCTTTGCGGAGTCATTTACACGAGCGGCAAATTCTCGAAGTGCATCGGAATTCAGAGAGGTCGCTTTGAGTTCGGTCGTTCCTATTGATCCATTTGGAAGACTGAGATCAAAAGGGCCGGTCATCAACCGGAAGATTATTGTAATGAGGGTCGTTTTCCCTAGGCCATTGGCTCCGAGTATCAATGTCAGCCCAGGCTGGAAATTGATATTTAGCTCGCCATTCCCATCTGCGCCGGGATAGAGTCCATAGCTTTGGATCTTCAGCGAAAGTGTGATTGGGAAAGAGGCCATTCGAGCAAATCTACCTGCGTACCATCCTGGCAATGAGGCAGCTTGTTAACGCCGCAGGGTACCACGAAGTAAGGCAATGCGGGAGTCGAAGCGTCGATCGTGGGAGGGAAGGATTCCTCGAAAGAATCGCCGACAAAGAGGTCGCCAAAGCAGGCTTTGGTCGAGCTCGTCAGAGGCTCCAGTCTGTACGTGCACGAACACGACCTCACCTGGGACTTACCAGGCAGCAAGACCGGAACCTGCCTTCGTAAACGCGAAATCAGAAAAGAACGCTGTACGCATCCCAAGCTCATCCAAATAGGAGATTGCAAAAATGTGCGCTCAAAACAAGTACGAAGACGTATCAAGTCACGACAGCAGGAGCTAGATGGATGAGGTTAAGTTCACGTAACAAACGCATCGGTGATAACGCCGAAGTTTGATCACTTATTGGTCACTCACCAAAAACCACGATCGTGGTCGCGACTGTAAGCCTTTGATTAAATGGTGCGCCCGGAGAGATTCGAACTCCCGACCTCCTGGTTCGTAGCCAGGCGCTCTATCCAACTGAGCTACGGGCGCGCG
>Ga0116228_10000982_pt1 | contig 23205 bp, 14 predicted proteins | sample S1TSphfallax_2_FD_89694 | JGI IMG/M metagenome (GOLD analysis project Ga0116228, IMG submission 89694) | Host-associated microbial communities from peat moss isolated from Minnesota, USA - S1T2_Fc - Sphagnum fallax MG | ecosystem: Host-associated > Plants > Peat moss > Unclassified | place...
CGCAAACCAAAGTCGTGCCATATAGTTTTTTGAATTCGTCAAACACGCTGCCATCGACCACCCGCGCAATCACGTCCCGTACGTCAAACGGTTTGCGCGCATCCACCGGAATCACCCCGTGCAATTCTTCTCCCGCATAAGCTGGCGCAACCACCGGCCGCATCTCCACGCCCGCCGGCTTCACCCGATTCAAATTGGCAACCAATCGCCGGGCAATCGCCAGCGCATGCGAATCGTTATTCGCGTAATGGTCCGTCACCCCCGACGTCCGCGAATGCAGATCCGCACCGCCCAACGCCTCGGCGCTCACCACCTCTCCCGTCGCCGCCTTCACCAGCGGCGGCCCGCCCAGAAAAATCGTGCCCTGATTCTTCACAATCACTGACTCATCGCTCATCGCCGGCACATACGCCCCGCCCGCCGTGCAACTGCCCATCACCACCGCAATCTGCGCAATTCCGGCCGCTGACATATTCGCCTGGTTATAAAAAATCCGCCCAAAATGTTCCCGGTCCGGAAACACTTCGTCTTGGTTCGGCAGGTTGGCGCCCCCGGAATCCACCAGGTATATGCAGGGCAAATGATTCTGCGCCGCAATCTCCTGCGCCCTTAAATGCTTTTTCACGGTCAGCGGATAATATGTCCCGCCTTTCACCGTCGCGTCATTCGCAACAATCACGCATTCCCGCCCGGAAACCCGGCCGATGCCGGTCACAATCCCCGCCCCCGGGACCGCCTCCTGGTAGACCTCGTGCGCCGCCAGCTGCGAAAATTCCAGAAACGGCGTGCCTGGATCCAGCAGCCCCTGCACCCGCGCCCGCGGCAGAAGCTTGCCGCGCGAAAGATGTTTTTCGCGCGCCGCGGCACCACCGCCCAGTTTTACCTCCGCCACCCGGGCCCGCAAATCCGCAACCAGTGCCGCCATCGCCGCCGCATTGGCCTGAAAACCGGCATCCTGCCGGGAAAGGGCTGAGTGCAAAGTCACTGTTTAAACAACTCGCGGCCAATCAACATCCGCCTGATCTCGCTGGTCCCAGCGCCAATCTCATAAAGCTTCGCATCCCGCAGCAACCGCCCCGCCGGATAATCATTGATGTACCCGTTGCCGCCCAGCAGCTGGATCGCGTCTAGCGCCACCTTGGTGGCCCGCTCGGCGGCGTAAAGTATCGCGCCCGCCGCATCCTGCCTGGTCGTCCGCCCGCGATCCGCCGCCTGCGCAACCGCATAGACATACGCGCGCGAGGCGTTCATTTCCGTATACATATCGGCGATCTTGCCCTGAACCAGCTGAAATTCCCCAATCGGCTGGCCAAACTGTTTGCGGTCATGAATATAGGGCATCACCAGATCCATCGCCGCCTGCATAATGCCCACCGGCCCCGCCGCCAGCACCGCGCGCTCAAAATCCAGCCCGCTCATCAGCACTTTTGCGCCTTCATTCAATCCGCCCAAGATATTTTCCGCCGGCACCTCGCAATCCTCGAAAACCAGCTCCGAAGTCGGCGACCCTCGCATCCCCAGCTTGTCGAGTTTTTTCGATGGCTTGAACCCCGCAAAAGACTTCTCCACCAAAAACGCCGTAATCCCCTTCGGCCCCGCCGCCGGTTCGGTCTTCGCGTAAACCACAAGCGTGTCCGCATAAAACCCGTTGGTGATCCACATTTTGGTCCCGTTCAGCACATACCGGTCGCCCTTCTTCTCGGCCCTAAGCTGCATCGAAACCACATCAGACCCAGCCCCCGGCTCACTCATCGCCAGCGCACCCACGTTTTCTCCGGAAACCAGCTTGGGCAGATACGCCGCCTTCTGCCCTGCCGTGCCCCAGCGATGAATTTGGTTGATGCATAAATTCGAATGGGCCCCGTATGAAAGGCCCACCGAAGCCGAAGCCCGGCTCACCTCCTCCATCGCCACGCAATGCGCCAGATACCCTTGTCCGGACCCGCCATATTCCTCCGCCACGGTGATCCCGTGCAGCCCCAGCGCCCCCATCTCCGGCCATAAATAGCGCGGAAACTCATCCGTTTTGTCGATTTCCGCGGCGATCGACGCAATGCGCTCAGCGGCAAAGGCCTGCACACTGTCGCGCAGCGCATCAATCTCCTCGCCCAGTCCAAAATCGAAAACCGCCGAATTGCTCAGCGCCATGGATAGCCTCCTCAGTCGCGTTTGGCAGAAACGCTACTTGCGAAGTGCATCCAGGGCAATCGGCTGGCGCCAGCGCGCCTAAACCGCCTCGACCTCCTCATGAACAGCCCGGATAATCTCACTTTTCACCTCGGCCGCCGTCCCGCTCGGCACGAATGTCACCACAATCTGCAGCGCGTTATCCGCCCCGGCCCGGTCCAGCAATACGCTCGGCGCCGGGTTTTTTGCCACGCCCGTATTGCCTTGAACGATTGCCGCAATCCGGTCCCGTGCCGCCACAACATCGCCCGACGGTGCCGGAAACCGCACTTCAGCCGTCGCCGGCGGCGCCGCATAAATGCTCAAATTTTTCAGCGGCTGCCCCCACACGCTGCCATTGGGCACAATCACCTGCACATTCTCCGCCGTCACAATCTCCGTCCAGAACAGGGAAAGCTCCTTCACCACCCCATCATTGCCGCCCACTTGCACGTGCTGGCCAATCCGGAACGGGCGGAAAATCAACAACATCACGCCCGCCGCCAGGTTCGAAAGCGTGCCCTGTAACGCCAGCCCAATCGCCAAACTGGCCGCGCCGATCACGGCCACCAGACTCGTCGTCTGCACCCCGAATTGTGACAGGACCGCCAGCAGCGTGATCGTGAGTACAAAATATCGCGCAATACTGCCGAAAAACCCTTTCAGCATCTCATCAAAATGCTTGGTCCGGTTCAGCAGGCGCTTGACCAGGTTCGAGGCCTTGCCGGAAATCCAGAACCCGACAACCAAAATCGCCAGAGCCGCCAGCACGTGCAGCGCGTTGGCCACGACAAACGGCAATAAAGCGTTCAAATTCCAGGAGAAATTCGAGATTTTCATGCATCACCTCATCAATCCAAAACCGGCGCCACCGTGCCAATTCCGGTAGATGCGACGTCACAAGCTCAAATCAACCAATTATAGCAAATCATGGCTAATGACCACGAGCAGTACGCCCGCCAGCGGGCGCCGCTTTTCAGAAATGCGCCTTTTTGTTCAGCTTTCTTGATTCACGCTTGCCCAGCCAGGCCGCCTTCGCTGGCGCCAGAACCTCATCATAAATCGCGCAAACCTCTGCCGTGTTCTCAGCAACCGTCGCAATCCGCGGCGCCTGCTTTGGCGCCGCACGAAACCGCTGCATCTGCGCCTGCAACCGCCCCAGCATCGCCGGCAGCGCGGCTGAGTCGTTGAGGTCAATCACAAATCCATTCACCTCCGGCATCACCGCCTCCGGCAGCGCTCCGCGGTTGGAAACCACAATCCATTTGCCGTAAAGGACCGCCTCACGCACCACCAACCCAAAACTCTCCGGCCAGACGGAGGGGGCAATCAGCACATCGATCTGCCCATAGAGCCAGCCCACCTTGTCCTGCGGGACCCGGCCCACAATCCGCACCGGCGTCTGCCCCCAAACCTCCCGGACCTCCTCGCCCCAGCTCTTGGAGAGGTCAACGACCACCGCTTCCAGCCCAGGATAGTTGCCGCGCGCCAATGCCCGCTTCAACAAAAACAATCCTTTAATATAGCCCATGCCGCCGAAATGCCCGATCCGCAGCACCCCTGCCGGCGCGGCTGCGGCTTCCAGCGGCGGCAGTTCCGGCAGCCCGTTCTCCAGGGTCCGCGCCTTGGCAATGCCCGCCCGCCGGTAAAGTGCTGCAAACGTGTCGGAAACCGCCAGCACCGCCTTGGCACCCTGCAGCCGCGCCGCCAGCGCCCGCAACCTATTGTCGGAGGCATTCCCTCTGCCGCCGCCCGCCTTGCGCTCCCAAGGCATTTCCAGCCGGTCATCCTGGTCGATCAAGAATTGATGGTCGGAAATCCACCACGCATCATGCACCGTCACAACATACGGAATGTTACGGTCTTGCAACGCGTCGATCACTACCGCGGTCAGCCGCTGGATTGCATGGAAATGCACGATATCGGGCTTGAACCTGTCCAGAACCGCCTCAAACGCCGGCCGTATTTCCGGGTCGGCATAGTTCCAGTCATTGCCCTCACGCAATGGCGTGTTCACCGAATAAACCGGCACGCCATGCCATTCATAGGCCGTCATCTCATACGGCACGCCATCCTCGTCATTGCCGCAGAACACCGCGACATCGAATTGATCGGCGTAGCTATCCTTCATCCGCAGCACCTGCGCCGCAACAATCCGTGTCGCCCCGCCAATCGCCTGCGGCGGAAAGAACACATTTACGACCAGAACGCGGCGCAGCACCTTGGCCGGCGGGACATCCGCCTTCCCGCTTACCCACCCGCACAACCCCGCCGCCAGGCGCCGCGCCGCGCCATTCGGGTCATACATCTCAACCGCCTTTGCCCGTGCCCGCGCGCCCAACTCAATCCGCCTGGCAGGTGCTGCCACCAGCGCCTTCAGCGCCTTATACCATGCCTGGTCATCCGGTGCGGTAATCACCACGTCCACGCCATCGGTCAGCATCTCACGATAAACCCCAACATCCGAGACAACAGACGGCACGCCGAACGCCGCCGCCTCCAGCCATTTGATCTCGCTCTTGCAATCATTAAACCGGTTGGCGTGCAGCACCGCGATGTTTATGTCCGCCGCCGCCAGCAGCTTCAAATACTCAAACCGATCCGCCATGAACTCAACCAGTGCTACGCGCCCGGGAAACGCCTCTTCAAGTGCGGCGACATCCACATGCCCGCAGGCCATGAACCGCACTTGCCCGTTCTGCTTCATCAGCCGCAACAGCGCCGGCTCGATCTGCTCCTTGAAATCCCGCGCATGCGCCAGCGTGCCGCTGCCATAGAAAATCGTCACCGCGCCGCCCTTGCGCGGGGCGGCCTGCCGGCGGGACCCGGCCCGGGCCACCTCCAGCAATTCGTGGGAAAGCACATTGCGGTGCACGATCACGTCGCCGGTCTTCACAATCTTCGCAATCTCAGCCTGCAACCCTTGCGTCGATGCAATCCCGTAATCGCACAGCGCCATGAAAGATTTCACCAGCGCCACGCCGGCCCGCAGTTCGAAATGTTTCTGGGCATCAATCGTTCCACCGTATGATTCCAGCGCATCGGGAAAATGCGCGGCATCAAACACCAGGTCATCGATCTCATAAATACTTGGCAAGCCAAGATGCCTGCAATAGGCCAGGCATTGCAGCGTCGCCGCGGAAGCCGCCAGCCGGTAGAAAATCACGCAATCCGCCGTCGCCGCGGCGGTGATAAATCCGCTCATCTGGTCCAGCCGAAAAACCTTTATCTGCACCCCAATGCCGGATAAATGCTCAATTTTCTCAGTCACCCGGTAATGCGTACATTGTGCCAGGTCGCAATTCGCCAGCACCGCAATCACGATGCTCTCCGGCGTCACATGGCGCTGACGCCGTAGCCCCCCGCCATCCGGATATTGCACATCATAATAATCCCGGAACGCGTCAAGAATCTCCCCAATATCGGCCGCCAGCGTTGAACGTTCCGGCATATCCGCCCGCAGCGCGCTTACATGCCTGCTTACCGCAAGGTTAAAAACACTATTCTGCACGTCAAAAAAACATCGCTGCAGCCGTGTGCTGCGGGGGTACAGCCGCAACCCCTCGAGACTCAACGCCTGCGCCCTCTCAAACTCCCCAAGCTCATGCGCGCTCGCCGCGCCATTCACAAACGTCCATAAATTCGGCTGGTGTAGCGCCCTTACCCTGTCATACAAATACAGCGCCCGGTAAAATTTACGCTCCCGGAACGCAAGGTCCGCGGCATGTTGAATCCCCCGCGCCGAGGCATTCGGGCAGAGCAGATAGCGGTCATAGGCAAGATTCGCTTCGTCTAATGAATTGCGTTCGGCAAACCGGTCCGCCGCCGCGCGCAGCAACGGCTCAGCCAGTGCCAGCTTCATCGGCACCGCCCGGGCCTCCAGCACGCCATGATCCAAAAAATGCGAAAGGGCGGACCATTTATCCCGCGCAAAACCGTCAGCAATCTCCGGCCTTTCAGCAAAGTAACGCTGCCAGTCAAATGCCTCCGGCACGGTGGAAAGCCTTAAGCCCAGTTGCTTCAGCATCGCCGCCTCATTCGGCGGAAACGCATTGCTGCGCATATGCGCGCCCAGCATCGTCTCCACCCAATGCTTGTAAAGTGCGGCATCGGATGTACCCAGCGGCACGTCAAGCGTCTCTCTTACGAAGCCGGGTTCGAATTCTAACCCTTCCGAAATCGCCAGAAGCTGCCCGACTCCTTCGGTGATAAAATGCACCAGTGCCTGCGTGCTGTTGCGCACAGTACTCCAAAGGTAGTTATACGAGATATAAGATGCAGCATCGAAATGGTTCAGCCAGTTTGGCGGCTTAAAGCCGCAGCGGAACAGCACTTCATGCAGCGAGCCATAGTTTTGGGCCGCCGATGCGAGCCACTGTCTCTCCAGCTCGCTTTCAGACAGACGCTCATCGCCGGCCAGGTACATGTCACGATAAAAACTCGCGACAAACGGCAGGGCCCGCGGCCGGCCCTGTCCCCGGCCAATCGCCTCGTAATGCATTTCCGCCGCAGCTTCCGGAACACTCTCCCATAAATCCGGGTTCGCAATCAGGTAATGCGCCGCCACAAATTCCGTTGTGCCGGCGCAATTTGCGCCTTCCCGCCCGGTAAGATAGCCGTTTTCCTGATCAATTTTCTTGGCCTTGCGCCGTTGCCCGTTCAGTCCCGTATGTTCAAGCAGCGCTCGCGCCTTGGTGTGCCGCTCAGCACTTGGCGCTTCACCGCCAGTCGGCCGCGTCCGGCTTCGCATTCAGGCACCTTTCCCCGGCAATTTATTAAACCTCCGGCACAATTCTCCCTCGCTTAATGCGCGTTCCTGCCCAACTTGTCACGTTTTCTTAAATAAATTGTAGAGACTATCGCAAAATTTAACCGATTTATAACCTCAAGTTGCCTTGCTGGCGCTTGCTTCATTTTTTAGCGCCGCGTTTGGCAGCACATTTCCGCTTTGCGCCCTGGAAACTCACAGACAAGCAATGCGCGGAAGCCAGCCTTCAAATCGCCTCCCAATGCGGTTACTATGCCGCAAACAAAACGCAGAGGACCTGACGCATGGCGCGCGAACTCACCCATTTCATCGGCGGCAAAGCCGTACCTGGTAAATCGGGCAGATTCGCTGACGTGTTCGACCCCAATACTGGCGCCATTCAGGCCAAAGCCCCGCTCGCCTCCGAAGCCGAAATGCAGGCAGCCATCGCGGATGCCCAAGCCGCCCAACCCGCCTGGGCCGCCACGAACCCGCAGCGCCGCGCCCGCGTGCTGATGAAATTTCTGGACCTCATCAACCACAACATGGAGCCGCTCGCCCGCCTGCTCTCCTCCGAACACGGCAAAACCGTGCCGGACGCGAAAGGCGACATCCAGCGCGGCGTTGAGGTGCTGGAATTCGCCATCGGCATCCCGCATCTGCTGAAAGGCGAATTTTCGGACAGTGCCGGCACCGGCATCGATGTTTATTCCCTCCGGCAGCCCCTTGGCGTGGTCGCGGGCATCACGCCGTTCAATTTCCCGGCCATGATCCCGCTCTGGAAACTCGCCCCCGCCATCGCCTGCGGCAACGCTTTTTTGCTCAAACCGTCGGAACGCGATCCCTCTGTGCCGCTGCGCCTGGCCGAGTTGTTCATTGAAGCCGGCGGCCCGCCCGGTATTTTGAATGTGGTGAATGGGGATAAGATCGCCGTGGACACCCTTCTCCACGACCCCCGCGTCAAAGCCATCGGCTTCGTTGGGTCTTCGCCTATCGCCAATTACATTTACGCCACAGCGGCGGCCGAGGGGAAACGCGCGCAATGCTTCGGCGGCGCCAAGAACCACATGATCATCATGCCGGACGCGGATATGGACCAGGCGGTCGATGCCCTGATCGGCGCCGGCTACGGCTCGGCCGGGGAGCGCTGCATGGCCGTCTCCGTCGCCGTCCCCGTCGGCCAGGCCACCGCCGATGCGCTGGCGAAAAAATTGATTCCCCGTGTCGAAGGCTTGAAAATCGGCCTTTCCTCGGATGCCGGCGCCGATTTCGGCCCGCTTATCACGCGCGACGCCCTCAACCGCGTCAAAGGTTATGTGGATACTGGTGTCAACGAAGGCGCCAAACTCCTCGTGGACGGCCGAAACTTCAAAATGCAAGGCTATGAAGACGGCTTCTTCATCGGCGGTTGCCTGTTCGACCACGTGACCCCAGAAATGAAAATTTATAAGGAGGAAATCTTTGGCCCGGTGCTCAGCATCGTCCGCGCCAAAACCTACGAGGACGCCATCCGCCTGCCCAGCGAGCATGAATACGGCAATGGTGTCGCCATCTTCACCCGGGACGGTGACGCGGCGCGCGATTTCGTCGCCCGCGTCCAGGTCGGCATGGTCGGCGTCAACGTCCCCATCCCCGTCCCGATCGCCTACCATACGTTTGGCGGGTGGAAGCGCTCCGGTTTTGGCGATCTCAACCAGCACGGCCCGGATTCCATCCGTTTTTATACCAAAACCAAAACCGTCACGTCGCGCTGGCCTTCCGGCGTCAAAGATGGCGCGAGTTTCGTTATCCCGACCATGGAGTGACCCGAATGTCCGGCCTTTCCTTCAATCTTAGCGAAGACCAGCTCACCATCCGCGACATGGCCCTTGGCTTCGCCGCCGAACGCCTCGCCCCGAACGCGCTGGCCTGGGACCGAGACAAACATTTTCCAGTCGACGTGCTGCGAGAAGCCGCGGCGCTCGGCATGGCTGGCATCTACATTTCAGAAGCCCATGGCGGCTCCGGCTTAAAACGCCTCGAAGCCGCCCTCATCTTCGAAGCCCTGGCCACCGGCTGCCCCGCAATCTCCGCCTATCTGTCCATCCACAACATGGTCGCCGGCATGATCGAGCGTTACGGCAATGATTTTCTCCGCGCCGAATTTTTGCCCCGCATGTGCCGGATGGATATTCTGGCCAGCTATTGTCTTACCGAACCAGCTGCCGGGTCGGACGCCGCCGCCCTGCGCACCAAAGCCGTGCGGGATGGTGATGTCTACGTCCTGAACGGCGTTAAACAATTCATCTCCGGCGCCGGCGCCACGGACCTCTACGCCGTCATGGCCCGCTCGGGTGCCGCGGGTGCTGGCGGCATTTCAACCTTCCTGGTGGAAAAAGACACGCCCGGCCTCTCCTTCGGCGTTAATGAGCAGAAAATGGGCTGGAATGCCCAGCCCACCCGCCAAGTCATTTTCGAGGATTGCCGCATCCCCGCCAAAAACCTGCTCGGCCAAGAAGGCATCGGCTTCAAAATCGCTATGGCAGGCCTCGATGGCGGCCGCATCAACATCGGCGCCGCGGCCCTCGGCGGCGCGCAATCCGCCCTGGATAAAACCCTGGCTTACGTGAAGGACCGAAAGGCCTTCGGCAAAGCCATAGGCGAATTCCAGGCCCTGCAATTTCGCCTCGCCGATATGGCGACGGAACTCGAAGCCGCCCGCCTCATGCTTTGGCGCGCTGCATCCTCGCTGGACGATGCAAGCCCGGACGCCACCCTGCACTGCGCCATGGCCAAGCGTTTTTCCACGGACATCGCATTCAATGTCGCCAACGAGGCGCTGCAAATGCATGGCGGCTACGGATACCTGGCTGATTATGGCATCGAGAAAATCGTCCGGGATCTCCGCGTTCACCAGATTCTCGAAGGCACTAACGAAATCATGCGCATGATAATTGCGCGGCAGATTCTTGCTCCGCGCTGAACCGGAGGAAAAAATGGCAAAAATCGCGTTTGTTGGTCTGGGCAATATGGGCTTGCCCATGGCCCTCAACCTCGTCAAAGCCGGGCATCACCTGACCGGCTTCGACGTCGTGCCCGCCGCCATCGAAGCCGCGGCCAAAGCCGGCATTAAAATCGGCCAGCCCGGCCCTGAGGCTCTGGAAGCGGTCGACACCGTCATCACCATGCTGCCCAACGGCAAGCTGGTGCTCGACGTTTATGACCAGATGTTGAAAGCCGCCGCCCCCGGCACGCTGTTCATCGACAGCTCCACGATTGACGTTGCCAGCGCCCGCGCCGCCCACGAAGCCGCCGCCGCCGCCGGCATGGAATCGTTGGACGCCCCCGTCTCCGGCGGCGTTGGCGGCGCAACGGCTGCAACCCTCACCTTCATGGCAGGGGGCACGGAGGACGCGTTTGCGCGTGCGCTCCCGGTTCTCAAACTGATGGGGGGCAGAATCGTCCATTGCGGCGGCCCAGGTGCCGGGCAGGGAGTGAAGATCTGCAACAACATGATTCTGGGCATTTCGATGATCGCCGTCGGCGAAGCTTTTGTTCTCGCCGAAAAACTCGGCCTCTCCCACCAGGCGCTGTTTGACGTCGCCTCCACCGCCTCCGGCCAATGCTGGTCGCTCACCACCTATTGCCCCGTCCCCGGCCCGGTCCCCGCCAGCCCCGCCAACAACGCCTACAAACCCGGCTTCGCCGCCGCACTCATGCTAAAAGATCTCTTGCTCTCCCAAGAAGCCGCCACCGCCACCGGCGCCTCCACCGCCCTGGGCAAACACGCCGCCGAAATCTACCAGAATTTCGTAAATTCCGGCCAAGGCAACACTGACTTCTCCGCCGTAATCAACGCCATCCGCGACAATTAATTCCGCAAATCGCCGTTGCCGATATCTACGAGGGAATGACCTTCCCGCCCAGGAAGAAGGTCCCTAACACCAATCCACATTGCCAACGGCACCCCGTCATTGCGACGCGACGACGCAAGCCCTGTGTGTTATTTCTTCGTCGACGAAAAACCAGACACGCTCCATAACCCAGCGCCGCTGCATCATCGCGTTCTATTGCAACTACCTACTCATTGCCGCTTGTAACCTCTGAGTAGAGTCGTTACCCTTTGTCACGCTTCGATAGAAAAACGCGTCAGGCTGACTTCTGGGCAACGAGATGGGACGGTATCAAATATGCTGAGCGCTCGCCGGCGGCATTGTCGGCAGCATCTCCGCGTTGTCCAATAGCGGCGTTGTCAGCGGCGGCACCATCGGCGTTGAAAACCAGGGCGCCATCGGCACGCTAACCAACACCGGCACCATCACCGGCGGCGAAGCCGGAATTGTCAACGAGACATCGCTTTATTCATACGAGCAACAAGTGGCGGCAATCCGGTCCGTCGAACAGTCGGTCACAACGACGACCTCGGTCCCGACAATCACCGCGATAACAAATACCGGCCTGATCTACGGGGGCTATGTCGGCATCGCCAACGGCGGCGCGCTTGGCGCGATCAACAACGCGGGCACCATCTTCGGCACTATAGCGGGTATCGAACTTGCCGCCCCTGGCACCACCATCAACAACATGGGCACCATTTACGGCAGCATAGCGGCTCTCGACCTTGGCGCCCCCGGCAACACCATCATCAACGGCGGCACCATCGCCAGCGACGATTACGCGGTGTATTTCGGCGGCGTCAACGACCTCATCCTGACCGCCGGCTCGGATATTGTGGGCACCATCGACGGCGGCGGCACGGACAGCCAGATTGCCCTCACCAATAGCGGTGAACTGGACGCCCCAATCGGCGATTTCGGCGGCGGCGGCGCGCTCGCCGTCTCACCCGGCGCCGCCTGGACCGGCACCGGCAGCTGGACCATCCCCACCATCACCAATGACGGCAGCACCCACCTGATGGAAAAGAACATCGAGATCGTGCCCGCCGCGGGCATGCGCGTCGCCACGGTCGGCGGCGGCTCGAATTTCGCTGAAGCCGCAACCGGCCTCGCCCAGGCCTTCGCCGTCAGCGGCAAAACCTCAGGCTATACCAGCGTGCGGCCCTATGCGGTGGTGAATGCCAGCCAAAGCTTTCTGCTCCCCTCCGGCTGGGCTCTGCGCCCGAATGCAGAGGCCGGGTACGAATACGAAGCCGGCCCTCGCGGTGTTTCCACCACCCTTATCGGCGCGGACGGCACCGTCTTCCAAACCCCGCATAACGACCTGGATCCCAGCGCGGTCCTGCTCGGCGCCGGCCTCACCGCAGGCAAGGCCAACTGGTCCCTCTTCGCCAACTACACCGCCCATCTCTCCGGCAACTGGAACACCCAAACCGCCGAAGCCGGGCTGAGATATACGTTCTAAACCGCCTTCGCCGCCAACCGCACCGCCGCGTCCTTCACCGCCGGCCGGTCGATCTTCCCGTTTCCGGTGCGCGGAATCGCATCCAGATAATACACCGCTTTCGGCCGCTTCACGGGCACCAGATGGCTTATGCAATGCGCCGACACATCCTCATGGCTCAGCCCCGGGCGCGCCACGATAAACCCAACCAAATCCACCCCGCCCGCCGCATTCGGCCGCGGCACCACCACCGCCTCCGCCACGCCCGGATGGCGCATCAGCACATCCTCGATCTCCGGCGGATAAATCGTCAACGGCCCCGCCAAAATCGCATCATCCGCCCGGCCGCGCAGGTAAAAATACCCCGCCTCATCGGCCTGCATCACATCCCCCGGATAATACCAGCCGCCGGCAAAGGTTTCCGCCCCGCGCGCATTATCCTCGGCATTGAAAAACCCGATTGATGCATTCACCCCCCGCGCCCGCAGCCTGCCTTCCACCCCGTGCGGCGCCGCCTCGCCATCGGGTGCAGAAATCTCAATCTGGTTGCCGGGTGCTGCCACCGGCCGCCCCACGCTGTTCGGGTGCGCCGCCATCTCCGCCGGGCCCAGATGCGAAAACGCGCCAAACCCGCCACTACCATAAACCTCATGAAAGTTTGGCGTCACCTGGCTTATCACCGCCAGCTTCTCATGCCCGGCCAGCGGCAGGCCGCTGCACACCATCGCCCGCATCGCCGGAAACAAAATTCCGGTCCCATCCGCACAGGCGGCAAAACCGCGGGCCATCGCCGGGACCACCGGGCAAATCGTGCCTTCCCATGATGCAACCGCCTGCGCCAGATCCACCGCCTGGCTGAATTTCGCCAACAGCACCACCGGCCCGCCGAGCAACAATTGGATCGTCAAAAACTGCCCGAACAGAGACATGTTGGCCGGCGCCGGCTGCAGCAAAATCCCCGGACTTTCGGGGCTCCAGGCTGTACCGAACAGCGACTGATACGTGGCTGAGCGCAAAATTCGCTGCCGCTGCGTGGTCACAATGCCCTTGGGAATGCCGGTGCTGCCGGAACTCACCACAATCATCCGCATCTCGTCGGCCGGCCCGTCAAACCGCGCATCGCCGGTGAGCGGCGCGATATCCTCCAGCCACCGCCTGCCTATCCGCAAGCTCACCGGCGCCGGCGACGCTGCGCCCCCCGCATCCGCAAAACTCGCCGTGATCCCAAATTTTTGCACCCGCGCGGCCATCTCCTCGGCTGTCAGCTCCGCTGGCAATTCCACCAGCGTCGCCCCCACCCGCATCACCGCCAGCGACAAAATCACATGCTCGGCGCTGTTCGTCAGAGAAATCCCAACCCGGTCCTTGGGCCGAATCCCCAGCGTCTTCAAATAAACTGAGGCCTTGCCGGTAAATTCCGCCACCTCGCCATAACTTAAGCGCTTGCCGCCATCGATCAGAGCCAGGCTGTCCGGCCTGCGCTTCGCATGGTCAAACACCGCGTCACTGATATTAATCCAAGGCGTTTCCAAACCGGTCCCCCTGGTCACACAAATGTCTGGCCAATCCATTCCGCAATCAGGGCCGGTTTTTCCTCGTCCGCAATTTCAACGACCACCTCGGTCGTCTGCTGCCAGCGCCCCGGCTTCACCTCGCTATAGTCCAGCAACGTAAAATGCGCCCGAATTTTTGCGCCGCTGCGCACCGGCGTAATGAACCGGATTTTGTTATACCCGTAATTCGCCGCCATTTTCGCTCCCTCCGGCGCCGGCATCACCTCATACGCCATGGACGGCAGAAGCGAGAGCGTCAGCAGGCCATGCGCTACCGTGCCCCCAAACGGCGTCAGTTTCGCCGCTTCAGGGTCCACGTGAATAAACTGGTGGTCATTGGTTACCTCCGCAAACTGGTTGATCCGCGCCTGATCCACCAACACCCAGGAAGATGTCCCCACCTTCGTCCCCACCATCGCCTTGATAGCCGCCAGACTTGCCGTAGCCCTCATAAATCCCCCGAATTTTATAACCGCCTCTCCGTTAGCCCGTTCCCCCACCCCTGTCATCGGCGCCCTCAAACCATTGCGTGTATCTTCGCCGCGAGCGCGTCCAGCGAAAATGGCTTGGTCATAATCTCCATACCCGGCGCCAGCACGCCCTTGCCGATGGCGGCATTCGCCGCGTAGCCGGTGATGAACAGCACTTTCAGCCCCGGCCGCACCACCCGCGCCGCATCCGCCAGCTGACGGCCGTTCAACCCTGGGAGCCCCACATCCGTCACCAGCAAATCCACACGCTGCGCCGATTGCAACAGGCTGAGGCCGCTCGGTCCATCCGCCGCCTCGATCACCGTAAACCCCATATCCTGCAAAACCTCGCGCACCAGCAGCCGCACCACGCTCTCATCATCCACCACCAGGACCGTAGAGCCGGTGTTCTGCCCCTGATCAGCCGCCCGCGGCGCCGGCCGGCTCAGCAGCGCCGCCTCATCCTCGCCGGCGCCAAGATAGCGCGGCAGGTAAATCCGCACCGTCGTCCCCCGCCCGGGCTCGCTGTATATTCCGATATAGCCGCTGGATTGCTTCGCAAACCCGTAGACCATCGAAAGCCCAAGCCCGGTTCCCTCGCCCAGCGGCTTGGTGGTGAAGAACGGCTCGAAGACCCGCGCCAGCAAATCCGCTTCCATGCCAACCCCGGAATCGGTCACCGACAGCACAACATAAAACCCGGCCGCCACCTCGTAATCCCGCCCGCCGGCTTCATCGAGATGAGTATTCGCCGCCTCGATGGTCATATGCCCGCCATCAGGCATCGCATCGCGGGAATTGATGGCAAGGTTCAGCAGCGCATTGTCGAGTTGATTGCCGTCACACAAGGTCTGCCACACATCGGCTGGCAGAATCGTTTCCAGATGATTGCCGGGGCCAAGGGTGCGCCGGATCAGGTCTTCCACCGCCCGTACATGAGCGATCACATCCACCCGCCGCGGGTCCAGCGTCTGCCGCCGCGCGAAGGATAACAACCGGTCGATCAGTGCCGCCGCCCGCTCGGCCGAACCGGTGGCGGAATCCAGGTAGCGGTTGATCTCCCCGGACCGGCCCTGCTTGATCCGCAGCCGCACCATGTCCAGGCTGCCGATAATGCCGGTGAGCAGATTGTTGAAATCATGCGCAATGCCGCCCGTCAGCTGGCCAACCGCCTCCATCTTCTGGCTCTGCCGCAACTTGTCGTTTAATTCGGTAATCCGCCGCAGGTTGCGCACCATCACATTGGTGATCCCATGCCGCAGCGATCCCGCCAGGTCCAGCTCCCAGCCCAGCCAAGGCTTGGAAAATCCCCGCCTTGCCTCGACCCAGCGCTCGAAGGACAAACGAGGCATCACGGCGAAATCCTTGCCTTCGACCTTCGCCGGATTTCCGCCCCAGGCAACCATTTGCGGCTCCTCCGGACGGAACCAGAGCAGCATGTCCAGCCGGTCCGATGAGAGGAACACGGCGAGCACGCCGCTTGCAATGTCATTATAGCGCGCCCAGCCCGGGTACACCGCCGCCAGGCTTTCCGAATGATACGAAGACCCACTCTCAGCTTGCGTCCGGATCCAGCCCGCCAGCAGCCGCACATCCGCCTCCGCCGGCGTCTTGCCCAGCAAAGTCAGAATATTTTTGTCGATCACCGCCGCACCCGTCGACTGGAACAGCGTCCCGATGGTGAGGTCTCCGGCGGTCAGCGCGGCCGTAATGCCGTCCGCCTCGGCGGTATTGGCCAGCACCGCGGCGAAGCGGGACATTTCCTGCTGGCGCGCCCGCTCCGTCCCGGCCCGTTCAGCCATCCCCGCCCGCACGGCAAAACAATTGGTCAACGCCGCCGCCGCCGCCCGCTGCCCGACCGAAGGATTGTGCGGCCAGCGATGATGGCAGACCACCAGCCCCCAAAGCCGGTCCTCATGCAGAATGGAAAGCGACATGCTGCCATTCACGCCCATGTTGCGATGGTACTGCATATGCACCGGGGATAGTGTGCGCAGCTGCGCGAATGAAAGATCAACCTCCCGCTCCGGGGATTGCTGAAGCAGCGTTACCGGAATGGAGTCCACATCGGGCACCCAGCGCAACATGCTCACCCGGTACAGCTCGCGCGCCTGCGCCGGAATGTCAGAGGCCGGGAAATGCAGCCCGGCAAGTGATTGCTTCCACTCGCTGCTCTTATCCTCGGCAATCGCCTCGCCATTCCATCCGGCGTCGAACCGGTAGATCAACGTGCGCTCATAGCCGAGCAGATTGCGCACGCCGCTCGCCGTGATCCGGGCCAGCATCTCCAGGTCACGCTCGCGCTCCTGCAAATCAATGATCGATTCCAGCAGCTTGCGGGCGGCGCCGAGCGCCTCGATCTCATTCTGCGCGCTGGCCAGTTCGCATTCGACAATGATCAAACCGGCATGCAGATGCGCTGCAACATCCAGCTTCGGCAAAGGCGCCGCGCGAATCACGGTGGAGTGCCAGGGCGAAGCCGCCCGGATCTTGCCCTCATCGAAACGCCATTTCAGCAATTCGAAAAAGCCGCGCCCCAGAATATCGCCGATTTCCAGGCCGATCATCCCGCGCGAGTCCAAAAACCCGCCAAGCAGCGCTGCGGCATTAGCGCTCACGACCACCGCATGAAACCCCGCCGCCGGGTCTACCGCAATCAATGCCCCGTGCGGCTGAATGCTGCCCGGGAATCGAATCGGCTCCGCCGCGCAGAGATCATCCGGCAGCACATTTTCAGCCGGATCAACCACTGTGCCGGAATCAGCCGTTTCAAAATTCCTTTATGCTCGCCCGCGCTTTGCAAATTTCCCACGGCGCCAAAGCGGGGGTGCATTGGGCGCGCAAACCCAGCCGCCCGCAAGCGATTTCGCATTACCATTTTTCCACCCAGTTGATATCAAGAACGCCTGTCGCGTTCCTGAACTGATCGTGCGGTCATCGTGCGCGATGGCCTTGTCATGGCCTCCACCCGCAGCAATTCATCCAGCTCCGCCTCGCGCAGCAGCCCTTCCTCCAGCACGATATCCCGCACCCGCCGGTTCTCATGCAGAGCCCGCCGCGCCACGCGCGAGCACACTTCATAGCCCAGCGCCGGCCCCAGAGCCGTCACTAGCGCGATGCTGCCATTCACCAGGTCCAGGCAATGTTCCCGGTTGGCGGTAATGCCTTTGATACAGCGCAGAGTCAGCGTATCCACCGCCGCGGTCAGCATCCGCAGGGAGGTCATGATGCAATAGGCAATCGTCGGTTCAAAGGCATTTAGCTGCAACTGCCCCGCCTCCGCGCACATCGTCACCGTCAGGTCATGCCCAATCACCAGATACGCCACCTGGCTGACCACTTCCGGAATCACCGGATTCACTTTTCCGGGCATGATGGAGGACCCCGCCTGCCGCGCCGGAAGATTGATTTCCCCCAGCCCGGTCCGCGGCCCGCTGGAAAGCAGCCGCAGATCATTGCAAATTTTCGAAAGTTTTACCGCCACCCGCTTGAGCACGCCGGAGAACAACACGAACGCCCCCATATCAGATGTCGCCTCGACCAAATTCGGCGCCAGGCAAAGCGGGTGCCCGGTGATCGCCGCCAGCTCCTCCACCACAAGCGGCGCATAGCGCGGGTCCGCATTTATCCCGGTGCCTATGGCCGTGGCGCCAAGGTTGATCTCGTTGAACAGCGCCACGGCATCCCCCAGCCGCGCCACATCCTCCTTCACCGTGGCATGAAACCCGTCAAACTCCTGCCCCAGCGTCATCGGCACCGCATCCTGCAGTTGCGTGCGGCCCATTTTCAGCACATCCGCGAACGCCGCACCCTTTTCCTTCAACGCCAGAGACAATTCCCGCAACGCCCGCTGCAAGGGTTTTACGCCTTCCAATGCCGCCACCCGCAATGCCGTGGGATAGGCGTCATTGGTGGATTGCGACATGTTCACATCATCATTGGGATGCAGAATATCATACCGCCCGCGCTCATGCCCGCTGAGCGTCAGCGCAATATTCGCAATTACCTCATTGGCGTTCATGTTGGTGGAGGTGCCGGCACCACCCTGCACCGCATCCACCACAAACTGCCCGTTATACTTGGGCGATTCCAGCAGCGCCGCGCACGCCGCCTCGATCATCGCGGCTTTGTCCTCCGGCAGCGCCCCAAGGATCCGGTTGGCCCGCGACGCCGCCAGCTTCACCATCGCAAGCGCCCGCACAAGGTCAGGGAAATGGCCAATCGGCACGCCGGTGATGGGGAAATTCTCCACCGCCCGCAGCGTGTGCACGCCCCAATACGCCGAAGCCGGCACGGCAACATCGCCCAGCAGGTCATGTTCCTGCCTGGTCTCCACCGCATCCAGCTTAATGGTCCTGGTCGTCGCCAATGCCAGCGTCTCATCCGCGCCGTTCGGCGTTTCCGTGTCCTGATTCATGGTTAACTCCCGTTTTTTGTTAAACCAAGTATCGGCCAATCGATGCCCATGCGGAAGGGGGGCCACCGGGCGCGCCGGATTCTTCGCTAAACCACCAGCCGCGCCAGCAACCAGCTTGCCGCAAGCAACGCCGCCCCATTCAACCAAACGGATTCCGAATGCCCACGGTCAAACCCGGCAATATTCCCCGCCGCCCGCATCGCATCCAGCTCCGGGATCAGCCAGAACCAGGCCCACAGCACCGAAGCCACAATCACCAGCATGACAACCGCCGAAAGTTGCTGCCGAACTAGGAAAAACCCCAGGGCCGCAATACCGGCACTCACTGCGGAGAACAAATAATACCAGGGAAAAACCGCCCGAATGAAGGGGCCGGCCACCGGCGCCGGCAGCTTGGTAAAAACCAGCGGCGCCATCACGGCCGCAAAGAAAACCATGCCCCCAACCAGCACCGCCAAACCAAAAGCCGCCAGGATTCTCCCAGCGGCTTTCACCCGCACCACGCCGTCATTCCCGCGGCAGCGGGAATCTCGTTGCTCAATGACGCACCCTAATACCGGTACAATTCATGTTTGAACGGCCCGCTCTGGTTCAGTCCCAGATACTCCGCCTGCTTCTTCGAAAGCGGGGTCAATTTTGCGCCAACCTTCGCCAGATGAAGTGCGGCAACTTTTTCGTCGAGATGCCGCGGCAGCACATAAACCTGCTTCTCGTACTTGCCCGCCGGCGCGGTCCACAACTCAATCTGCGCCAGCACCTGGTTGGTAAAGCTCGCACTCATCACAAAACTCGGATGCCCCGTCGCATTGCCCAAATTCACCAGCCGGCCTTCGGAGAGCACAATCAGCTTCTTACCATCCGGAAACGCCACCTCATCAACCTGCGGCTTGATGTTGTCCCATTTGTAATTCCGCAGCGAGTCAATCTGAATCTCACTGTCGAAATGCCCGATATTGCAGACAATCGCGCGATTCTTCATCGCCCGCATATGCTCGATGGTGATCACATCCACATTGCCCGTCGCGGTGACAAAAATATCGCCTCGTGGTGCCGCATCATCCATGGTCACGACCTCGTAACCCTCCATCGCCGCCTGCAGCGCGCAAATCGGGTCCACTTCAGTCACCATCACACGGCATCCGGCATTCCTTAACGAAGCCGCCGAGCCCTTGCCCACATCGCCAAAGCCCGCAACCACCGCCACCTTGCCGGACATCATCACATCCGTCCCGCGCCGAATGCCATCCACCAAACTCTCGCGGCAGCCATAAAGATTGTCGAATTTTGATTTCGTTACGGAATCATTCACATTTATCGCCGGCACCAGCAGCTTGCCCGCCTTCGCCATTTCCCAAAGCCTGTGCACGCCGGTGGTCGTCTCTTCCGAAACGCCTTTTACATCGGCCAGCATTTCCGGATACTTGTCATGCATCAGCTTGGTAACATCACCGCCATCGTCCAGAATCATGTTTGGCGTCCAGCCATCGGGGCCTTTCAAGGTCTCCTCGATGCACCACCAGAATTCCTCTTCATTCATGCCTTTCCAGGCAAAAACCGGAATGCCCGCCGCCGCGATCGCCGCCGCCGCATGGTCTTGCGTTGAAAAAATATTGCAGGACGACCACCGCACGCTCGCGCCCAGCGCCGTCAGCGTCTCAATCAACACCGCCGTCTGAATTGTCATGTGCAGGCAGCCGACAATCCGCGCACCCTTCAAGATCTGTTCCTTGCCGAACTCCTCGCGCAGCGCCATCAGCCCTGGCATTTCATCCTGCGCCATCTCAATTTCTTTCCGCCCCCAAGCGGCCAAAGAGATATCCCGCACCTTAAAGTCTTCGCCAACCACGCTAACATCCGGCATAACAAACCCTTTCCCTAAAAACCTCGTCATGGCCCGGCTTGACCGGCCCATCCACGCCTTACTTACTGACCAATGTCACGTATTCATCGCCTCAAAGAAATCATTATTCGTCTTCGAATACTTCAACTTATCCAGCAAGAACTCCATCGCATCGGTCACGCCCATCGGGTTCAAAATCCTTCGCAGCACCCACATTTTTGACAGCGTCGCCTTATCGACAAGCAATTCTTCCTTCCGCGTGCCCGACTTCGTAATATCAATCGCCGGAAACGTCCGCTTGTCCGATAGCTTGCGGTCCAGAATCACTTCCGAATTCCCGGTTCCTTTGAACTCCTCAAAAATCACCTCATCCATCCGGCTGCCCGTATCAATCAGTGCCGTCGCGATAATGGTCAGCGACCCGCCTTCCTCAATATTCCGGGCCGCGCCAAAAAACCGTTTTGGCCGCTGCAGCGCATTGGCATCCACACCGCCGGTCAACACTTTTCCTGAAGACGGCACAACCGTATTGTAAGCCCGCGCCAATCTTGTAATCGAGTCCAAAAGAATCACCACATCGCGCTTGTGCTCAACCAGGCGCTTCGCCTTCTCCAGCACCATTTCGGTCACCTGCACATGCCTGGTCGCCGGCTCATCAAAGGTGGAAGCCACAACCTCCCCCTTCACGCTGCGGGACATATCGGTCACTTCCTCCGGCCGCTCGTCAATCAGCAGCACGATCAGAAACACTTCCGGATGATTGGCGGAAATCGCCGCCGCAATCGTCTGCAGCATGACCGTCTTGCCGGTCCGCGGCGGTGCGACGATCAAAGCCCGCTGCCCCTTGCCAATCGGCGCGATCAAATCAATCACCCGCGGCGTATTGTCTTTCGTCTGCCCTTTGGCCGGCGGCTCCGCCAGCTCATTCTCCATCTTCAACCGCGACGTCGGATAAAGCGGGGTCAAATTATCAAAGTTGATCCGGTGTTTTACCGCTTCGGGCGACTCGAAATTGATCCTGTCGATCTTCACCAGAGCAAAATACCGCTCCCCCTCTTTCGGCGCCCGAATTTCCCCATCCACCGTATCCCCGGTGCGCAAGGAAAACCGCCGCACCTGGGCCGGCGAGACATATATATCTTCGGGTCCAGGCAGATAATTCGCCTCCGGGTTCCGCAAAAACCCAAAACCATCCGGCAAAATCTCCAGCGTCCCATCGCCATGAATCGCCTGCTCATTCTCGGCAAACGCCTTCAATATGGCGAACATCATATCCTGTTTGCGCAGCGATGAGGCGTTCTCCACCTCCAACTCCTCCGCCAGACTCAACAAATCCGTCGGGGTTTTTGCCTTCAACTCGGCTAAATGCATTTCTTCACACGTCCAATAGCGGGAAAACCAGGTTTTTGGTCCGCGACCGCGAACAACCGGCAACAGGCTCGAATGGCCCGTAAGTCCCTAATGCGTCATCCCCACCCCCCCGTCAACCCACGCCAGAATGTAGGATGGGCAGACCGCAGCGAAGCCGATCACGCGCGCGCCCCCCGAGATTCAGAACATTTAAGCCTCATTTAAGGACTCCACCCGCTTCCAAAGCGTAACAATCCACCAGATGCCGGGGCGACCCGCGCCAAAACGGCGCCGGCGATTCGGGCATCGGAACAACAGGAACACGCACATGTCCCAGTCAGTCTCGGCTCGCTTCACCCTGCCCAATTCCATCCGCACGCCCATGCCCGGCGCCGTCGCCGCAGGTGCGGCGGACCCCACGCAAACCATGACGGTTTCGCTCCGCCTGCGCCGCAACCCGGCCGCCCCGCCACTTCCCGAACCGGGCGCACAGTCCGGCCTGCCGGTGCGCAGCCGCACCCACCTCACGCGCGAAGTGTACGCTGCCATCCACGGCACCACGGCGGCGGATTTCGCGGCCATCCAGGCCTTCGCGAAAGCCAACAGCCTCACCGTCATCAGCACCGAATCCGGCCGCCGCACCGCCGTCCTCTCCGGCACCGCCGCCCAGCTCGGCGCCGCCTTCGGCGTCTCGCTTCAGCAATACCACACCGGCAAAAACGCCTATATCAGCCACGAAGGCGAAGTTTCTCTCCCATCCGCCCTCACCGGCATCGTCGAAAGCATCCACGGGCTCGACACCCGCCCCATCGGCGAACCGATGATCCGCCCGGCGCCGGACGGCATCTCGGCCTTCGGCACCTCGCCCCTGCTGCCCGCCCAGGTCGCCAAACTCTACGGCTTCCCCACCAAATCCGCCGCCGGCCAAACCATCGGCATCATCGAATATGGCGGCGGCTACCTCACCACGGACATCCAGAACTACTTCAACAACATCGCCCACCTGCCCGTCCCTGCGGTCTCCTCGGTCGGGGTCAACGGCGCCACCAACCATTTCGGCACCAATGACGGCAATGCCAGCCTGGAAACGGCGCTGGACATCGCCGTCGCCGGCTCTGTCGCCCCGGGTGCCAAACTCGTCGTCTATTTCGCGCCCGGCAACGAGCAAGGCTGGATCGACAGCATCACCACCGCAATCCACGACGCCACCAACAGGCCCTCTGTCATCTCCGTCAGCTGGGGCGGCCCGGAAAGCTACTGGACCAGCATCAAGGCCATCCCGGCAATGACCGCCGCCTACGCCGAAGCCGCCGCCCTCGGCGTCACCATCTTCTTCGCTTCCG
>Ga0116228_10000984_pt1 | contig 23163 bp, 28 predicted proteins | sample S1TSphfallax_2_FD_89694 | JGI IMG/M metagenome (GOLD analysis project Ga0116228, IMG submission 89694) | Host-associated microbial communities from peat moss isolated from Minnesota, USA - S1T2_Fc - Sphagnum fallax MG | ecosystem: Host-associated > Plants > Peat moss > Unclassified | place...
ATAAAAGATCTATGTGGAAAAGATTGAGCTTCCCAAAGTCACACATAAAGCACAAAAGCTTGGTCTCAAAACCATTCAACCTATTCTAACCTCAGAAAAGACTTGCATTAAAAAATGCCCCACTAGTCTGTGCTATTTCAAAAAGGGCACAAAGTTCATTATCAAAAAAATGTTCATTGTTGACTGTAAGTTGGATCCAGATGGGACAAAGAAAATGTCAAATGAGATTGCAAAGAAAAATTCACAAAACAACAAAACCCAACAAGGATGAGTCGGGGTCATAACCTAATCAATACTTCCCCAAAAGGATCAGACCTTCATTTTCTCAATGAATGGCAATGCCCGGATTGCATTGCTCCCAAAACTGCTTTCAAATCAGCTCTTGCAAGTGAGCGTAGAAAGCGTACATAGGAATCTGTCTCAGAAATTAGGGTTTCTGAAATCATATAACGTTTCTTTGTTTCCTTCCTCGAATTGACATGAGCCTGTGAGCAAAAAGAATAGTTTGCACATACTCCTAAATTGCAGTCCAGGAAGATGAAATACGGGGGGCTTGTATGTGTGTGTACATATGTACGTGAGAAAGAGAGGAGGTACAATTGATTAGAGAAACAGTGAGAGAAGCCAGAACTCGACTTACCGGCATCATCATGTTCGTGAGTGGATGATGCAAAAGCGCGCTTGGAAGCTGCTGCTACAAAAGGTGGCTTTGCAGATGATGATTTGAGGATACGAGAGAAAAGGGAGCTGGATATAAGCGCACGCGCCATCGCTGAAAGCTCGAAGAGTAGAAATCCGTGACCCACACTTCACTTCCCTTCACGTCTTCGCTGACACTTGCTCGCTCCTCCGTCCCCCACCCTCCTTCCTCATTCCACGTCCTGAAACCGCGACGTCCTCAAATCCAGGTATCCAAGATAACAAAAATCCAAGTCCCAAAAACCTCCTCTGACATCTCAATATCAAGTCCCAATTTGCTTTTTTTCTTGGGTCTCTCACAAACATGTACCTTGCCAACTTTGACACTAATTATATTATTTTAAGAAATTGCAATTTTTTTCCCCTAAATTATTTTTCAAAGATCTAAATTTTGTGAAGGAAAACATTTTTCAAAATATTTTTTGAAATTTTCTATTTTGAGACAGACATGGAATCTTCAAAAATTTATTCCACAATGAACTTTGCCATGCTATGCTGCTTACAATAATGCACTTTTATAAGACCAAATATTTAAGAATTTGGGCTTTGCACTATTGCACACTATGAACAATTGATTAGAAAAAGAAAAAGAAATTAAATCTTATATTTTCATATGATTTTCAATAATTCATCATTATTTATATTAATTCAAATTACTATGCTTTTTTATTTTCTTTTTCATTTCCACATTGATGGGTAGGGAAAAGGAATGAGGTACTTATGAGGATGGAGCTAGTTATGAAATAAAATAAAAAATATATAAGAAAATTTTTTTAAAAGAAAGGTAGTTAGGCTTGAAAGTGAAGTAGTTGTTTTTGGGTTTGTTTTTAGAAATGTCCAAGGACAACCATATGATAGGAATTGTTTTGGAATTTTCCAAGGAGAACCATATGATATATTCCAAAAACATCACCCATATACAAGATCCTCATAATTTCATCACTTTTATAAAACCAATTATTTAAGCCAATTCAAAAAACATGCCCACATTAAGAACTAATTGCAAAAAAGGCCATGACTTAGCATGTGAAAACTTTGACAAAAAAAAATTTTGCAAAATGAAGTTTAAGAAGTTGGTGAATGTGCTATTGTTAATAATTTTGCATTTTGAAAGGGTTTTGATCTCATATAAGTCCCTTACTCAAGACTTTAAAAGTTTGATTGATTTACAAATATATATAGAGAGAGAAAACCTCAAACTTAGTGAAAAGGGAGAGACACACAACACAAGCATAACCTTATATTTATCCCTTTAACTTCAAATAACAACTAAATAGATTAAATGTATAGAAAAGGTACATGATAGATTTGATGCCAACATCAAACAATTACAACAAATTAATGGAATTCAATCTCCAATGCAAAAAATACACAAGTTCGAAGCCATCTACTAGAGTGGTGCCCAACATGAAAATATTTTGCATACTTTTGCATGGTAATGGATGAAACCCCATCATTTAATTGCTTCAAGTTCAACTTTGCTCATTTCTTTTACTTGGGCTCATATTGTTGCACACTATCAATGACAAGATCAACTAATCAAAATGAATTTGGTTTGTGGAAATTAAATTCCAGTTGAATGAAAATATTGACATTGCATGCAACTTGAATTCAATTTGAATTGGATTCAAAAAAGTTAATTTAATTGAAACATAGGGAAGTGAATTCAAATCTACATAATTAAAAAAATGATGTCTAACCTACATGTTCCAAGCCTAACTAACTAATACCTACCCACCAAGATGGACATAAAAAAGCACATGCAATGTGTCTTTTCATGTCCATGGTGTTTATGTTATGAAATCTTAAAATTGTTTTTGCGTTTCTTATGTGGAAATTAAAAGAAAAATTCAATATGGTCACAAGGAATTCACATTCAACAATTCAATGAGAAATTGAAACAAGCTAATATGGTGATGGAAGAAAGTGAATCAACAAAAAAAAATTGTAATAAACTTGATCAAACGTCTTAAATCATCATGCATGCACATGATTTTTTTTTCCATTTTTCAATTGTAACATCCATGGTGACCATTTATGCATCTCGATTAGTACATTAAACAAAATTGAATTGAAATTGAATCTTCACTTGGAAATGGGCTAAACAAATTCCACAATGAAATTACCCAAATGGCAACTTATCACTTATGAAACCTAAAGTTGTCCTACCTAAATCAACTCCAAATAATCATCATCGTTGAAATTATTCAAATTTCTAAAAATTCAACAACATTTTATATAAATTAATGTCTTAAAAATATAACTTTTTAAAAATGAATAAAATATTCAAAACAAAGTGATTTCCATTGAATCCAATGTTACATTCTGTGTGTTACAAAACTTGTAGGGGGCTTCCATTCTTTTGAGGCATGTCACCAATAGACAATAAATAAAGTCATTTGTTTATTATTTTTCAGCTATAAAACAATGGGATTATTGTTCATATGCCCTAAAACAATGGAAGCCCCATTGGCTTGGCCTTCCTTGTAAAGAACATCAAATTATTTATTGAAAATAAAAACCCCGTGTTAGGTTATTGTGGCATTAAAAATGTTTGAAAACTGTAAGGAAGATTGTGTTTGATGAAATTCCTTTATGCATAGAGGAGAACATGAGGTTAGTTTTGAAGGTCTAACATCCAACCTCTCCAAATGTTCAAAAATAGGTTAAGATGGTATAATTCATTTCAAACATCATAACTAGTAATGCACCATTTTTTAAAACCCAATTATAAATACTTGTAACACTTAATGTGTGCAAACCTCATGCAAACGTCCCACACAAAGATTGAATGTATTCAAATGGTTCAATTGGAAAACATTGAAGATTAATCAATGTGCACAATTGATTCACATGGGCAAGACAAAGAAATCCCCATTTTTATTTATATTTTTGTATAATACTAGCAACAAATAAATTGAAGAATAACATATTTTGGAAGACCCGAAGCTCACATAATAATATTTTAAGCAACAATAAAGATTTTTGAAACGTGATAATACTTGCCACATTTGATGTTTGCATTGTCATGGCCAATTGTGAGCTAGATATACATAGTGCACATAGTGATTTAAAAACAAGTTTGTCCATTAAAATTCAATCCACTATGTAAATAAAAGGAATCTTAGCACACACACCCTAAAAATTTCATGGAATCCCCTTTCGCCCCCCGCCCACCCCTCCCCCCAATGCCCATGAGCCTTTCACACAATTAGGCAAGCCTAAAACATGTTACAATGTTCACATTTTGTTATTTTATTTATCACAATGTTTGTTAAATTGGTATAATTGAAGCAAATATAAAATCTAGTAGGTGCAATCATTTATTTGAGAACTTAAAAAATTAAAGGTTTTTTCTACATGAAATTATGGTTGAAGACCTATTGAGTGTTCAAAAAATACAATTGTTGTAATCAATAAATTTTATGTGTTTTTAACACTAGGATGTTCCTCCCATTGAATGTGCAACCTTCTACAAAATCTTTATCAATTACATGAATTATTGAAATATTTCAATCAATATTATTCGATTGCACACAAATTCACCAATCTTTGTATGATTTTTATTATTTTATGGGTAACAAATTAAAATGTATGTTTGGTCCAAATTGTTAAGTCACAATAAATTTGAGCTATTACTAACTAACATCAGTTGAAGGTGTGTTGAACAACATGATTGATCATTCAAGTTCATGGTATGTAAAATTGTGATTGCTCGAACCAAAAATTAAAGGGATGTAAACTTTCAACTATTGGGAAAATTTTAACTTATTATATAATAGAAAATGTTCATGGTGATTAAAGAAAAACAAATAAAAACTTTTGTGAGGTATTTGAGGATGGTGTTATGGAACAAAATGATATATCAATATATATACATACAAATATTAAATCAAATTATACATTACAAAGGTTGAATATCTCAATAGATTTGCACATGTGCAATTATTTTTTAAATGCAAAAAATTATTTAATACTAGTAGTCCTAAAGTTAGATGGATTGAAAAGCTTGCCATTTTGCAACCATACAAGATCAACAATTTTTCCAATATGGTTGAATTTTAATAATATATTTTCATATATTTTTGACATCTTTATCTTTAGTTACAAGGAGTTTTATACATCCTTATTGTTGTTTTTCACTTTTATGTTCACAAGATGCATTCTTATATCATTATAATTTTACATTCAAATTTATAATGAAATGAAATCTATGTTCTTGTTGTGTTTGATGTTGTTGACATTTTATGCAAACTATTATGAAATAACGCACAGTTCTTGCGAGAAAAAATAATTCAACCTAAAGCAAATAATACTCAACAATTTTTCACATCAATATAATATTGAATAAGTAAGTTCTAGATTCTTGGAATTGGGGTTGACATTACCATGGTCAAAATTTCCATAATTGGAAAAGAAAACATTTACTTTATCTTTCTATCATTTGCATACTTGTTGTAGGTGGCAATATAAAGTAATAGTGGGTGTCAAAGTTTTACTCATGTTTTTGAAATTATCACTCATTATGATAACACTCCTTTGAAAGAAGACTAATAAGAGGAGATTGTCATCCTTCATTTAATTTTGATGCCTTCCTATTACACATCAACATGCTTATCTTATTGCTTAAGTTAAAAGTTGTGAAAAATAAAAAACTAAGCAAAACATGAGATAAAATACAAAGAGATGCTCCAAGAAATCGATGGTGAAAACTATCGTTACAAAATGTTTTCTAGATTTGCACTAATCTCATTAACAAACACTCTTTCAATGTTTTTTAAATTAGCATTAATCTCATTAACAAACACTCTTTCAACGTTTTCTAGATTAGCACTAATCTCATCAACAAATGCTCTAAGCTAACCATGTTTACATTTAACAACCATTGTCAATTTTAAGTTTTCTCATTAATGCTAATCTTTCACGGAAAAAAAAACATAGTTTTGATACCCATTGATGTAGTACTACTCAAGTTTTGCAAGAAAACACAAGAGGCTTAAATCCTCTACCCACATTGCCAATCATGGAAAAAACCCTTTGAAAAGCCCTATCTTGAGTTGGATGAACATAAATCGATCTCTATGCATAGAGCCTATCTTTGAGGTGGATGAACATGAAGGACCTTCATAGTGATTATCTTGAGTTTGATGAACATGATTAGCCTCTATAGCTACTTGCAAGGCTCATATGGATCATCCATGAACCAACACAAATTCATCCATGAATACACCCCAAAAATCCATGAATCAGCACAAAATCATCCATAAACTCACAAAATTCATCCCTAGACCCATGTACAATCATCCACAAAACAAGGAAAAAATCATCCATAAATGCACAAAAAATCATCTATGAACTAGCACAAAACGATCCACAAAACAACACAAAAATCATCCCTAAAATAACACAAAATCATCCATAAACCACCACAAAATCATCCATAGACCCAAACAAAATCATCCATGAACTAGCAAAACGGTGCTGGTTGGTCGAGGGTTTTGCTCCCGTCGGCCGCGTCGCACAGCCGAGCAGCGCGCACACGCGTGTGCCCCGCCCGTCTCCCCAACAGCTCGCCCGTCTTTGCCTCTTCTCTTGTTGTTGTTGTTGTTGGTGGTGGTGGTGCACGGAGGCCATCTTCTTCCCTCGCAAGAAGCGTCGGAGGACTAAACAAACAACTCTTCTTCTTCGTCTTTCTTCTGCCACACACAAGAGAAGAAGAACAACGGAAAAGTAGAGCAATCTACCGGCATCATGCCCGCCATTGATGGTCATCGCATGTTCACCTTCGAGGATGGTGAGCGCGAGAGCGAATATGGTTACGTCCGTAAGGTGAGTATGTACGTGGATCCATAGCTTTGCTTTGCACTTGTCTGCTCTCGACTGTGTTCCTTCAAGTGTAGATTGGGAACAACAACAACAACAACAACACTGTGGTTGCTGTAGGTATCGGGGCCAGTGGTGGTGGCGGATGGAATGGGAGGAGCGGCTATGTATGAGTTGGTGCGAGTCGGCCATGACAAGCTCATTGGCGAAATCATTAGACTGGAAGGGGATTCGGCCACGATTCAAGGTATGGGTGAAGAATTAGGGTTTCCGTCTTCTGCTGCTGCTGCTGCTGCTGCTATGCATTTATGGATTTGAGTGTGGATTTGAGTCAAATTACTCAGTGAATTTGGGATCTACTTGATCTCTCTGCAGGAGTAACAAGTCAGAGAAAATACTTGTAAGTACTTGATGATGATTTCATAGAAGACAATGCAATCTAGAAGCCATGATGATGCTCACTGAATCAAAGACAATGGAATGTGGAAGCCATGATGCTCACTGAATTGGAACTTATATGTATGCTTGTCTTGTCTTGTGGCAGTGTACGAGGAAACTGCAGGATTAACAGTGAGGGATCCTGTGTTACGAACACACAAGGTCAATAATGCGAAGCTCTATTGTTTTCTCCTTGGCTTGCAGTATACAGTCTTATTTTTATTCTGAAGGAATTTCTTGTTGTGAAGAAGAAGCCATTTGCTTTCTTCTTATCATGGTGACAGATACACAGATTTGGAATTATTGCTTTTTTTTTGGGTAAGGGCTTGAATCCAAATTGAAGCAGAATTGTCCGGTTTGTAAATGTGAGGAATTCTCTTGATAGATTGGGAGATTTTGTTTCATGTGTAACACAAGTTTTTGTAATGTGTGCAGCCACTTTCTGTGGAGCTTGGGCCTGGGATCCTTGAGAATATCTTTGATGGAATTCAGGTTTGTTATGAGAAGTTGTTTTGTTGAATGTGCTTGGAGATGCACTAGAATTTCTTTTTCTGCAATTTGAAATGTTTGAGCATGAATTCTAATATGTGCAGCTGTTACCAATTCATTTTGATAGGTACAGTCTGAAGCGTAGCATAAAAGAACAGATCCTGACACCCTTGAAGGTGGAAATTCTCTGTGTGTTCTTCTAATGCAGCGTCCATTGAAGGCCATTGCTCTGAGATGTGGAGATGTGTACATCCCTCGTGGTGTTGCAGTGCCTGCTTTAAACAGGGATAAAGCTTATGAATTTGCACCAAAAAACCTGGGTAAAGTTCTATTTTCTCATTTGATCACCAGTGAAGCTTAATCCATTATAATCAAATCTTTGTCTCAATCTTGATCTTTCGCTGCCAGGATTTTATCATCTCATACAAACAAGTAGTTGCTTAGGCAATCCTCAGTATGTGAATGTAAGTGATTAACACATTGTGATGGGAAAAGGATTTTAATTAGTCACCACTGATCAAGGGAGATCAGTAGCTCTAATTCATCAGATTGTGCATCATCTCACATCACTCTGTGTGTTAAACTAGCCTTTTTTTTCTGAAAGCATTTTGGTTGTTGAGATGGTGGAGGGTCCAAACATAGGCTTGTCTGAAGGTCTGAAGGTTGGTGATAATGGCTATGTTACCACAATTTGATCAGTGTGTAGTTAACATTTTGGTGCTGGGATCTTGCAGCTGTTGGCGATGCAATTACTGGAGGTGATTTGTATGGGGTAATTGCTTCCTAAAATCTTGCCAAGTGTTGCTAGTGTATTCATGTGGGTATCCTCAGACAAAGTTCTATAGGACTGGTCTGTTGTTGCAAGGAATGTGAAACAGATAGTCAGCATACATTCAAGAGTCTTGTAGTAGTTATACTGTGATTGGACATGAAGGCAAATTAGGTGCTTGCCGTTGGAGGATCCTGTGCACTTGGGCAAGGTCCTTTGGTTTTGTCATTTTCTTACACCTGTTTTGGCTCAATTGAGATTTCTTTAGGTTGGTTGTGTTTTACCTGTGAATGTTTATTGCTTCCAGAACTGGGGGTTAAGCAGACCTCTGACCTTCCCTGGGCTGTTGGCTCCTGGAATGGCTTTACAGATTGTGTATGAAAATAGTTTGATCGAGCATCACATTGGACTGCCACCTGGCAGTATGGGGAAGATCACGTATATTGCTCCAGAAGGCCAGTACACCTTGCAGGTCTGTCTTTTGTTTCAGATTTAGACTTTTGTTGTGTTCTTAAGTGTAAATCTGCTTGGCTGTCACTGAAGTCCATGGACCTTGTTCTTGTCAACAGCATTCAATGCTTATGAAGCAGAACATATGGGGTTTATCTTCTCTATTAGACATGGAGTTGCTATTGGTCAGCTGAGTGAAGTATATGTACACATAAGTTTGACGTACACTGTTTGGTTTCTGTGAATACCTTCCAAAGCATTGTAGGACTTCTAGTTCAAGCTGTTGTTTAGATTTATGTATGGCTTAATTTCCCATGTTGCAACTATGCAGGATGAAGTTTTGGAATTGGAATTTCAAGGGCGGAAGAAGAAGTTCACTATGCTTCAGGTATACTTTTGGACAGTGACATCTGTCCCTTGGGAACCCTAATTTATAGTGTGCTTTCATATTGTTCAGAGAAAAGGCTATGTCCCCAGAATCATTATGGTGTGCATTGTGTCCAGAACAATGCAGCACATACTCCTTTGCATGAAATTCTTTCACACACAATAGCTTTGCTCAGTACACTTTTTGAAATTGTTGCTAATTAAAACACTCAGACCAAGCTTTTGCCAGGGAACTGTGGTGTAACCAAGTATTGTCTTGATCATATGTACTTTTACATTGAATCTGTGACATTTGGAAACTTCTGTGCAGGAATGGCCTGTCCGAACACCAAGGCCTGTGGCTTCCAAGCTTGCAGCTGACACTCCTCTGCTAACTGGCCAGGTTTTTCCCTGCATAGTTGAAGCTAGTTAATATCTCATCTCATTTAGTGATGGGAAGATCATTCAATGTCCAGTTGCATCAAATGTAAACATCTCATCATGTGTCTTCTGACAACAATTATGACAGTTGATATACAGAGGTTCTTTGACACATTTTCTGAAACTTCAAGGAGTTTTGGGTTTTAGCTCCCACTTTATCTCAAAATTTTATGTTCTGATTTGGTTTTAGTCTCCAAGCTGATGATGAGTGAGGAGTAATGACAGCAAGTGACTGACTTTCTTAGTGAAGATGATGGATTGGGACGTTGTGAGCGGCACTCACAACTTTATGACCAGACTCATTCTTGTTATGCTTGTTTCGGTTTGGCCAGAACTCACAGAATGGTTACTCTTAAATCATCCTTGTGAAGGTTTCTCTGGAATCTCATGTATGTTTTCTGGAACTGGTTGTATGTTGCAGCGGGTCTTGGATGCCCTTTTTCCTTCAGTGCTCGGGGGTACATGTGCCATTCCAGGTGCATTTGGGTGTGGAAAGACTGTGATCAGTCAAGCCCTTTCCAAGGTGACTGTTTGCTGCAATTAGTACTTTATCTCTACATTGCATTTCTGAAGGCACTCGTGGACATTATTATTTGTTTGTTTAGTTTTGGTTCTTTGTCAATTAGTCTTCAAAGTGATTGTTTCCACACCAAAACATTTTTTGAATCAGCTTGTAACACATGACTAGCTCTCTTCTATGGAGATTCTGCTAATGCCGGTTTTATGCTTTTTGGAATTAGCCAATGGGATCAAATTTTGAACCAGCTTTTTGGTCATAGCACTTACCAAGTTGATCTATGGACTGTTGGCAGTATTCGAATTCCCATGGCGTTATCTATGTTGGTTGTGGAGAGCGTGGGAATGAGATGGCTGAGGTTAGAATTTCACATAACTCATATCCTATGGTGTCTGTACTATGTTTGGTACCTAGCTAAGGCATCAGGACTATACTTTGTGAATGACTGTCTTTTTTGAGGAATGCAGGTTCTTATGGATTTCCCTCAGCTTACCATGACCTTACCTGATGGTCGGGAGGAGTCTGTGATGAAGCGTACTACACTTGTTGCTAACACTTCTAATATGCCCGTTGCTGCCCGTGAAGCTTCAATCTACACAGGTTATTGACTTTTCATTTCAGCCTGTTTCTCAAGAGATGCTGCTTGCTATGGACCATGTGCAAATTTTTCCTCTGAAAGAAAGACCAGATCATGGCTCAGGGTCATGAAAATTCTGCTGTACTGAGTTCATTATCTTGCTGACATTATGCACTGTTATTTGGCCAGGCATTACACTGGCAGAATACTTCCGAGATATGGGATACAATGTCAGTATGATGGCTGACTCCACCTCCCGGTGGGCAGAGGCTCTGAGAGAGATATCTGGGCGTCTTGTATGTACCTACCTCTTACCCTCTCTACACAGAGTCTCTTATGGGTGCATTGTTTTTGGCTATTCAATGAGACAACTGATGAGTTGAAAACCATGGTTTGGAGATGCCTAGAATAATGCTTTCTTGTTTTCTTTCTTCATCTTGTTACCTACTTTGGTTTTCAGTAGTCCTTTTGTTTCTACTTCTCTATTGAGGTCTAAAGTTTTTGCATATACTTCTGTACCTTGCAGGCTGAGATGCCTGCAGACAGTGGCTATCCAGCTTACCTTGCTGCAAGGTTAGCTTCCTTCTATGAACGTGCAGGAAAGGTGAAATGCCTGGGAAGTCCAGATAGAACTGGGAGTGTAACCATTGTTGGAGCTGTGTCGCCTCCTGGTGGAGACTTCTCTGACCCTGTGACTGCAGCAACGCTTGGTATTGTCCAGGTTTGTTTATGCACTTTCTTTTTTCCTCCTTAGGCCTGTTGTAGATAACAATGAGTTAGTTTCCTGGTTGCATTGGATATCCTTCATCAGTCTAAATGGTGACCAAAAGCAGTGAAGTAGTGCCATTTTCAAAGCACTTCATTGCATTCACATGGGCCATGATTCCTTTTCCAACATCACAGGTTTTCTGGGGTCTTGATAAGAAATTGGCTCAGCGGAAGCACTTTCCAGCTGTCAATTGGCTCATCTCCTACTCCAAATATACACAGGTATGCTTTCACCATCAGGCAGCTGGCACAATTTTCATGCTCTGTCACTGATCACTGTTACTTCATGGGCCTTTAAAAGTATGATATTGGATTGTGTGCTGGGAACCAGTAAATTTCTCTATTCCCTAGTACCACCCAACTTTCAATAACTGTACATTGGGCTTGGTATGCACCAGATTCCAACTATCTATGTCACATGGGCTACCTATTTATTGAGACTGTTGAAAGTGGGAATTGGAATGTGCACAGCCATAGGCACATCCATAGCCAGCAGTTTTACACCAATCTTTTTTGAGCATTCACCTATTGTACTAGTGTGGATCAATGTGGTCACTTAAATTGACATGACTTGATCAAGGCAGATATGCGTTGTGTTGCATAGTGGTTATAAAGGAATACTAGGGATCAACTTATCTCATCACCATATACTTTCTCCAAGCTCTGCAAGCCACAAGATACATTTTAAACACATTTTGAGATAGTATGACACTTACACAAGGAGGGTGTTGTCATTAATGATGATTGTATACACAGTTAGAAGGTTGTTTTTGACTTCTTTGTAATATGGAAGCTCTATTCATTGGGTGTTTGGAAGTTTGGAATGTTTTGAGTCATGTTGGATCATGATCATGCCCTTTGCTTTTGGCAGGCTCTAGAAGGATTTTACGAGAACTTCGATGCTGATTTCATTGGAGTTCGAACAAAGGCACGTGAGGTTTTACAGCGTGAGGATGATCTTAATGAGATTGTGCAGGTAAGAAACATCCTTACATGTTGGAAGCTGCTGAGTTTACCCTTCAGTTGAACAATTGGATTTGTCTTCATTACAGACAGCACACAAGAAAATTATTAGAATAATGTGGAAAGAGCATCTCCTGAGAGATTTCTGCTTTATATTTTTCTGTTTGTACTGTTCAAAAGAATGTAAGGTAATTGAGATCAGGTTACTTTGAACATAAAGCCAGCACACACACTAATTGTTTTTACTGTTATATGCAGCTTGTTGGAAAGGATGCTTTGGCAGAGACAGATAAGATCACTCTTGAAGTTGCGAAACTCCTGCGAGAAGACTACTTAGCACAGAATGCTTTCAGCAGGTATGATGTCAGATAATTCCTGTTGTGGATAATTGCACCTTGGTTATGCTTAAGTGTGTTTATCAAGCAAAAGCAAGCTATTCCATCAATATTCCATCACCAATCTGTTGGAGCTTGCATTCTCTATTTCTGGAATGAATATGGAGAGTAAAATCTATAACTGTACACATGGAGCTGGAGATGATACGACAAAATTTCTTTTTTTGGAGCAACAATGATACTCTGTTGTTGTGACTCTATTACTTATGATAAGACAAGACGCATGATTTTTATGGTGGTTGCAGCTATGACAAGTTCTGTCCATTTTACAAGTCAGTTTGGATGATGAAGAACATCATGCACTTTGGTGCTCTTGCAAATCAGGTATATCCTTCTTATTTAGTTCATCTATTGTTCTCTTTTGGTTCCTCACATCTAGTACAGGTCACATGTAAGCCCAATGGAGGCAACACAGTGATTTATGTTCAGGTCTTATGTTGGACAAGCTGTTCATTTACAGATGTTTTGCATTTCGTTATACACCTGCCTGTACTTCCACAGTCTGTAGGCTATATGCATGGAACAATGCAGATGCTCTCATTGGTGATCTCTTTGTTGCAGGCTGTGGAGCGAGCTGCTGGATCTGAAGGGCAGAAAATTACCTACAACATTATAAAACAGCGGCTAGGGGATATCCTCTATCGTCTTGTGTAAGTCCCTTACTTCAGCAAGTACTCTACCTCTTTGCCATAGCTGCTGTAAGCTCTGCAGTAGACATATGTCTCAATCTGAACCCTTTACCCTGATCCACCTTGTGGATATTATAGGGAAACAAGCTTTAAACTACTGTCTTTCATCAGACAGCATTAGTGTCATTTGTGGTTGATGCATATAACTAGCTCCACAGTTTGGAATATGGGTTCTTTAACATTGACATAAGCTTCTCTAGCTTGCCTCTAAACCACCAAGAGTAGACATTATGTGCATAACAAGCTCATTGTCTAAATCTCCTAGTTTGAAGTTGGCAAGATACTAGTGTTGTCTTTACAGATGGGAGCTAGAGATTCCATGCAAATGGTGTAATTCCTTTCTCATTACATTGTTCTGGGCTGCAGTAATATATGAGTTTTGGACTTGTGGTCTCAGGTCAATGAAATTTGAGGAGCCATCAGAAGGGGAGTCTGCTCTCACTGCCAAGTTCCAGAAGCTGTTTGATGACTTATCTACCAGTTTCCGAAACCTTGAAGATGAATATCGTTAATCCTTTACAAGAAGAGACAATGGGTCTCTTAAAGACATTTCCCACTTCCTGAAACATATGAAAGGAGTATTGGGAATTGGAAGATTCAAGGATATGTAGCTTATGGCATGGTAAGTGTGATGATTCTTCCTCAGCTTAGGCTGGAAACTTCCTTATCAAAAGTTCCTTACTGGAAGTGTTTCATTCTTGGAGCTACATCAGGGAACATTATTTATTGATGTGTTGTGTATGATCAGCAACAAGTTTCAACCTAGTGTTGTGGGAGTTAAGCTTTTGCGAAGTAGAAAATTGTAAACAGTGTGCCCAAGAGATGGGATTTCACCTCTCTTGAAAGGAGGTTGGAAATGTTGCAGATCTTTTTGATTTGGTAAGAGCAGCTAAGGCCTCCAAAACCGACAAATAAGTAGTATGGTTTCTTCTGAAGAGCATGATTTGCACTTTGTAGCACCAAAATCGTTAATAAATTGTTGGAAGCGTGTGCTTTCAGCAGCACGGACCAAATTGTGCACTTGAAGAGGTACAAAACTCTCAGAATTGCTTGAAATCTTGTTGGTGGGTCAGGATTATCAAAAGAAAATGTTGATTTGGGTCTTTTATCACATGTTCCCAAATGTTTCATACAAGCTGAACTCCTCTGCCACTTCAATGGTAGAACTGGCAACGCTAGAATCAGCATGTGGTAGTAAAGCCCTTACATCTTTGAATATGCACCAAACATGTGTGTAGTGATAACCTACATGTAAAGGCAATACCTAACCGTAGGATGTACTATTTGCCTTTCATTTTGCCTCTCTGCTCCAAGCTCCATTTAGGAGCCACTACACAGAAGTCACTAATGCTGAGACCCTTTTACTCTCTTCCCACATATCCTGTAACCCTGAAGGATGTGCAAAAAATTCTGCAGAAGTTGATGAGAACATGGAGCGAGAAAATAGACAGCTCAATGAGGTGGGTTGAAAAGAAAAATCTCAAGCTGCCTGCTACTGCTATGAGTTACATTTGAAGTGCCGTCTCAAATAGCGCTCAGTTGACACCTGATGTACCTTTAGATTCAAGCGCGCTTTCTAGTCTTAGCCCTTCAGAGACAGACCCCATGTCTTGTGCATCCCAGCTGCCCTGTGCATGTGAAAGAGAACTCTGTTCATGGTGATTTCCAGCAGAATGCAGTCTTCTCTCTGACTTCAATGTCTCCTCTAACTCATTATCCTCCTTTCTATCTGTCTCACCTTCATCATCACTAAAATCTTCCTCCCCCCATTGGTTGAGGATCTCCTCATCTACCCCTTGCATGGTCTCCTGACCATCAACATCATCATCCTCATCTTCATCCTCTTCCCATTCCTCCTCATTCCAGGCATCAACACCCCAGTCATCTTCATCCTCATCCTTGTCATCATCATTACCCTTGTCTTTGCACAGTAACCTTGCTTCTGCTTCACTAAGATAGCTCAAATCATCCCTGTCTACAGTCTCATCTTCTATCCGCATGGCACTTCTAAGCTCTGGGGAAATTAATTCATTCTCTGTTGCAGTGGCCACACTAGGATGTTCCTCACCTTCAGGCCAACCACGATACATAATCAACTTGCTTGGTTCTGTTGAAACCAAAACAGCCCCTGTAGCATCCTGGATAACCACAGAGTGACAAAGTGTCAGGGAAAGTTTTGTGGGCAATCATTCAACATGTAGTGCAACAAAAAGTTCTTACTTAATCAAGAAGGCATCAGTACTTTTGCCAAACTGCATACTTGGAGCATGGAGAATGAGGCCATCACTAAAATGCTTGCTGCAAACAAACCAACACATGCTTCTCAAAAATCTTACAGCCTGTGAATATGGCTGCTATAGCATCCATAGTACAAAGGAATTCTCAACACATGAATTGGTTGCAAGAGCAGAAAGGGTCACATCCACAGAAAGATTGAACAATTCTGTAACCCAACCACTGAGGCATGATTGCAGGTATGAAGACTGACCTCTAGTTGTTGGACAATCTCTGCGACAGGGGTACCTTTTGCTCTTCCCTTCACTGAGACTTTTACAAAGGCATGTTTTTGCAAGTACAAGCGGATGGATTTTGCTAGGCCTGCCACCACGTTGCTCTTTCCTGAAAACCCAACAACACCCAAAAATGAAAAAAATGCCCTTCAATGAACCTTGATGAAAAACAGGATCCATTTTTAACTTTTTGGAGAGAAGGTTCCTTCCAAGAAATCACAGATACATGATGAGAAGATTACCAATGTGGAAGTGAGCCACTTTGCTCAGTTTGAGAGCTTGGTGTCGGAGTAGGAGTCTTTCTTTCTTAGTCAATGGTTCTGCCTTGTAAATAGGCCCTAGTTTTACATGCTTAGTCTGCTGGTCTTTCTTATACAAGCTTGGATCATCCTCTTTTGCAAATTGGTCATAATCCTCATCCAGTTCAACTGGATCCAACTCTGACAAGTCAAGAGAAGACTCCAATGCTGGACCTTCATCAGATTCACTGCCAATCTCAAGACCCTCTGCAATTCTATCTTCTTCCTCCAATTTGTTCTGCCAAATAAAGTACAGTGTGAATGCATCAATAGGAAGTCAACCATCAATTGTGCATGTAACAACAAAGGAGGATGACAGATGAAGTATGGTACCAGGCCTAATTTCATTGCCTCAATCTCCTTCTCCAAAGTCAATATATGCTTCTCCAATGACTGCAAGCAACCAAAGCAAAAGATAAGTTAGTGGAAAAACTACTGTGAGCTCCTTCACAAGACTCAAGTCTTCATGGTCAGACCTGATATTGACAATAGATCCAAAGCAGAGCGCAACAAACCTCCATCTCTCAAATCTCATGTTATCTCAAATCATGCATCTAGATCCACAGCTTTGAAATCAGTGCTTTGTGGGTAAGTTGCAACAAACTGGCATGCCCCTAAGCCCCATCTCTTGGATCCTTAAGCTTCTATTAGCATAAAAATACCCAGTAAACAGCAGATGTGCAAGGACATACCACTTTTCGTTGTAATTCAAGTGATCGTTTCAGAGCCTGCCGCTTTGTGAGCAAATGTCGTGGCCGCAATTCAGAGGGGCGCTGGTAGTTTTTGCCACGGTACATGATTATGGCTTGGCCCTTTGAAGTGGTCACAATACCCACCAGGATCCCACCACTCTCAATTTCAAGCATCTTAGCACTCTTCTCTACCTCACCCAGGCTCCCCTTCATGATGATCTTTACCAGCTCCCTGTGCTTCCAGTGCAAATGCATATTCTCCACCACCCCATCAAACACTCCTCGCCGCCCTAGAATTCATTTTAGAATTCAGCGCACAGGAAAAGAGAAAATCCCAGAGCCAAGAAGAACTTTAAAGTATACTAGCTGTTCCTCCATTTTGCACCCTGACTAGTTCATTAGCTTAGTTCTAACCAGCTTGCTGACAGGGGCAAAACATTTTCAGATGGTAGAGAAGGTGAGAGTCCTGACCAACAAGAAGATAAGCTTTCATCCGCAAGCCAAGCTTGCGAAACATATACCGCTCCTCTTCTGTGATATGCTCCCGATCCACAGGTGCATCTGCAGGATTCATAAAGTGCTCCACCTTTGCTAACTCCCTCTCTGCCCTTTCTTTCTTCTGAATTGCCTGCACATGAACAGTCAAGACACCCACACAGGCCCCACATCCAATTTACCGATCACACCATCTCTAAACCAATTCATCAACACAAGTTGAACTTTGAAGCATACATCATGATCCGCCTGGTGATGAAATGTAACAAGACTTACCAAATTGACCCTTCTCTCTATCCTGTTGGCAGCTTGAGCTCTTTTAGCCTTGCGTGCAGCTACAAGCATTTTGCGCCGTTCTTCACTATTCTGCCAGCTCTCCCATGCTGCCTTTGCTTCCAATGTCTCAGCCAGTGTCCCGGTTGTGCTGCAAACCAGATTGCAAATAGTAAGTTTCCATTAGAGTGGAGAGGATTTGCAGCAGTGGCACTGAGTGGTGAAGTTTTTTTCTGAATTTCAAAAACAATAACAGTAGCTCGATATCAAGTATCGATATCCCTTCATTAAAGGTGTCAAAGAGTGGTATATCTTCATAAGTATTGAGAACTTCTCCGTATCAAAGGACTGCAGCAAAAGGGAAGAAGATTTTTCAGCATTGAGTCAGAATCAAAAAACAATTCTGAACGCAGATCTGTATTGAGGAAACACCTGTTTTCTGAGGGAGCATCTGCAAGCTCCATAGTTGTGCTGCGACTTCTCCCACGGGCACGTTCCTCCTCCTCCTGCAAAGCTTTGGTAATAGAATCTCGCTCCTGTAGAGCTGCCTGCACTGCTTGGGGCAGAAAATCCTTACCTCGATACAGTGTTATGAACTCTTTATCTCTGGCAAGAAGAGTGCCTCCAGTCAAAGCCTGGAACATTCATGCATCAACAGATTGTAAGAGCATGATCCATGTCTATTCTGAACACATTGTGAAGGCATGCAAAGCTCTTGACTGAAAAAACTGCCGATGGAATAAACATTCTGGGCTCATTTTGTTTACAGCAAAGGACCACTTAAATATCACTGCCAAAGAAATACCAGAAGAATCCTGACCTTCAATTCTTCAGCCATGAGCTCATTGTTTGTGTTTTGGACACCCCTTTTCACAGCAATCTTCACAACCTCAATCTTCTCCCACAGCTTCACAATTGCAGCAGCCAGCCCACTGAGTCCCCTGTTTCTTCCTGCAGATTTGCACATTTCCTAATCTTGACATTAGTATGTCTTCAATTGAAAGCAAAGAGTCCTTACCATCAGAGACAGTCCTGAGGTATTGCAGAATCCTGACCAACTCATCACAGAACTCTGCCACTACAGAATGTTGGTAAACTACCTTGTGAAGAAAGATTGACACTACCACAAAATACATGGCTAACTATCAATGGAAATGCTTGAACACTTTGCTAAGGTGACAGACTAGAGAATATACCCAGGACAAAGTGGGGCGGTAAAGGTCGTGCAAAGCGACGCAAGTCTGTCAATTCAAAGTCTGTCAGCTTGGCCTTTACACCATATGGAAGCAGCCGGAAGGGTCGCTTACACACTGCATCTGGGCTCAAGAGCAAATCCCCATCAATAGGCACAGGTCTGTTCCCTGTCCAATTCACCCACCGAGGCCCCAGCCCTTCCAGAACATCCTCCATTGCTTTCAACTCTGCTTCCTCTTCTAGTTCTGCTTCAGACTTAATCTCCTCAAGACCTGCTTGACACATTTCGATATTACAAAAAACACTCTGTAAGGTTGCAGCAGCTTGTGGGTTGCCAATATGTTATGAGGCAATCCTTCTGTTTAGCAAACAACCCTCAGGTCAAGAATTGACAAACGAAAGGCAATTCGCTTTGAGAGTGATGAGAACAAAATCACCTGAGAGATCCACAGCTGTAGCCTGTATGGTACTACTGCCTGCTGCACCTTCCCCCTCTTCTGGGTCAAGAGACATCAAGGCTTTTCTCTCTTGCTTTTCCTTCTCTTGCATCTCACGCACAGAAGGAGGAACATAGTCTTTTCCTCGATAAACCACAGCTGCACTTCCTGCTCTCCAAATGACTAAGCCTCCTGTCCCTCTCTGTCACACAAACAAATCCTACCATCTCAGGAAATTGGACTCTATTGTCTGAATTTGCGTATTCAATCAAGTGATCATGGCATCATTCTCCAGAGAGAAGGGTATCAGCAACTACTGACCTCCAGAGCCTGGTGAGTCTTTCGCATGTTGATTGCAGGAGGACCCTCACATTTGACTTTCACAATCTCAGAATTCTTCCATGCATTATGAATGGCTTCAATAATGCCAGGAGTGACACCAAGTCTGCCGATTTTCAATCGCCGCCTGACCATCAGTCCAAGACCTCGTAGTCTTTTCAGCTCATCTACAGGGATGGTAAGCTCTGCCATAGTTGGTGGCCTCACCTTCTTCTTCTGCTCTGTTGTTTCTTCATCAGAGTCCTCCTCATCGACAGAGTTTGCTTCCCATGGAAACCTTAACCTTCTCCCCTGCTGATCTGCGATTGAATCTATGGCAGGCTCTGGGATTGGATGGTCTGGTGTGCTCCATCCTTTGTTCACCCCCAAAAATACAGGCTGACCAGGTCTGATAAACAAATTGTCAGCAACCGCAGATTTTCCATGAACAACTTCTTCTCACTAATGCAACAGTTGCATGCTGAAACTCCTTTTCAGCTCCAAAACCAACCAAGCAAATTGCAATGTCTCAATCCAGGAAAGGCATGTCAATAGCCATGGACACAACAGCTTGCACAAATCACGTAGACCTAAATTCTCAAGGAATCACATGGACCGAAATCCTCAATGAATTCAGCAGAAAGTTGTGGATCTCCGGAGACATTTACTTGCACAAAAAACACATTCTGTAATTCCTCTGCCCATCATACATTTCTTCTGTGTATGACAATTAGGGCCAAGAGTCTACTAATCCTGTATCACCGTGGCATGCAAAAACCCTAGCATTGGATTTGCTTAAACCCTTGACATTTTTCTTGACCTAAATCCTCAAAGCACAGTTTCAGCTAAGGTTGCATCAGAACAGAGTACATAATTGATCAGTCAGTTGCTTGTTGCCCTCCAAATCAAAAATGCAGGGATTGCAAAGTCTCCAAGAGGAGCTCACCATAAAAAATGCAGGGATTGTAAAGGTTCACAAGAGAAGCTCACCATCATCATGATGCAGGGATTTGCAAAGTGTGCAAGAGAAGGTTCTCAAGGTCTTGGATCCTTCTTCCTTACCTTGGGAGGAAAACTGAATTTGCAGTCAAGGATTGCCTTGGCTGAGGATTGAGATCTCCAAGAGGACTGTTGTTCTGGATACTCCGCAGCTTGTCTACAATGCGAGCCATGGCAACTTTGCCTCCTCCTCCCTCTTCATCAATGCTAGCACCTTCTTCTTCAACCTGGTCTCTCAAGACCGCCACCCTGTTGTTGGGAAGATGCTGCTGTTTTGTTTCCTTGCTTCTGTTACTTCTTCCTGCTGCTCCTCCCCTTGTTGCAGCAGGTCCTTGCTCCCATGGTGCCTTGTGCATGCTACGACTATCATACCGCGAATTGCTGCTATGTGTTGGGTATCTAGAGCTTTCCTCATTTCTTGCGGAACTGGAAGAACTCCTTCCTCCTCTGTCCCCACCTGCGGCTGCCGTTTCTTGCTCATTAGAGGACTTGGAAGCATTCTCCCTAACTCCAGCAGGAGAAGAAGAAGAAGAAGAAGTTCCTCCTCTCCAAGTCTGCTGTTTCGCTTCAGCAGCGGCGCGCTCAAACCCTTCCTCGGCAATGTCGGGTAATGAGCTGCTGCTGCTGCTGCTGCACAGCACAGGCTGCTGCTGCCTGAATTGCAAGGACGAGGAAAGTCTGCTCCGGTGGTGTAAGAGGAAAAGTAAAGAGGGCCGTCTCGTGTGGATGCTGCTTCCATACGAGGACGTTGCTGCAGCAGAGAGACGGCTGTGAGAACTTCGCGAGTCCACCGCTCGCATCGGTCCCAACAAACGCACTGGAGCCAACGCCATGGCTCCCCTCCCAAAAATCCTCCAACAAAAAAAATTCACACCTATTCTTCCTCTCCGTCGCCTCGTCTCTAAATCTCAATTACGGATCGAGGGAAAAAAATAATACACAATCTACGAGACAAAAAGAAAATGCCGCCAACGACCGACCGATGCTTCTTCGTCACCACTGAAGCTCTCGAAAGCTCCTCCCCAATTCTCGAGATGAACAAAACCGAATTTGCTTCAGTGAAACCACAAGACTTGATCGCATCATTTGCTGCTGGATGTCGCTCTACTACAGCATCTCCATGATGAATGTCGGGTAACACAGCACCACCCACAACTCCAAGAAAAAAATTCTCGATCTCCGTCCGCCTCCTCCGTGATCTCGACGACGGACACAACCGAGTCCGGTTGAGGATAACGCTCACGCACACTGGCACTCTCGCTTGCGCATCACAGGACCCGCCGGTTCCCACCTACCTAGGTTATAACCTACCAGAATGGTACCTTCTTTCCCACAGAACCCACTGTTAGGTACCTACCAGGTATCCTACTTAGGATCTTTTATGCTAATTTTGAGCATTGTGAGAACAAACATCAAAATCCAAACAAGTCCTTTCGCAAGGTAAAGCCCCTTTAAAATGTTAAGGAAAAAAAAGTGTTCTACATCTTTGTTGTTTGAAGTTGGAACCTTCCACTTATAAGCCTAAATACCTCGCTTCTATGCCTTAACACTTACATAAATATGAAAATGCAAATTAACATGTGTTCACATATAAGAGAAGGGCTTGAGTACAGGCCCTTTAGTGATTTGAGATCTGTGCCTGAGGCTGATAACCTATTGGGAACCATTATGGGAACATAAAAAAACCTTGCCCTCGGGGCCAAGTACATTACCTGAGTAATATTATAATAATATTACTACCTACAACCAAAAGATGCTACACATTAGAAATCCTATATTGTATGATATCCAAACAAATCACATGTTGTGTATTTTGGTTCATGGCAACATCAAACCAATAGAAACATGGGTCAATATGTATATCATTGGTAATAGATAGGAAGAGGTAATAAAAGGAATGCAATAATAGAAGACTAGTGTGTCAAAATATTAGTTCAAGCCAACAAAGGTTTTCAAAAAATGCGTGCAAATGACAAATTAAAAAACCTACAACATCCCCATCAAAATCAGAATGACTAAAATTGAAGGATATTAAGAGCATAAAAACTGCATCAACAAATGAGACAGGCTTAACCCTAAACACATTTTGCAATGCTAAAGTTCTTGAAACATGACACCATCCCATCAGAATGAGAATCAAGAGTTGTTCAAAAGGGCCTCAAGGATATCATCTCAAAACGCTCTTTTGGTAGGTGCTACATCAAATTGACGTAGGACAAAATGAAGGTGGAAATTATATATATCTTCAAGAGCAAACACTAGGAGCAACTATTGAATATGTTAAGAGGTTTCAGGTGCTGCAAATGGGTTTAATTCATGGAGGTGATTAGGCCATTGCTAAACAATGTGAAACTCCAAGGATTCGTACAATTCAAGGGCAAATACGACAACATCTTATGCGAAAAACTTAACAAAAATACTTTGGATAATTGCTTCTCGAATGTCATTTTCATCAAAACAGTCATGAAGATACAAACTATGATAAATGTCCCTCCAGCTTAAAAGATGAAGCACATGAAGGAATATGGACCAAAATGACCAAGTGAAGATGAGCAAATAAAG
>Ga0116228_10000985_pt1 | contig 23144 bp, 25 predicted proteins | sample S1TSphfallax_2_FD_89694 | JGI IMG/M metagenome (GOLD analysis project Ga0116228, IMG submission 89694) | Host-associated microbial communities from peat moss isolated from Minnesota, USA - S1T2_Fc - Sphagnum fallax MG | ecosystem: Host-associated > Plants > Peat moss > Unclassified | place...
ATTATAAATTTTCCATCTAGATGATAATTTTAGTTCATATGCCACATTTTTAAGCCTACTAATAATTTTGAAGGGGACCACAATACCTTGGTGCTAACTTATAACATTTGCCCAATTTTAATTGAATGTTTTTTTTTTGGAGTTACTTTTAAGAACACCAAGTTTCATAATTCAATTTTTTTGAAATTTTTATTTTGAGTGACATATGTCTTGGGTTGGCTTGAAATATTTCCATTTTTTTTTAAATTAATTATTTTTGGGACTCCATTCTTTCAAGCACATAGTTGATAGTTTTCACTTTTATATCAAAAAATGCCAAGATGGCGGTGTTAAACAATCCTTTTCATAAACTACTTTAAATAGATTCATCCCTTTTGAAGAATTTTAAAATCTTGTTGTATGCAAATCACATCCAATGAAGGTATTCCACCCAAGAGCTTTGCTTGTGAGCTATAAACATTTTCAACATAGTTTTTAATGTTTAATTGGTTCTTTTCTACATGCGCATTTGATTTGTGATGATATGTAAAAGTATAACACAATTTTGTTCATAATGTTTTTGGAACAACAAGGTCCAAAACCCATCAACAAAACTAGAGTTCCACTCGATTGTGCCAATTATCGTGGTGTAGAACTATTATCATTGTCTATTAAGTACTTGAGCAAATCCACCATACTTGCTTGCTTGTCCTGTTATTGAGCAACTACTAGCTACAAGGTTTCTTCTCATTGATAGTATGTCAATGTATCCTACATCATCTCACACATGGTTCTAGGGTTGGGATTCCAAAAATCATGAACAAAATTCATGGATGGTTTCTTTGGTTCCTGTATTTACTCATGGCAGCAGCTATAGCACAATGTACAACTAGAGGAAGCAAAGAAAAATCTCAACAAGGTGATAGTTTAGATGTTTGTTACCTGCTGCACGGACTCACAAATTGTGTGATTGATAAACCGCCCTCTCACCACATAGACACAACAGATTCATCAGTCTTTGACTTGAAGGCTTGACAACTCGGCAACTTTTGATTGTTTCCTAGAGCATAATTTCAATTCCCAATTGGGGTTATATTGCTTGCTCATCACCTCAAGCTAAAAAGGAGGAGCAAAATTCCAATTCCCAATTCCAGTTATATATTACCTGCTCATCACCTCAAGCTAAAGGAGACATTGATGTTGTTGGAGAGTATGAAAAAACAGCAGGTATGTCAATCACATGCATCATACCCAAAGAGACCCAATCAAAACCTGATGGGGTTTTACAAGCTTCTCATTGGAATGGGTTGGATTCAAGGAGATGCATCAACTTTGGTACAGTAGAGGACTTCAGTCAAAAGGATTTAAGGTTGGGGTTTTTCAGAAATCATGAACAAAGTCATGGATGGGTTTCTTTGGTTCCTGTCCAAGGGCATTTTACTTTGTGGGTTCTGCAGCTACTGCGCAATGTTCAAGCTAGAGGAAGCAAAAGAAAAAAGAAAAACTGAGCAAAGTGATAATAGTTCAGATGTCTATTACCTGGGAAGCTTGTGTTTTGTCAAGGTTTCAGAGATGGTGAAGAAGGTGTGCTTTGCACGGTTTTCTTTCGTTCCTCAACAAGATGGGGCATTTCAATGGATGGCTGCAGCTATGGTGACATGATATCTGCATGTCATCTTCCTTCTTTCTCGTTCTGTGATTGCAGCTCCGTATATTACTTCTAGGCACTGAAATCTCTTGCTCTTCCAGTGCACTCTCTTGTGTGTGCAGCTTCTAACCCGCGGCAGTTCCTACCCCCAGATCCTCCTCCTCCGAGGCCCGGATTTCTCACTCCCGAGAATGATCTCTCTCTATCCTCCATAATAGTCTGCCCTGCACGCTGCCCCCTTGCAGAGCCGACAGTAGTAGTAGTGCCTGTGCTGTCTCCGTCGATTGCTGCTCCTGCAATGGTCGTTCTGGGGCAACAACGAAGCAAGGCGAAAGGAAGATCATGTCAGGAAAGCAGCGATTCCAGAGAGCTTGCAAGAAGCGAGAGGACTTCCGTTGCACAAACAAACAACGATGCACACGTCTTGAAAAACTCCGGAAAAAAAGCGAACTAGTAGCACGTGGTTTCATCCATCTGGACGAGCAGGTGTGGCCGGGAGCTTGCAATCTCGGCAGTTCTCTTGATATTCCGCATGCTGTTTTGATTGCTTCTCGACACGTCCTCATGCGCAACTTGTCGTTGCCATGATCAAGACATCATCAAGAGTTTGCGTTCAAAGTGCCTGCGGACGACCAGCTCGGGAGGTACTAACTAGTCCTGTTCTGATTCTTTCTGAAGAAGAGAAGAGAAGAGAAGAGAAGAGAAGAGAAAGAGAAAGAGATTGCTCTCTGGAGTGGACAGTCCATCACTTAAGGAAATCGTTTCTACAAGATTTGCTGCTGCGACAACAACAAGATGAGGGCCATCGAGATTACCAAGCCAGGCGGTCCTGAAGTCCTGGAGATCAGGGAGGTCCCGGATCCGAAAGCAGGCGAGGGAGAAGTGGTCATCAGAACGGCTGCAACTGCATTGAACAGAGCAGACATCATGCAACGACAAGGCAACTATCCGCCACCTCCAGGCGCTTCTTTGTACCCGGGCCTTGAAGTCTCTGGAACCATAGAGAGCGTCGGCCCTGGAGTTTCCAAATGGAAAGTCGGAGACCAGGTACGCTTGAAGAGAAGAAGAAGAAGAAGAAGATCCCTTGCTTGCTTGATTGTTGTAGATGGTGATCAGTTTCTTGGTTGTGCTGCAGCAGTAGCAGGGGTTTCCACAAGGGGGGAAAAAGCATACAGTCTCAGATCTTGTTTGATAGCAATTCCTTTGCTTCCTGCTGCAGGTGTGTGCGTTGCTTGGAGGAGGAGGATATGCAGAGAAGGTGAATGTGCCAGAAGGTCAAGTGTTTCCAATCCCGAAGGGTGTGTCTCTGCGGGATGCAGCAGCGATTCCTGAAGTTGCATCCACAGTCTGGTCCACTGTCTTCATGACCGTGCATCTTCAACCGGGTGAAAGCCTTCTGGTATGTCATCATGCATGCATGCAACTGTCACCTTCTTCAGCCAATCTTCTTCACACATGAAGGGATCATTCCAGAGTCATTAGATTCTTTACCGATTTCATGTGGGAGGCAGTTGTAGAGCCAATAGTATTACTGCAGATTACAGCAGCTTCTGCTTCTGAAGAAGAAGATGTGCACTGGATGCAATAGGCACTAGTCTATCTTTCTTTCTTTTGACTGGTTTGTCTTCTGAAGATGTGCACTGGTTGCAATTGGCACTAGTCTATCTTTCTTTCTTTCTTTCAACTGGTTCTTCTATAAGCTCTGTGATCGATCAATACATGCTTCTTCTTGTCTTGCCTGATTTTCTCGTTGTGGGAAAGACAATTCATGAAAGTGTTTTTGGTTCCTTGGATGCAGATACATGGTGGTGGTAGTGGTATAGGCTCATTTGCAATCCAGCTTGCCAAGGCAAAAGGCGCAAAAGTGTTTGTCACTGCTGGTAAAGAAGAGCTCTGTCCAACACAGCAACAACAAAAGTTGCTCACTTTAGTACTACTGTTTTCCTCCTCCTCCTCCTCCTTCTTCTTCAGCTAGTATGAATTCTTGTGTTTGTTCCAACGGAGCTAGAGTTTTTTTTCCATGGCACACAGGCAGGCAGGCCGAATCAAGCATGATGAAGTTGGACTGGAATTTTTTTTTTGCTGTTGTTGACAGGGAGTGATGAAAAGCTCAAGAAGTGCCTTGAGCTTGGCGCAGATGTTGCAATCAATTACAAGACTGAGGACTTTGTTGCTCGGGTAAAGGAAGAGACTGGCGGTAAAGGTGCGTGTTGTTCACACATAAATCTCCTAATATATGAATGTAGATTGATCATGCACTTTTGACAAGATTTGCATTCTAGCTCCAGGAAATTTTCCAGATTTCCTTATGCTTTCTTTCCTACGACTGAATCATTGTCTCCTCCATGTACATACCTGAACCTTGGATTGCAGGTGTGGATGTCATACTTGATGTTGTTGGAGCTCCATATCTGAATAATAATCTAGAGGCTTTGGCCTTGGATGGGCGGATCTTCATCATTGGGCTACAAGGGGGAGCAAAGGGAGAGATCAACCTTGGGTTGCTTATGGCAAAGCGTGCAACTATTGCTGGTAATATATTTAACTCTCCGAGCTGCTTACACTTTGTATGTGATTACAAAACATTGTGCCACAACAAGTGCATCCTCTTCTATTTTTCAGGCTTTTGTGGATCAAAGGTTGCTGCCAACAGAAAAAGTGGTGTAAGCAGCTAAGATCATGGTTTTTGGTTGCTTTGGTTGGTACAGCTGCGGGATTACGCAGTCGGCCAACAAAAGACAAGGCAGCAATTGTACAAGAAGTTGTCAAGAATGTGTGGCCAGAGATTGAAGCAGGCAAGGTTAAGGTAATAGTTGAGGATGTTCTTCCTTTGGAGAGGGCAGATGATGCCCATCGTGTTTTGGAACGTGGCACACACTTTGGCAAAGTGATACTCACCACCTAGAAATCAAAAGCATCCTAGATCGAAAAACATCCTGCACAAGAACCAGCTGCACTTTCTCTGCATGTTTCATGTTGGTTTTGCAAAGTGTTGTATACAGTTTGTTTTTTCACTTCTTTAATCCAAACACAACAACATAGAAAGTTTCTGGGACTCAACAAATGCATCAGAGATGTGATGATTGCTGCAAACTTGGAGATTGGGTTTAGTGGCAATTTAAAAGGACTATCTATAAGGAATAGGACTGCATTAGTAAAGATGCAAACATGCTCATGAAGTCGCTACTATTTCTGAAAGACACTTTCTGAGTAATGAGCAGCTATTAGTGAGTTGAATCCCATTTCAGTTGTAACTTGCACAAATGTTGGAAGAATGTTATAATAATGTACTTACGAATTGCTCTGATTGTCAAGCTGGAATTTTGTAGTCACATGGATCCTCGGAATACTCTATCTTTCAAGTCAGAGAAGGAAGAACTAACAGGTGGGTTTGCACCAAACCTTCTGTGCTTTTATATGGTTGGTATAATTGTCTACTTTTAAAAATCAATCTTAGAACAAGATATGTGTTCAGAGAAGTTGCTCAAGTTATAGCACTTTGTCAGAAATCCTTTATTCTCCAAGGAAAACAATGTTTAAAATGTGCATTTCAGTTTGCTAAGCACCATCCTAGTTTGCTGCACAAGTCAAAATGTTAACAAAAGATTGTGGCAAGAGAATGGGACAATTTGAAACACACTCTTCACACAATCTTTGCTACACTGTTAGAGTGTCCTTTGTTCATTCAAAGTTGCAAAACACTTGTTCTTGCATTTCTCCAAGATTTCATCCTTAGGGCTCTTGGTTGCTACTCTTATTATAGCTTGTCTTTCATTTACATGCCAAAACCATAAGGTTTTTTCCATGTTGACTATACATATATACATATATATATATATATAGATATATCTGATTTTACTTGATGTAACCATTTTTATAAGAATGCATTTTGAATTGATTTGGGTTTTCTTTTGGTGTTTTGTACATGCGTGTATTTTATTCGAAAAGTTGTGAAACATAACTAGTGATTACAACAGCTTGAAGGTTTCAAAAATTTTATGATTGTTGTGGTGAGTGTCAAACAACTATGTGTACATTTGCAAGATCATAATGTATACACAAAGCACAAAGCACTATTGATGACATCATATGATCCGAATTTATATATTAAGGATGATAGTTTGTTTGCTTTGATTGTCATGTTGAGATCTTCCACCCCACATCACCTCCGCATTGTGTATTTGGTATTGTTGGAGCCCTTCAATGAATAGGGTTGGCCTAAGGTGGCTTTGTAATGTTTAGACTTTCAGTGTAGGGTTTATTGAATGATGAATAATAATATTGCATTGAAAAAATTCAAGACAATGAAAATTAAAGATTATAGGGAAATTGAAGTGCATTCTTGGTATCGTTGGAAAGCCCTTTGAAGTTGGTAGGGTTTAATGGAGGTGATGGAGGCAATTTTGTAATTTTTAGATCTAAGGTGTGGGAGAAATTGTGTTATGAGTAATTTTTGTTATTACAAGTTCAATAAAAATTTAACAAAATCATCTAATCTTCTTGATATTACATTCTCAAATGATGTTGCAAGCATCTTTTGTTGCACAATTGTTATTATAAGAAAAATTAAGGGGAATCAATGTTTTCTTATTTGGAAATTGGACATGAATGTAACAATGACACCAAAATAAAATAAAAAATAAAATGAATAACAAAAATCTATTGAATTATTTCAGATTCTCTATTTATAGGGAATAAAAACTTATTTAAAAAAAAAAAGATTATACACAACATTTGAACTGACTAAAATGTGAATTTTTTCAATGGGTTTTGCTCCTTTTTTTTGTGGAATTATGATAATATGATCTTTAAAAAGTGGGGTACTTTGCCAAATTTGACATTTAAAAAGTTGTAGCCTTCTAGTGAAGCTAGTGTTTACAAAGGGTCTTGTGTAATAAACCTTCCATACACTTTTGTGTGATTTGTTTAAAAGTGATATAACATGAATGATTGGACAAAAGTCATGAGAGTATTCTTCAATAAATTGTAAAGAAAGATTTTAATACAATCATAGAAATTCATTTATGTAAATACATTGTGACCTAAAAGGAACCCTAAAGTGAAAAAGTTGTTAAAAGTACTACCCTAAAATGATAGTTGATGGAGCATAGTGGTTGTCATGAGCACACTAACCATATGGTGCTCGGAATATCATGTTTGTAATTTGTGGATTCATGGAGGAAAGAGAATGTGGGTGGTTTGTTCCTTTTAATTTAGATCATAAGTGTGTGAGCTTATCTATGTTGGTTTTTTTGTTCTTCATGAAAATTCATGGGAGTATGACTCCTATTGGTGCTTTGGATTATGGAAAGATGAGGAGTTACGAATATTTAAAAATTGGAAAATTTGCAATTTGGGGGGATTTGTTGGATGGTTTTTGGAAGGACAAAGAAAAGAACTAAGTATTATGAAGTTTGTTTGGTGTATAGTGAAGTTAATAGAAGGTGTTATGTAGAAATGCATTGAGAGATGAATGCATTGCATGCATGACTTTGCTCTTTGAATTTCTACTGCTTGAAGATGTAGAATTTGTGGTAGGTTCTTAGTGATAAGTTGGTGGTGAAAGTGATGCAAAACACATGGGGTTCATGAGTGATTTCTAATGGCATTTTTAAAGGATGTTTATGTTTGAGTGTGGGAAAAAATGAGTACCCTTGCTAGGTGCTCCAAGTTTGGGTTTGCAACTAGTTTTCACTTGGAGTTTGGGAAATAAGGGTTAATTTTCTATAGGGGTGGGATTGGGCAAAATCTCTCTTCTTGTAAAAGCTTTTGGGATACATTGGAATATGCGAATGGAAAATGCCATTAAAGGTCTGTGGATGTTCAATGAGAAAGAATCCAAAAGGTTCTGAATCATCTATGCTCTAATAGATAATGAACAACTTTTCTTTTCATGGAACTTTCTTTAAACCATATGCATGCCTCTACTATAACAAATTTCTAACTTTAGGGTTTGGATGTGAACAAGAAGAGGTTTAGGGTGGTTTCAAAGAAAAACATTTTCTCCTATTTTCAACTAGGGGTGTTTATGCATGACAGCAATGGAGAGAAGGAAAAGGAGTGATGGAGATGTAGTGGTGTTTATGACTTTAATATTTTTATGTCGTTTTCTTTTATTTGGGATGAGTGAGTTGGAGTGGATACTACTGCACACTGGCTAAATGTGAAGTAGGGGATCTGTCAAGCAATGGGGGAGCCTATGGAAATCTCATTGTAGAGCAGAAGAAAGAAAAACAACAAAAGGAAATAAGTGGGGAGGGTGATGGATTTTGTTTTGGAGAGGTTTTTAAAGAAGGAAAGTTAGATTTTGAGCTCGAATAGAAGTACATGAGATCCACTGTGCAATGTACTTTGAGAGGCAGAAATTTAGTCTAGGAAATGGGTTTGAAGATTGATGACAAAGGGGATGATGAAGATCTTAGGGGTCTTAAGAGTGGCCTGAAATCTTTTCAATGTGTGTGTTTCGGGTTGATTTGCGTGTAAGTCTTGTGAATCTGCATATCATGAGAAAACACCCTAATTTCTCGAAATCTCGACAAACAATCATAGTTCGTTGATAATTCGACAAGAAAAAAGGAAATGAAGAAATAGAAAATAAAAGATATAAGCTTTAAATTAGGGTTCCATTTTATGTTCCAGTATGAATTTTATAAAAACAACAATATTTTATTGCAACAACATTGGCCCCAATGGTTGCAAATTGGTCTCCATTGTTGATAAGTATCCTTTTTATGCATTTGTGCCAAGTCCAAGCCATAAAGTGATAGATTAAAGAAATTGTTTTCTTTTTCAGCCTTGACTCCTAGCGTAAAGCCCTTGGGGCTGATGGATTTTAATGATTGCACCAATAGGAATGCTTGATTGATTTGAGTTCAAACTTGGCCTCGACTCCTAATGTAAAGTGGGCCTAAGTTGAATCTTAGGATTAGATCGAATTAAGCCTAGAACTAATTGTGGTTAGAATTATAAATTACAGAGAAGAACAAACTAAACTAATTATTAGGCTGAATGGCACTTAAAACGCTTTAATACTAGGGTTATACCAATGTCGACAAATTCCTCAATTTCGAGAGTGTTAAATAAGATTCTCGTGAGCTTGACTTCAAACATAACCCTACTTATACAACCAAAACCTTTGAAAAAAGGCTCTTTAAACACAAGATTAGGTTCTTCAGATAAGCAAGGTTTAGATTACTTCAAAGAAGAGAGTTTGCAAGGGTATATACACAATCCCAAGTTATATACAACCTGACATTGACATAAACTTTACTTCACCCAACTTGTCACATGCTACCCTTGATTGCGTTATTTCAACGATAAAACAAAGCATTTCAAGTTGGACCCAATGAATGAAAGGTACTCCATGAAATGGGAAAAAAATCTTGCAATACGCACAAGAACTGAGGCAACTCTTTAGACCCCGAATATATGGTTATTTATAAATGCATCTTGTATCTTACTGCTCTTTGTCCCCTTCAAGTAATCTGTTCACGAGTTCTTCAATTTGTTGCCACAGGAGTTGCAGCTGCTTTCTTCTCATCTGTCACAATCCCAACTTTCCTGAAGTAATCCGCCTCCTGCAAGCAGACAAAATCATGACAGCAAACTTGTTAAAAAGCGATTCACAAGCTACTACTCAGGGAAAGAAAATATTAGGTGAAAGGACAACCCACAAAGAAAGCATCCTGATATCCTGCCCCTAGAAAAGCAGCGCAATACTATATACTCGATCATCACCAGGCCATTGAATTCCAGGGAATGCTCAATGTACTACATCAGAACTCACCTCACAAACTCATCTATTTCATGGTCATATTGACCCAACAGGTTTGGCTCATACTCACCAGCATTCTTTTGTATATATCCAGTAGTACACTACGTTCCAGCTTGGTTTCATTATATGCATCCACGGTATCCATAGCCTGTTCATGCCACAAAACAGTTCTTGCTCATCAACAATACATTCATGTTTAAGGAAGATGGGAAACAGCCATTCTTGGGGGAGTACCCCACAATATAAAGGCAGTTCTGATGCTCAAACAAAGACATGAACTTACAAACATTCACAATAACTCATTTTGCACAAAGAGAGGAGACAAAGAAAATCACCTTAAGCCATTTTGCGAGATTTGGTCGACCAGCAGTAACATCGTAGTTTTTGAGTCCAGAAAAGGCAATTTCCAACCTTTCAATGAAAGGGACATATGCAATGTCAACCTGGCACATGCTTACATGAGAATTTTCACAGAAAACAATTGGGAACGTATAACTGCCAGCACATCCTCGACAGTAAAGTAGTCCAGTAGAAAATAATTCTTTTATTTAACACAAACTGAAGAAAAAATCATAATATGAACCTGTCTCAGCAGCACATACTTGGAAATGAAGGTCAAGGGCTAAGAATGGAGTAAAGAAACTGGCAATCCACTCACCAAGCCAAACTTTCCAAGGAAGAATGGTCCTTCGTTGGCATATTTTCCAAGTGCATTCTCTACATAGTCAAATGCTGGTCCTGGAAAAAATAGTGCAAGAATATGATGAAGGGAGAGATGTAACACAACAGGAACAGATCATCATCTCCCATCATGGTGCTTCCTTCCCAAAACCACAATCATTCAAGGACACCCACCAACATACATATGTTCTCAAGCAATTTCTTTTTTCCCTACTCTGTTAATCATGCAGAAACTGTGACAAACAGGAATGCGGAGGACTCTTACCTACGCTCTTATCAATATCAGCTGGAGCTGCATCCTTTAAGCTCAAGGCAGTATAGCCCGCCTTACCCAAGGTGTCAATATACTTCACAAGTTCTGCAGCAGCCTGCTTCTTGTCTTCCTCCTGTCACCAAAGTATGAGCATCATTCAATTAGAATATTGCTTTCAGTTTCTGCAATTACTCACTACTAGGTACAGATGGTGTGCATGCATCACAAAGAAAACGAGGGAGAAAAACCAACAAAGAGATGGGAATTTGGGCACACACAGTAGGTCCAATGGTTGGCCCTCCAAATTCTTGGTCAAGATACTCAAGCAAGTCCAAGCTTTCACCCTTCACTTTGCCTTTATGTTCAAGTGCTGGAACCTACCCTCCCAAGTAGAAATCAGAATAGAATCCTACTAAAATGGACTCAAATTACATCTCAACAAGCATGTAGTAACAAATGAAACTGATGAGCACTTTGCGTGTAACTCACTTTGCCAACAGGATAGACTTTCTCCTTGTACCAAGCAGGCTTGTCACTAAGACTGATTGGCACGCACTCTATTTCATCCAATCCCTGAAATTCCATCCACAAATTACCAGCTGATCAACAAGCTTCCAAGCTCTGAATGGCACTTTACAGTGTGCAATATCAAATTTCAATTCTCCACTTGTAAACCTAAGCAGGTCCTTTCAATTTCCTGAGCCTGTTTATAGCACCTGTCTAATGTCAAAAACCTACTGGTCAACTTGTACTGGACCATTGATCAAAGTCATGCAAAACAACTTGCCAGTTGCAACATTCACAATACACCCCACACACAATTTTTCCATCATAGCTTGGTCAATCAAAGTCATGAAAGACAGACCTTGTACTTCTGAGCAATCCAAACACGCTGTGCATATGGGCAGAGAGCACTATAATACAGTCTGCTCACACAAACATCCCCACAAGGTTACTATTTGCTTTGAACCCTCGAAGCCAGAGTAAAGATTGAATATATTCAGATACGGGTTGCTGCACATATAGGTTTACAGGCTACGTGAACTCTAACACCATAATTCTGCTCAGGTCATGACAGATTGCGGTATCTAGATACCATGAAATTCAGGATTTTCAAAAGAAAAATGATTGCCTGACCAATTTCTGTCACATCCAAGTTGGGCCACAGGGTTTCATCATTACCAACAAGCAAAAACGAGGCCTAGAGAATCTTGAAGGTAACAACAGAAAATCAGGACAGTACAGGGACCATTGTTGAACTGCTGCTGACATAAATACATATAGAATAAGATTTGCTAGAGACCAGTAACCTGCACAGAGCACAACTCAAAGCATGGACTAAATGTGCAGCAATGGGGTCACACACCTGGTTGTGCCATCAAAAAGAGGTGGGCACTCTGACTTCGAGTCGAGGTCCTGGGAGTGCACAAAGCTGCAAATCATCCCTCCCCCACAACCCAACAGGTTTTTAAGTTCCAAAATCCCATCACAGATATCACTGACAGTCAGTAGTAGCCTCTTCCCACGAAAACCAGAGAAAACTAAAACACAAGACAGATATGTATATATGAGATTGCAAAGAAAACTCAACAAACAACAGGTTGAAGCTAACTGTTGTGTCAGTTCCTGCAAGAGTAAGATATGGTCATAACCTTATGAGGATCACTCACAAAGCATCAGGCTATATCACCTTGACCATGAAGGTTGCTGCCATGACTCTTTCCCCACTAGCTTCATCAGCTCTCAAACGGCAGGAAAACCACAACACCTTAGACTACACAATCTGATTCTTTTATGAACCACCCATAACAAAAAAACAAACAAAACTAATTTTTCCCACACTCCAGAGAAATCTGTCATCACCACAGTGACCTTGCAGCACAAGAGTTTTGAAGTGCACCAGACTATGTGCAGAAAAGAATACACATGACAACAGAATTTTGAGTTGGCAGTAGTTTGCACTGAATGCATGCACAAAAAACTTCTTTCAATGCATTATTATCTCTTTCTTTCTCTAAACCCAAGAAGAAAGAGGTGCATATTTGCAGAGGATATCTGCTGGAGTGAGATGCAGCTCACAGAGAGGTAGACGGCACAACAAGAACCAAGAAAGAATCCCCTTTGTATATCGATCTATCATGTCTCTCACATACCTATCTCTGTGAATTTCAGAATGAATACTTGCACATACCCATCAATGAATTTAGATCATGAAGCAGCTTCAACTATAGTAGTAGTGAGATTGTACCTGGCTACTGCTGCTGAAGCCATGCTGCAAACCGAGAAATACCCTTTTCTGTGTACAAGCTGTGAATTCAGACAGTAAGTGGATTGTCCTCGGAAGCTGTTGCTGTTTCGAAGCAGCTGTGGATAGGGCCGAATCACTGGATGCACAGCAGGAAAAGAGCAAATCCTGTTTGAATCCACAAAAATTCAGACCAACCAACATTTCATCAGATCAACAACAACAGTATAACACCAGGCCAATAGAAAACTGGAGATGCAGCAGGCAGCAGCAACCTAGCATGGATAGAAGGAAGGAATTATCATGCAAAAAGCGTGAACAGGACCAAATTCTTTCACAGCAATGAATGAGATTTGACAGTCACCACAGATGCAATATCTCCTCCTTCTTTGCACAAAGAACTTGAATCCAAAGAGATACATATCACAGCCACGAGGAAGATCCTTCCAAAGATTGCTAAGAAATCTTTGCAAGGATTGCTGCGAAAGAATTCTTTGCAAAGATTGCTCCAAGAAGAGCTCCTTGCAAGGATCGCTGCAAGAAGGATTCTTTGCAAACATTGCTGCAAGAAGAACTCTTTGCAAGGATTGCTGCAAGAAGGATTCTTTGCAAACTTGTTACAAGGATTGCCATCACTTTGGATGCAACCAAAGAATCAATCCCAGCATCATGCAGGGAAAAGCAACTCTGCTCTTCTATGGTACAAGAACACAGACACAGAGAGAGAGAGAGAGACAGAGAAAGACAGAGTAGTGGATGTGCACATACATGCGAGGATTGTTGGCGATGGAGAAGGTTGTCGTGGAGACTGGAATCACACAAGAAACGCAGCAGCTGGCCATCAGTTCGCCCTTGCTCCTCTGTCTCCAATGTGGTTATATAGGTACACAGCAGCGCGACGAGGCCGGTGGTTGCGCAAACTACAGTAATGGTGCATGCACGCACACGCATTCCCTCGGGAAGTTTGTCGCGAACCTTCCCTCCCGAGGATGAAAACGGACGAGCGGGGCGGTTCGATCTTGCTCGCTACGGATTCGAACTGAAAGCGTCGGTGAGCAGAGCATCGTGCAGTTCGTAGTGCTTCTGCGAGTGCGGCGATAGCCAGGGTTTGCATTGCAGGAGGGATACAACAAGCCGCAGTAGAAGCAAAATAGAGAGAAGAAGCAGCAGTAGCAGAAGAAGAAGAAGAAGAAGAAGAAGACGACGACGAAGAAGAAGACGAGTAGAAGGGACGAGGAGCGACGAGGGAGTGTCGTGCATGAGGGGATTGGAGGGCAGCGATGGCGGATATGGAAACCTCTTGGGAGGGCGAGTCGCTTCCTCCGCGGAAACGGCTGCTGGCGGGATTGCGGCAGAATGGCTGGCGGGCTTCTTCGTCGTCTTCGCTGACTTCCACTGCTGCTGGCGAATTGCTCCAAGGAATCGGACCGGAGCAGGAGGAGGGGGAGGAGGAGGAGCTTGCGGCAGTTGACGGGGAAGGTGGTGGGGATTTGTCCGTTATGGTTTCTTCGGGCGCTGAGTGTTCTTCAGGCTTGAAGAAACCACGGATGTCGCGAGAGCGGGCGAAGGAGGAGTATGCAGACCACGTAGATCCATCGCAGTCGGAGCGGCTTGTTCTCCCTCCTGTAAGCAAACCTTCACAAGGAATCCCAGTTCCAGTTTCTTCACATGATGATGCAGCAGCAGCAGCAGCAGCAGCTGCTGCTGCAATATCTGCAGCGGCACATGCTGTCAAGGTGGCGATGGCAGCCAAAGAAAATGCCGCTGCAAAAGCCAGTATCGCAGTGAAAGCAGCAGCAGCAGCAAAAGTGGCCTTGGAAGCAGCTGCTCATGCAGCTAGGGCTGTGGCTCTTGTCCAGGCTGAGCTTAGGAGGATGAAGACTGTAAATGCACAACCTGGATTCTCTGAAAGTTCTTCCAAGCTGCTGCAGACTTTTGTAGCTCCAGAGAGCCAAACAGAAGAAAGGATCTTGGAGAGGACAGAGGTGAAGGCAGAGAGGACAGAAGAGGACCATGCAGGACATAATAGTGGTGGAGCAGGAAGAGCAGCAGCAGTAGCAGCATCTTTGGATGATGAAGAATTGGCCCAACAATGGCACAGAGTCATCAGCAGCTCTCCATGCATTTCTCATAGTCTTGGTACTCCACCACAAAGGAAAGAAGCTCCAACAATACCAGATACTGCATCCAGTGCAGTTAGTATGAGTAGCACAGATGCAGCAGCATGGCCTCAAATCATTCAGACATCTCCAACTGAGCTTCTTCTGTTGCCGCCTTTGAAGCAACAACAAACAAGGCCTCAATCAGTGATGCACCAGGATGTGAAACGATTTGATGATGCAAGGGTTGCGGTGAAGAAGAAGATCATGGAGATTCATCAGAGTGATGATGCTGGAGGACAGCAACTAGATGCTTTCGAGCATTCTAGTCCCAAGTTTTCTTCTAAACCTAGTAAGCTCTCAGTTTCAGAGGAAATCTCCAGTGTGATAAAACCAGCAGAAGCAACTATGGAGGGGGTTGTAGCTTTTTCTGCAAGGGAAGAAGATTCGGTGATAACTGCAGCAGCTGATTATCCTGCAGACCTTCTGGAAGATTCATTGACAACAACAGCAGCTGAGCATTCTGCACAGCTTTCATTTGATGCCATAATGGAAGTTGCTGATGCAGGAGCCTCTTCTACTCATCTCCTTTCTGACAGCTATGAGAGGAGACCTGACCTTCTCCAGGAGATTCTTGAGGCTGCTGTTCTTGCAGACTCTGCGATGTCGCTAGATGAAGGAGGGGGTGCTGATGCCTTTACTCCTGAGAGTGCATATAGGGCAGAATACTATGAAGGTTCAGTACAACAAGAAGGGCATAGCATTTTTTCTGATTTGCTTGCAGAGTCAAAGGAAGATGAATTGAGAATGATGCTATAGTTGTGGATGTTACGCCATCAGCCACTGGGACACCACCCATTGCTTGCAGCAATGCAAGTGATGGTTCTGCAAGTGGCACATGCAAGTAGGGATTTGGAAGATCTTGGAGCAGCTGAGATGGTGGATGATGCAGACATGGCTTCAAATTTTTCTGGAGTAGCTGAAGTTGTGCATGCAGATATCCAAAGATAGCTGTGAAGGATTCTGGAGCATCTGAAGTTTTGTATACAGACAATGCACGCATGATCTTGAAAGGCTTTGCAGCTGAAATTGTGCATGCAGATGGTGCAGACACTGCTTTAGGAGATTCTGGAGCAGCTGAAACTTTGCAGAGCAGAGGTGCCCCCTAGGATTTCACCTGGACAAGTTTTATGAACTGGTTCAAAGGCAGATTGGTGGCAAGGAAGAGGTAATGGCAGGACAATGCTTGGAGGAAAAATCAAGCAAGAAGAGATAGAGGTGGAAACATGTTTGGGGGAATTTCAACTATGGATGGTCAAGGTTTGTGGTCAGGCTCTGAGGGAACTGAAGATGTTGCTTTTGGGGTTTCAGGAGTTTCAGAAGCTAGTCCTGATCATTTGCTTGCTTACTCCCAAGGAGGAGGATGCAATGCAAGTGGATTTTGGAGGAGACAGCTGTAGATGGTGGCGATTTGAGACCAGATTGCCAGGAAAATCTAAATCTGTCCTGGGTTTCTGACTGAAGTGTGTGATCTGCAAGCAGCCATTGTGCACAATGATGCAGGCTCAAGTGCAAACCTAGCACATGCAGCTCAAGCCCACCCATGAAGAAACAGTTGCAACCTCGCCATGCAACAAGCTGAAGGTGCTCCCTGCTGCAAGTGAAAGCTTTAGCAACTGGAGCTAGTATGTCTCTCCTTTCATCTGCTGGACACATACCCAGGCAAACTATTGCTTTTGCAAGCAGACCAGGTGGTTGACATTTGTTACTCCATCAGGTCCTTAACATCCCTAATGTGACCAACTCAGATTTTGAGACAATAGCATCTAACTGTGGTCCTGTCTGTGTAATGGTTTATTCATGAAGGCATGAAGCATGTTCATTGAACTTCAACCTGCATTAGGCCATGCTCTGCAACTGTGGCCTTGGACCATTCCAGTCCTCTCAGTTATAGTAACACACAACTGTGGCCAAAAGGTCTGATGGTAGTTGCTTGATTGTTCTCTGCAATGCTGAACTTGTCCCATGCAACAAAGAAAAGCTGTCTCTGCATGCTTTCTGTGGCTTCTGTGTTGTTTGTATGTTGTATCAAGACATGGGTGATGGCCGTTTATTTTATCAGTTTGGAGAATTCATCATTGATTTTGTCACTCTTCTTCAGAAGTGGAGTTGTGCATGGTTTAACAGTTCTGGATATGCAAGAATCTCTCAAAAGAGAACTTTGCTAGTTCAAAGCTGCCTCTTCAGTACTCCTGTGGCTGCTCTGTTGCTTGTCTGTTGTATTAAGACATGGGTGGTGGCCAGTTTTTCCATGAAGTTGGAGAATTGATCATCGATTTTGTCAGCCTCCTTTAGAAGTGGGGCTATGCAGGTCATAACAGTTCTGGGTATATGAAATCTCTCAAAAGAGAACTTTTACCAGTTCACTGTGCAGTTCATGATGTGGTCTCCTGAAGAGAAATCAGTAAGTGCCAAGAAGGTGCTTGGGCCTTGGAATTCCAGCAGATTACTGTGCTTTCAACACTTGTGGTACGGTGGAGTTCAACTGGATTGATGTGTATGCTAGAGCATGTGCAGGAATAAGCTGGAATGTCTGTTAGGGATGCGTGAAAAGTGTTGTTGAGAGTTTGTTTGATTTATATGAGAAGATATGGAAGCTCTGCAGAAAGGATACTTTGGGCCAGGTTGGGAGGAAAGTGATAAAGAAGAAGCAGTAGCTAGCTCCAAGAGGAAGGTGTAAGTAACTACAGCACCATCATGGGTGCCTGCTGGCATGACAATGAGGCTTCACATACAGTTAAGTTTGTGCTGTGCTGCAAGTACTGCAAGATTGTTGTCACTCATGAAATAGGGTGTGAAAAATTGAGTACAACCGACATATTATCATGTGTCTCCTGCTGATACAGACTTTTGGGCATCTTCCATGCTTTCACATGGATTTAGAATTCTGTTTAGTTCTTCTTGTGCATTGACCTTGACACCATCTACATTTTGCCTTTTGTGTTAACATACTCTTTGTTCAAGCATCTGGAAGACTTCCACGTTCAATGAATGAAGATGTCAGGTAGTTAGTGATTATTGTCAAGAGCTATCCTCTGGTTTCAACAATCATGGTATGGTGTTGTAGAGGCAGACTTTAAATAAGGTCTTTGTGAATTTCTGTGCAAATTGTGCAATGTTGTTCTGCAGCTGTTGTGCTTCTGAGTACAATCAAAGTGAGTGCTGTTGGTGATCTGGTTGCTTTTCAGTCTAGAGAGGCCACAAAACTCTGCAGATAGAAATTCATCATCGTCTGAACTGTATGCATGCAGAATGTGGTCCTCTCCACACAGTATAATGATGCACTTGGCTGTAGTAATTTGGTGTTTCTAAACAGAGCTCTCAAATTTGTGTAATCTGGAGATGCTTGGAGCCCATTTTGAGTTGGTATCTGTAAAGTGATTTTGCATAGCAACCAAATTCATTGTGCTCTGTTTGTCTAGGAACAATATCTGTAATTGGATTGGACACAACGTTTTGTTGAACTTCCATTCGGATGTACTGGACTGGAAAAGTGCAGTTTCCATGGGTGGTTAGAATTTGAACAGAGGATTGTGTTTTGAGTGTGATTGGATGACAGTGTTGAGCAGAAGTTTTGAGCATAGACCATTTTTAATAATTTTATCAAAGCTTGAAATTGTAGTATTTGCTGTTTGGCAAGTTGATTTAGGTAAGAAAACCATTTGTATTTTAGACTTTCAACATATGATTATCAGATTTTTCTTTTTGAAGTTTCATTTTGATGCCAAAACAGTTTTCAGTTTATCATCTTTGTATTGAAACATGCGAAACTGGTTTTTCCTGATCAGGAGTGATAAAATACGCTGATCTCTCTTTTTTGTGTTTTCTTGTATACTATCAAAGAGCCTTCAAATGTTTGTCGTTGCAAACTAACAAAAAGTGTAAATTGATGACACATTCCCCTTGTGCAGGTTTTTATATGCTCATGAGAATGCAACCTTATAGCATTATGTAATCCAACCTTTGACCCAATGAAAAAACGAGCTCCTGGTCACATAATGGCTCTCCTCCTTATGGCAAGTTTGAACCAGCAACAGTTGAAATAGAAAATGTTTACATAAAGTTCCACAAAAAATGAACTCAACAGTTCACAGTGACACCTGGTGAACATTCCTCAAAATGTCAGACCAAATGAAAGCTACATTGTTTTGTAGAGTCTCTCCCTTGCAGGCAGAGCCTACAAACCCACAATTGCAGAGGCAGAATGCCAATCCAGAAATTGCGACTTGTTTTTCGCCTACCAAGTTTGCTGAAGACAAAAAAAGATGCTCTTCATGTGAGTAAATTCAGTCAAAGAAAGCAGCAAATCTTGCTTGAACACTTAACAGGTGGGTACCAGAATTCTATACAAGAGTTCAATAATCACTAATTCTCAACAACAGAAAACTCTGCAAATGGACAACGTTTTCCAGACCAGTACTTTGAAATGAATTCTTAGCATAAGGATGTTTACACCTTACCATCTGTGATGCATTTGAGCCTCCTCCCTCAGAGCTTGCTTTCATGTCTTGGAAATCCCTTCCAAACTTGCTCAAAATATAGTGTCTCCATGACTCCACAGGCACACCTGTGTAATTGTATAATCATATCTATCCTGACCAAACATGGCCCTGACAGACATTCAAACCTGTTTTCTACACATCTTCTACCTGCACTATGAAGTTGGTGAAAACACAAAACTTCTGCTCAATACTGTCATCCAATCACTCAAAACACAATTCTCTGTTCAAATTCTAACCACCCATGTAAACTGCACTGTCTTCTCTCCTTCCTGGATGTTTTTTACTGTTTTTCTCTTGAGAGAGTAGCATTAGCTACTTGACAACCCATTTAGGCCTCTTTAAACAAGTTCATATATCAGAGGACTATTACTCAATGCAAATTCACTTCTAGACAAGGGAAACAAGATCTCTGGTGGGTTTTCAACTAACAAGTCAACTGACCAGTGCGCATCTTAGAGCATAAAACTTGAGAACAACAATGCAGCAACTCCAAACAGGACCACTCAACAGAAAGTATTTCTTTGCTGCATAGTCACAAATTAGTATAGCAAAAAAGATACGGTGAAGCAGGTTACAATCTATATTGTCAGGTCGGTAGAGGTTAACACAAACAAAACTGAGAGAAGATGGGTATGGCCCAAGGCCATGGCACACCATTGCATGAGATATCAATTATCAGAGTTCATCAACACACTCAGAAACTTAATTATCAAAACATTAGATGCAAGGGCGGCAAATAGGTGCTATTGTTGTAAATTCAAGGCTTAAGTTGGCCAGATTAGAGTTACAAGTTACAGCAGACTTGGGCCTGATGGAGGTACAAATGTCATCTGCCTGGTCCACTTGCAAAAGCAGGGGTTTACAGGGGTAAATGTGTTGCAGATGAAAAGGGAGCCATACTGGCTCCTGTTGCTAAACCTTGACTTGGAGCAGTGAGCCCCCTCACTTTGTTCTCTGGTCAGATTGTAACTCTTTCTTCATGGGCTTCAGCTGCATGTGGAAGGCTCTGCCTACTACACAAGGGTTGCCTGCAGATCACCAGTTTCAGGCCCAACCCAAACCTGCTTGATCAAGTGACGGCATATCTCAAGATTCCTTGCAGCCTGACCTAGAATATGCACCATCCACACTTGATTCCTCCTCCAAGACTGCTTCCACAGCATCCTCTTCCTTGGCAACAAGTGCATGATCAGAAATTGCTTCTGAGACTCCTACATGGTCTCAAACCCCAAATGACACAGCTTGAGTTTGCACACAGTTTGACCATGAATATTAACCATCCACAGGTGCATTCTCCTCCAAGCTAGCTTTCACCACAAAGTCTTCCTGGGCAGCCAGCAAAGGCTCAGAACCGGCTTCTAGACCTTCTATAGGAGTTACCCTAGAGGACAAATTGACCTGCACCATATCAGCTGTTCCAGAATCTTTCAAACAAGTATCTGCATCATCTGCACACACTACTTCAGCTGTTCCAGAACCTTTCAAAGCTATCTCTGCATCTTCTAAACCAACCACTTCTGCTAATTGAGAACACTTCAAATCCATGCCTGCATTAGCTGCAACTACCATCTCAGCTGCTCCAGAATCCATCAAAGCCATGTTTATATCATCTGGATGCACAAGTTCAGCTGCTCCAGAATCTTTCAATGGCATTGCTGCATCATATGCATCCATTATCTCAGCAGCTCCAGACACTTTCAAAGCCATGTCCTCATGATCTGAATGCCCAACTTCAGATGAATCTTTTGAAGTCATGACTGCATCATGTGCATTAACCATGTCAGATGCTCCAGAAGTTTCCAAATGTGTGTCCGCATTGGTAATTCCCACATCTTGTACAGCTGCAGAAGACTCACCCACGTTGTGTAGGAGAAGTTGTGGCCCTGTGGGAACCAGTGGTGCTTCATCAAAAAGTCTAGCATCACTCCTTGATTCGCCTTCCTCACTTTCTACTTGCAAATCAGAAAAAGAATGATTTTCTTGTAATCCTGCACCTGCATCATGTTCTGACTGAAGTATTTCCTCATGGACACTTACATCAGCTCCTTCATCAATAGACATTGTAGAATCTGCAAGAACAGCAGCCTCAAGAATCTCCTGAAGGAAATCAGGTCTTCTGTCATGAATGTCAGAAATGGGATGAGTAGCTACAGCGTCAGCTTCCACCATGGCATCAAATGGCAACTCTGCAGAATTCTCAGCTGGCACTGCCAATGAAACTTCCCTTACAGGTGATGTAAGACAATGAGAAATTTGGGGAGAACTGTTGATGGGTCTGTCGAGCTCCCAAGCTGATTCTTCATTATCTGGTAATACCGCTTCACCGCACCCTGCTTGGTTGTCTTCTTTCTCCACCTTCACTTCAGCCCTTGGTGATATCTTCTCTCTATGGCTGCCTGTTTGTACAATTACCTGCGGTTTTGCAGAACTTTTTGCCAATCCAGGTTCTGAACCTGCAGCTTTCCTTTGAAGTCCAGCATGTGCTAGAGCTGCAGCCCTAGCTGCATGAGCAGCTGCTTCCAGCGCCACTTTTGCTGCTGCTGCAGCCTTCACTGCTACACTTGCTTTAGCGGCAGCATTTTCTTTGGCTGCCAGAGCCAACTTGACAGCCTGTGCAGCAGCAGCCTGTGCAGCTGCTACTGCATCGTGTGAAGACAAAGGGACGGCCATCCTTTGTGATCCTTGCTTTACAGGAACAGGGATCCTAGTGCCTTGCCGTCCATCCCGAGTCTGCCTATAGAGTTCCCGCTTGGATGGATCTGCACGGTCTTTATCCTCAAGCTTAGGTCGCTCTCGTGACATTCGTGGCTTCTTGAAGGAGGGGTTGAAGAACTCTACCACCGCAGAAGATGCTGAAACGGCGACCCTGGCCTCCGTGCTGCAATTCACTCCCCCATGCTGCTTGATTCTGCGCATCCCAGTGCTCTCCAGACCATGAGACGCTACATACCCCTCCTCTTGCTCCCCGCCAACTGCCACAACACCTTCCCCCCGATCGACCGCCACATCCTCCTCCTCTTCCTGACCAACCTCTCGAGAAAATCCCTCAACCCCATGCGAAACAAGCGGAGACGAGGAAGATCGCCAGCCACTCTGCCGCAACCCTACCAGCAAGCGTTTCCGTGGAGGAAGCGATTCGCCCCCAACCCCACCCATCACGGCATGACCTCCATCAACACCATCAGTTCTACATTCGGAAGATTCCCAAGAAGCAACCGAAACTGCACTGGCGCCCACTTCCATGTCCGCCATCGCTGCCCCCTCCTACTCCCCCCCCTTACGCACCACGCTGCATAACCCTAACCAAGCTTCATAACCCTAACTACGCTTCTCCGTCTTCGTGTTCGTCTTGCTCCGCTTCCTTTTCCTCTTTTGTTCTGCTTCTACTTCGTGCCGTCCTATTACAACACGCTCCTTACTTCCACCACTTGCAAAAAATCCACGACAATTGCCTATTGCCAACTGCGAATTTCGGATGTTGCGAATTGCGAGCGATCATGCACGTCTCGACGGCTCTCTCTCTCTTCTCTCGCCAGCTCTCGCGTGCACGCGACGAGAAAGAAAAGAAGACCAAAAAGATCTGACCGTCGGATTCTCAATCCGTGTTGCAGATACATAGAGATCTGACCGTTGGATCTCTCCTTTAAAGGCCTCCTTACCCATAGTCTCGACACGGTGTGAATGAGGAAAAACTGATGAAAAAAAAAAACCCTTATTTCCTTCAAGTATTTTACATTCTTGAAGAATTTTTTAAAAAAATTATTTACTTCAATTAATTTTTTTTTTCCATCCCTCAAAAATTAAAATAATTTTTTTTCTCAATTACTTTAGATTTTTCCCCAAAAAAAAAAAAAAGAAGAAAAAACCAAATTTTATTATCTTCAACTTCTACATAATTTTAGC
>Ga0116228_10000989_pt1 | contig 23101 bp, 21 predicted proteins | sample S1TSphfallax_2_FD_89694 | JGI IMG/M metagenome (GOLD analysis project Ga0116228, IMG submission 89694) | Host-associated microbial communities from peat moss isolated from Minnesota, USA - S1T2_Fc - Sphagnum fallax MG | ecosystem: Host-associated > Plants > Peat moss > Unclassified | place...
AGCAAATCCCCAACCGAGAGCGCCGGCTCGCCGGCGCCGCGGGCGCCACCGCGTGGGCCTGCCGCGAGGGCGGGCCCCGCGAACGCGATGGCCAGCCGGAAGCCGACGAACGCGAGAAGGCCCAGGGCGAGCGCGACCAGGACCATGCCGACGATTGTCCCGGCGCCGCGCGAGGCGGCCAGCGCCCGGGCGATGGGATGGAAGAGCGGCGACAACACGTGATCGGCGAACCAATGCCACGCCGTTTCCCAAAGCGAAGGCTGCGGCTGGACGGCGGTCGTGGGCGCGGCCGAGCGGTATGCCGGATCGGTTAACACGCTGCGGATGACCTGGTCCGGGTCGCCGTGCGAGTACGCCGGCGAGCCGGTCACTCCGGGGCGAGCGCCGGCGTCGCCATTTGAGCGGCCTGCGCTTCGAGCTGCAAATCAAGGCCTTCCTCGCGAACGCGCAGATCGAAATAGAAGATCGCGAGAAACGCCGTGGTGAACGCGGCCGTTGCGATGCGCACGATCGTCCCATACGCGGTGCTCACGGCCGAGTTGTGCACCGCCGCGAACAGCGCCCCTTCGCCGATCGCCGAGACGATGCCGATCGCGAGCGCGATCGCGAAGAACGCGAGGCCGACCAGCAACGAGCGTTTGAGGCCGACGCCGACGAACACGCGGCGGATTCCGCGCCCGAACGACGTCGTGGGGCCGCCTCGCTCGACGACGCACGTAAAGTAGGAGATTTGTAGCGCCAGCGCGGCGACGATGAAAAAAGCGAAGGCGGCAACGGTTACGGCCAAGCCGACCACGACGAGGATCGCGATGCCGAGCCAATGCAAAGCCGAGGCCACGAGTGCCAACCCGATGGCGAGCACGGCGACGGCCAAAGCGACCCCGACGTACAGGATCAGGCCCGCCAGCAGGTAGAGCAGGTTGATGCCGATCAGCGGCGCCCAACGTGCGAGCGCCACGCCGTACGCTTCGCCGAAGCTCGATGGGCGATTCATGTACAGCGCGGAGGTTGCTTCGATCAGGGCCGCGGTCGGGAGCGGTCCCAAGAAAAACACGATCGCGATCAGTAGCGGATACCAGCCATTGAGGGGCGGTGCCGCGGCCAGCGCGCGCTGTAACGCCGTGGGATCGCCCGCCTTACCGCCGCTCGCCTGCGCCTGCAGCGCATCGGTGAAGGCCTGGAGGACGCTCGATACGTCCTTCGTCGCGAAGTACTGCACGATTCCGAGCGGAATCGCGTACACGAGAAAAATTAGCGAGAGCGGCACGAAGTTCTTGACGCAAAGCGTCACCGCGCGATCCAGCAATTCGCCTAAGCCCAGCGGTCGCAGCGATGTGACCGGGGGCGATGAACTCACGTCGGCGGTCCTCCACATCGAACGGTTTGACTCCGTCCCCTGACCGGAGGTGACGGCTTCGCTAACGCCGGACTCGTTCGGCGATGACTGCAAGCCATCCGCTCGGGTCCGTGACACACCTCTGGCGCTATCCGGTCAAGAGCCTGGCCGCCGAGCCGCTCGAGCGCGCCGAGGTCGATGCGGCGGGCGTCGCGGGCGACCGGCGCGCGGCCCTGTTCCTGCGAACCGAAGGAGCGGCCCGCAGCGGAAAGACCTATCGCGGCAAGGAGCACAATCTGCTGCACACGGTTTCGGACGCGGAGCGGGCAATCGCGTTAGCCCGCGAGCGGAGCGCCGACGTAGAATACCGGGATGACGCCGGTCCCTATTTCGACGATGCGGCCTTTTCGCTGATCTTCGACCGCTGGCTGCAGGAAGCGGAGTCGTACGTCGGCTACCCGCTCGACCCGTTGCGCTACCGCGCCAATGCTTTCGCGCGCGCGGCGCCGGATTTCGATTTCAGCGAAGCGTCGCTCGTCGGCCGCACGCTCGCGATCGGGAGCGCACGCCTGCGGGTGACGGCACCGATCGGCCGCTGCGTGACGACGACCTATGACGTTACCAGCGGGGAGAGCGATCCGGCCGTGCTGCGCGCGGTCGCGCGCTATCGCGACAACGTGATGGGCATCTACTGCGCGATCGTCATGCCGGGCACGCTTCGAGCCGGGGACGCGGTCGTCATAGCGAGCGACGACCTTCCAGCGCCTTCGCCAGCGTGACCTCGTCGGCATAGTCGAGATCGCCGCCGATCGGTAGACCGTAGGCCAAGCGCGTGACGGAGACGCCGCTGGGCGCGATCAGCCGGGAGAGGTAGAGCGCCGTGGCTTCGCCCTCGGCGTTCGGGTTGGTCGCGACGATTATCTCGACCGGGTTTCGCTCGCGATCCGTTCGATCAATTCCTTGACGCGCAACTGCGCGGGCCCGATCCCGTCCATCGGCGAGATCAAACCGCCCAGCACGTGGTAGCGCCCGCGGTACGCGCCGGTGCGCTCGATCGCGTAGATGTCCTTCGCTTCGGCCACCACGCAGAACAGCGTGCCGTCGCGGCGTTCGTCCGTGCAGATCGCGCACGGGTCGTCCTCGGTCAGCGCGAAGCACTGCGAGCAGAGCTTGACCCGGTCTTTGACCGCGAGAATCGCCTCGGCTAGGGATTGCGCCTCGGCGCGCGGCCGATTCAGGAGATAGAACACGAGCCGGGCGGCGGTTTTCGGCCCGACCGTCGGCAGTTTCGAGAACTCGTTGATGAGGCTCTGAACGGGACCGGCGAGCGCGCTGCTGATCTACATCAACCCGGGAATGCGCAGGCCGCCCGTTACCGAGCTCATGCGCTTCGCCGAGGTCTCCTGCGCTTTGCTCATCGCATCGTTGATCGCGACGACCAAAAGGTCTTCGAGCGTTTCGGTATCGTCCGGATCGACCGCTTCCTTCGAGAGCTTGACGGCAGTCACGCGATTGTCGCAGGTCATTTCGACGCTGACCGCGCCGCCCGCGGCCGTTCCGGCAACGACCGTCGAGGCCAGGTCTTCCTGCGCCTTGGCCATCTCCGCTTGCATCTTCTTGACTTGCGCCATCATCTGCGCCTGATTCATGTCGACTCCGTTCCACCGAGCTTCTTACGAGCGTATGCGAGAAGGTCGACTTCGCCGCCGGCCGTCGCCGGGCTTGCCTCGGGCGCGGCCCGATGCGCGCTGCTCGCCGCGCGGACCGGATTCCCGGGCGTCTTCGTTTTGACGATGACCCGCATCGGGACGCGGAGCACGTCGCCGAGCGCCGCCTCCAAAACCTGGGCACGCTCGCGCACGATGCTCTCTTGAATCGAGTCGACTTCGAGCCGCAACACGTTCGCGTCGACGCTCGCGCGGATCGCATGCAAGAGTAGGCCGGCCAGGGCCTTATCCCGTTCGGACACGCGCTGGCGGATCTGCTCCCACAGCGAGTTCACGCGTGCGAGCGTCGGCGGCATCGGTGTGGCGGGGCGCTCGTCGGCGTCGGTCGGCGGGGGGCGACGCTCCACACGAGGCGCCGTCTCCACACGGGGCGCCGCCTCCGTTCGGGGCGCTGTCTCCGTTCGGGTTGACGGCCCAGGCCGGGCCACGGGTGCCCGCTGCCCGGGCGGCGTGGCGGCGGCACCTTCCTCGAGCAGCGCCACGCGCGTGGCCAGGGCGCTCAGCGTCGGATCCTCGTGTTGCACGATCAGCCGCAGGAGCGCGGTTTCCAGTTCGAGGCGCGGGTTGCCCGACGCGCGGCCGGCCGCGAGGGCTTCGGCCAGCAGCCGCAGGGCTCGAACGATCTTGGCTTGCGGCGTCGCCGCCGCCAGCGCCGTGGCCGCCGCGGCGTCGCCGGCTGAGAGATCCCGCGAAAGCAACTCGGGATCGAGCCGGGCCACCAGCAAGTTGCGATGCTCGCCGCTCGTCCCGCGGATCAGCGCCAGCATGTCGGCGCCAGCGTCGCTGGCTTCGTCGACGACCCGTAAGGCGGTGCTCGCCTCGCCCCGCAGGATCGCATCGACGAGCGTGCGCGCGTATTGCCGGCCGGTGGCGCCGAACGCGGCGTCGACGGCCGCAGCATCGACCGGACCGCCCGCGTAGGAGGCGACTTGCTCGAGCATCGTCAGCGCGTCGCGCAAACCGCCATCGGCTCGGTACGCGATCGCGCCAAGCGCACCGTCGTCGATCGCGATGCCTTCGGCCGCGGCGATCTCCCGCATCCGTTCGATCATCACCGCGACCGGGATGCGTCGAAACGCATAACGCTGGCAGCGCGAGAGAATCGTAGGCGGCAGCGCTTCGGGCGCGGTCGTCGCGAGGATGAAGACCGCGTGCGCGGGCGGCTCTTCCAACGTCTTGAGGAACGCGTTGGCGCCCTCGCGCGTCAGCATGTGCGCCTCGTCGATGATGTAGACTTTGGCGCGCATCGACGCCGGCGCGAACTTTACCGATTCCCGCAACGCCCGGATCTCTTCGATACCGCGATTGGAGGCGGCATCGACCTCGACGACGTCGAGCGCCGTCCCGGCCAGCATGGCCCGGCAGTTTTCACAGGTGTTGTCAGGATCGGGTGTCGGACCGCGGACACAATCGATGCAGCGCGCCAGGATTTTGGCCGCCGACGTCTTGCCGCTGCCGCGCGGCCCGGAGAACAGGTACGCGTGCGCGAGCTTGCCGGAGGTCAGCGCGGTCCGCAAGGTGCGGACGACCGCGTCTTGTCCGACCAGGTCGTCGAACGACTTGGGCCGCCACGTACGATACAGGGACACGGCGCTACGAGTTCGTCCCGGCCTTCCAAGCGCCCCTGTTTCACGAAACCGTCGACCGGGTACGGACGTTTTAGGAAATACCGCCTTCCACAGAGGGCGGCTTACGACCATCTCAGGAGAGCGACGTTGGCAAGGCGAGTCAACCTCAAAGAACGGCTCGAAAAGGGGCTCAAGGACCTTTTCGGCTTTGCCGATTTCCACCCAGGCCAGGAAGAGGTCGTTACTCGCGTCATGCAGGGCGAGGATACGCTCGCAATCCTGGCGACCGGCGCCGGAAAGAGCCTGTGCTATCAGCTACCCGCGTTACTGCTCGACGGAACGACGGTCGTCGTCAGCCCGCTGATCGCATTGATGAAAGACCAGCTCGACGTCCTGGCGGAACGCGGCTTTCGTGACAACGTCGCGCTGAATTCGACGCTCTCGGAAGATCAGGAGGCGACGGCCGTCGCGCGCATCGCGCGCGGCGAAATCAAGATCGTTTTCGTGACCCCGGAAAAGCTCGAAGACGAGCAGTTTCTCTCGATGCTCAAGTCGATCGACGTGCCGCTCTTCGTCGTCGACGAAGCGCACTGCATCAGTCAATGGGGCCACGATTTTCGGCCCGCCTATCTCGCCCTCGGGCAAGCGATCACGGCGCTAGGAAACCCGACGGTCTTGGCGTTGACGGCCACCGCCACCCCCGCGGTCCGGGAAGACATCCTGCTGCAGTTGGGCATCCCGAATACCAAGACGATCGTCAAGGGCTTCGACCGGCCGAACCTGCGTTACGAAGTGATCCGCGCGGAGAGCGAAGCGGCCAAACTCAAGAGCCTCAAGGGGCTCTTCGAAAACGGTCTCGACGGTACGGGTATTATCTACACCGCGACGATCAAGAACGCGCTGGAAGTTCAGAAGTATCTGCACGATCAACTCGACCTGCCGGCGGCGGTCTACCATTCGAAGCTGCAAAAGCACGATCGCGTTTCCGTTCACGAATTGTTCATGGGTGAAGCGATCCGCGCGGTCGTGGCGACCAACGCCTTCGGACTCGGGATCGACAAGCCGAATATCCGCTTCGTGATCCATTACGATCTGCCGGGCAGCGTTGAAGCGTATACTCAGGAGGCGGGGCGCGCGGGGCGCGACGGCCACCAGTCCCGCTGCATCCTGCTGTACCGCATGAGCGACACGCGCGTCCAGAACTACTTCCTGACCGGAAAGTACCCCGACATCGAAGACGTTCAGAAGGTTTTCGGGACGCTCGAGTACTTTGGCGGCCAGGCCGACGGCGTGTCGCTGGCCGACCTGCGCAAGATCTCGCAGCTGCCCCTGACCAAACTCAAAGTCGTTCTGGCCCTGCTCAAAAAGGCGTGTTTCATCGAGATGCGCGCGCGCTCGCGCTACGGGCTCACTCACGACGCGCTCAAGAACCGCGAACTCGTGCTGAGCCTTACCAACTACGACACCAAGAAGTCATACGACCAGAGCAAACTCGCGATGATGCTGCAGTATTCCGAAACGCGGAGTTGCCGGCGGAAGTTCATCCTTAACTACTTCGGCGAGGACTACGAGCGCGACACCTGCGGACAATGCGACAACTGCTTGCGCGCCGCGGTGCGGACCGTCGCCGAATCGCGCACGACGAGCGGCTTCCGGATCGCCGACGTCGTGGTACATCCGAAATTCGGGCAAGGCACGGTCGAACGGGCGGAGAAGGATCTCGTGACGGTGTTGTTTCCAAGCGTCGGCTATAAGACGCTGTTGGCTTCGGCCGTTGTACGCGAAGCCAAGATCGCGTAGCGCGAAAGTCAGACTCACGCGGGGATGCCCCGTCCCCAATTCCCCATGACCGGGGGGCGGATGCCCTCCGTCGCCAACCCCTAGGAGGCAGATTGGAGCGCGGGGTCCCGCGATCCGGAAAAACCGGCAGTTCGGCGCGTCGTTACGGCGCGCGTGCCTTCGCGTTTTTCATCGCCCTCGCGCTGGCCTCGCTCGCCGCCGCCTCAGGCCGGCCCGTCGGCGCGGACCCGCAGACGCCGCCTCCGGTCCCCACCGCCTCAGCGGCAACGGCTGCAGCCGGCACCCCGACGGCTGCGCCGCAGGCCACCGTAAACGCGCCCGCAAGCGCAACGCCGATCGTCAGCCCAACACCGGCCGCAATGCCGACACCGGTCGCGACGCCGCCAGCGGTCGCGACGCCGCCAACGGTCGGATCTCCGATACCTAGCGTCACGCCGGCCGCGGCACCCACACCGGCCGCCGCACCCACGCCGGCTTCGGCGGCCACGCCGGCCGCGGGCCCCACGCCGGCCACAGGTGCCGCGCCGGCCGCTGGCGCAACCGCGGGGTCGCCGCTGCCGGCGGGCTCGGCGCTCGGGACGCCCGTGCCGTTCGAGACGCCGACGCCGCCGCCGATCATCGTCGATCCGCCGGCGGCCGGCGTGCAGCCCGGCGCGAGCGAGACGCTGCGCGTGGAGCAAGAGTTGGGTAGCCTGACCGTCACGGTCGCCAACCCGGCCATCATCGACGTAACGGTCGACCAGACCGAACGGACGGTCACGGTCGTCGGCAAAGCGATCGGCGCGACCACGCTGACCGTGCGAGACGAGCGCGGCCTCACCCACGACGTTGCCGTGCGCGTCGCCTATCCGGCGGGGACGATTCCGGATTCCACGTTCACCCGCGTCACCGGCAGCCCGGCCACGCAAGCCTTCCTGCGGGAAGCGGCGCTTGCCGCCGCCCTGCGTAGCGTCGACGCGCGGCCCGGCGCGACGGCGGTTGCGTCGGTCGATTCAATCGACGTCGCCTCCCCGCTGAAGGTCGACGACGTGACGACGATCGACGTGCCCGTCATTCTTCAAGGCGACGCGTACTTTTCGGTCCAGGGCATCGTCCACGTGCGCGTCGAGAACTTCGCACAGCCGCCGATCCCACCCAAATCACTGCTCGTTAGCGATTATCCCGAAACGCTCAAGGAGAACGGAACGCTCTTTAGCGCGGATCTCGGCGCGAAGTACTCCGAGCGGTTCCTGTATTTCCATTACAACCCGCCCGCGCAGCCGGATCGCCGGATCGTCCTGAAGGTGCAGAACCCCGCGAATCAGCCGGCCCTGGTGCAATTCATCGTCGGGCAGGCGGGCCCCGACGGCAACGAGATGTCGGTCGGGCACCTCGCCACCCAGCGCTTTCTCGTACGGCTCGCGCAGAACGAAGGAACCGTCGTGCTGGTGCCGCCCAACACGACGCTAACGCTCGCGAACCAGCCTCTGCCCGCCCGCAGCGTCGTCAGCGGCCTGATGCAGTTGCACGAAATCGAGGGGCCGCAGTTGCATCTGGCGCTCGTCGCGCAGACCCTCGACGCCCCGGTCGACGGCCCGCTCGTCGCCACCGATTTATTGGAAGGCGGCCACCCGCACGCGCGCGGGATCTACCCGATCCCGGAATTCTACTTCGACTACAGTTACGATAGCGACGGCCCCGACCTCGAGATTCCGATCGGCCAGATTCCGCTGCCCAACCTCGTGCGCGGTCAGACCTTAGCGGGCGATTACGGGGTGCTTCAGTCGGTGACGATTCGGATGGTCAACAACGACCGTCACAACGCGCGCGATATTGCGCTGTACGCGAGCCCGCGCGGCGGACGCGCGACCGGGTCGTTCGTGATCGACCGCGTTCTCGTCCAGGCCCACGCGATGGCGCCGTACGGCCATTACAAACTGCGTCAGTACACGATCGCGCCGGGCAGCTTCGTGCGCACCGATATCGTGACGATGCCCGAAGGCGGGTCGTCGTACCCGCTGCGCCTGATCGTCGCGCCCGACGACGGCAGCGCCCCGCCCGGTTCGCCCGACTCGCCCGTCTACTGACGCTTCGGCGTGACGGCGGCGCCCGTTGCGGCGGCCCCGGCGTACGCGGCGGCGGCGGCGCGCGCGGCCTGCGGCCAGCCAAAACGCGCGACCGACCCGGCCCGGCCCGCGAGCGCGCGCGCGTCGGCCGCCTCGGGCGCGGCGGCGACGGCCGTCAGCGCCGCGCTCCACGCCGCCACGTCGTCGGGGTCGAGCAGGGGAGCGCGGTCGCCGACGACTTCGGGCAGCGACGACGACCGCGCCGCGAGCAGCGGAACGCCCGCGACCAGTGCCTGGGCGGCTCCGTACCCGAAACCTTCGTAGCGCGACGGAACGAGAGCCACGGTCGCACCCGCGTAGAGCCCGAGCAACGTCGCGCGCTCGACGTAGCCGCGGAATTCGACGCGCGACTCGAGCCCGAGTTCGCGGGCGAGCGCGCGGCAGCGTTCCAAATACGGCGTCGGCGGACCGGCGGACACCAGCCGCATACCCGGCACGTCAAGCAGCGCGCGAATCGCCACCTCCAGATTCTTACGGACCTCAACCGTCCCGACCGCGAGCGCGAAGGGCCGCTCGCGGTCCGGCGCCCGGGTCACGTTCGCCACGTCGGCGGCGACCCCGGGATAGACGACCTCGACCCGAGCCGGATCGAGGGGCGCGAGCGCGAGCAACTCGTCGCGCGAGAACGCGGAATCGACCAGCACGCGGGCGGCCGCGCGGTACCGGGTCAGGGCGAAGGCGCCGAAATACGCTCGCGCATACGGCCGGGCATGTGCCTGCGCCCGATGCCAGGCGACGTCGTGAACGGTGACGACGATCGGGCGGTCGCACCAGAGGGGCATCGTGCCCGACGCGCAGTGCACGACGTCGACCCGCGCGCGCCTGGCCGCGAGCGGCAGCAAGACCTGATCCCAGAGCACGCGCCGGTCGAAGCGCCAGGGGTCGAAGGCGGCCGCTTCGAGCGCCACGACGTCGGTGCCGCCGTCGCGCAGCGCCGCGAGCAACCCGCGCGCGTACTCGCCGATGCCCGTGGCCGTCCCGCGCGCGAGTTGGACGTCGAGACCGACGCGCACTAAATGCGGCTTCCCAACTAGTGCGCGTCGAGCTCCCGAGCGAGCCGGCCGGCGGCGTCGGAGGCCGGATTGAGCGCTTGCGCGCGAACCAAATACGCCCGCGCGCGCACGGGGTTTCCTTGGCGTAACGCGATTTCTCCCAGCCCCGCGAGCGGCTCGGCGCTGGCCGGATCGATATCGCGCGCGCGCGCGAACGCCCGCTTCGCCGCTTCGAGTTCGCCGACGTTGAGCAATTGATTCGCGTATCCGAGCGCGTAGTTCTCATCCAAGGGCGCGAGCGCCACGGCATTTGCGTAAGCGTCGCGCGAATCTCGTTCGCGCGCGTGCCGCGCCGGCGCGCCGACCGGAATCGCATACGCCGCCGTCTCTTCCAGCCGCCCCAGCGCGAAATACCCGTGTGCCAACGCGTCGGCTTGCGTGCGGTCGCCCTGCAGTTTCGCGATGGCGCCCCGCTGCAGTTCCAAGGCCGCGGGAATTTGGCCGCTGCCTGCTAGCTCGTCGATGCGCCGCTCCAAGCCCGTTAGGTCGTCCGCTGCCAGATACTCCGCGACGGCTTCCGACGCGTCGCCGCGCGCTTCGGCCACCCGCCCCAAGAGCGCGCTACGGTCGCGGGAGGGTCCCAGTCGCGCGATGTCCCGCTCCGCCAGCGGCAAATCGCCGGCGGCCACCGCATTGCGCGCGAGCACCAGCCCGAGTGCCGGCGGCAGCGGCGGACCTGGCAGCAGGGAGTCCACCCGCGCGCTGACGCCGGCGGGCACGAACTGCACCCACGACCCCCGTTGTGCGCTCCCCCGCAGCGCGATGCTGGAAACGGCCTGAACGGCGCCCAGCGGGATGACGACCACAACGAGCGCTGCGACGAAGAGCGGACGCGTAGTCAGTGTCCCGATTCGCAAATGAGGCGACAAGTCGTTCGGCGCTTTTCGGAACACTAAAAACGAACCGTAAAGTTGATGTCCTGACGGTTCTCGGAGAGGTTGAGGTTCGGCACGACGTCGTCGGTGTAGCTGTAGTGGCGCGCGAGGAATGTCAGCGACGAATTGGATCTGGGAATCGTGTACGTGAGCGAACCCGTGTAGTAGTCCTTGCGCTCCGAGATGTTCTGCGTAAGCGTCGTTCCGGCCGAGCCGCCGAAGCGTTGCGTCGAATACGAACCGCCGAGGTTGAGGTCGTTCGTGAGCGGCATCGTCGCTTTCGCGCCGAGCGTGATGTGACGCACGTTGAGATAGTTGGGATAGTATGAGACCGCGCTGCCGCCGGGGAAGTTCGCGGTGGCCGCCGCGACGGACGTCGCGTCGAAGGTCTGGGTCGACGGGTTGAACGGGTAGTACTGGTACGCCGTCACGTCGTTGCGCTTGAGGGTTTCGTACGCACCACTGACGTCGATCGTCGCCTTGCGGGTGAAGACCGGCACGGCGAAGGTCGTGCCGGCCGAATACGTGTCGTACGACTCGGGCACGCTACTCGTCACGCCGTCGCCGGCCAGGCTACCGTAGCCGTCGGGTTCGATTTCTTGCAAGTGCTGATACGATCCGCGCGCGGTGAAGGAGAGATTCCCGATGCGCACGGGCGAGTCGACCGCTAGGGTTTCGCCCCGCGAGTCGGGAGCGAACGCCGAGAAGAACGTCGGACCCGTTGCCTTGAGCTGGTTGAAGATCGGATACGCGTACGTCAGATTCGGGTTGCCGCTGGTGTTGGGATCGACCAGCCCCAGCCGCGTGAACTGCGTGTCGAACTGGCCGTTGATGCCGACGTCGTTGGCGAAGCCGAAGAAGTCGGGATAGTAGTTTCCCTTGTAGTACGCGAAGAGGGCCGGCGCGTTTCCGAAGTAGCGGAACGGTGCACCGCTGAAAAAATCGGCCCCAACCGACTGGTACTGGGCGGAGACCTCGACCTGCTGGACCTTGACGCGGACGCCGAACACGCCGGCGGCGCCATCGGTCGCCGCGATGCTGGTATAGTCGGGCGTATACTTGCTGTCGGCCAACTCCCCGTAGACGACCGGCTGTGAGTCGGGACCCAAAATCTCGAACGGCAACGGCGCTTGCACGTCGAGGCCGAACACCGTGTCGCTGACCTCGCCGTAGCCATCGGGCGACGCGCCGTTGACCAGCGTGATCCCCGTCGCGCCCGAGCCGCTCGACTCCGCGTCGTCATAGTCGAAGATCCGGTTGAAGGTGACGCCGACCTCCGCACCCGGATAGCCCTTGAACTTTTGGTTGAAACGCCCGTGGACCATATAGCGCTGAAAGGACGAATTATCGCTATTATTGATGTTCCGATACGTGATGCCGACGACGGAGCCGGGCGGCAGCGGCGGTGAGAAGACGACCGCGTTGTAGGCCTGGTTGAACGTGAAACTCGGCAGCGCGACGCCCGGGCCGCCGGTTTGCACGCCGGCCGAATTGAACGACGCGCCGTCGAAGTACGAGATGTAGACCGAACCAATGACGGCCGCTTGCGTCAAGTACACCTGTGAGAGCGTTCCCGAACCGGCGTTGAACGTATCGGTCTTGAGCACGCCGGCCGGCGTCGACTGCGTGTACGTGGCCTGCGGCGCCACGATCGTGTAGAGATACGAGTTCGCTTCGAACGGTAGCACGTTCGGGTCGGTAACGTTCGTCTGCGTGTCGAGCCGTACGTCGTCCATGCGCGTGAACGAAAGTTGAAAGTCGGTCGCGCCGAACGCGCCTTCGCCGACCGTGCCCGCGATCTCCGCGCCCTTCTGGTAGGGCTGATACGGCGTCGAATAGTTGTCGACGCCGCTGTAGCCCTGCGGTGCCCGGAACGCCAGTCCCAGCCGCGACGACTGCATGTCGTCGATGATCCCGAATTTGAACGTCAAGTTGGAAAGGGCGCCCGCGCGAGCGAGGTTGATATCGACGCCGGGTTCGACGTCGAATTTCGCATCCTGCGAATACTCGCCGCCGTATTCGTAGTCCAAGATATGCACCGGAATCGATACGGTCAGGTTGTCGTTGACCTGGTAGGCCAGCGAAAATCGGCTATCCTGACGGATCTCGATCCCCGACGGCGCCTGCGTGAACGGGTTATTCGAATCGTCGGTCGTCAAGTACGCGTTGACGAACGGGTCGATACCACTCACCGCCGTGGGATTCGCGGCGCTGCCCGGCGGCACGCTGCTGCCATACCACGTCGAGACGGTGTTGCCGGTCGTGTTGGTGATCGACGCGGGGTTGCCGGGTCGCTGGCGGAACGTGATGTTCGGCAGGAAGACGCCGTGCATCGTGAGCGACTGAACGAACTTCGTGCGCTGGTCGAGTGCGCCCAACTCGTCCTCGAGATTGGTGACCCGCACGCCGAGCGCGTCGAGCTCGTCTTTGAGGGCGTCGATCAGCTTTTGGAGTTTGTCGAGGTCCTCTTTCGACGGACCCTTCGGGCCCTGGTTCTCTTGCAGTTTTGCGATGACGCGGGCAACGACGACGGCCATCTCGTAGCGCGTGAGCGGCCGGTCACCTTTGAACTTCCCATCGGGATACCCGTCGATGATTCCGTCGGCCGCCAGGCTCTGTATGTACTGGTAGGCCCAGTGATTGGCCGGCACGTCAGAGAACGGCGTCGCGAAGGCGTCGCCCCGCGCCGCGCCCACGAGCAGCGCGACCGCGAGCGCGGTGGCGAATGCGAGGCGTGCGAGGCGCTGCATAGGTCCTCCAGAGTTCGGAAGCCCGGCGCTCCGCGGCTCGGGCCCGCTCCTGGGCGAAGACGCGGAAAACACGCCCATCGTGTCCGAGCGAGGGCGCTTGTATACGGAGGCACGGACTCGAGTCCTTCCCCAGCTTCCGCCGCGGAACGGCACCGGATGGGCCCCCAACCCGCGCTAACGCGCCTGTTATGCGCCCGACGCGGCTCGGCTGATGAGCAAGCGCTCGGCGATCAGCAGGGCCGCGTAATCGTCGATCGGGCGGGGCGGCAGCAGCATCCCGCGCGGGATCAGGCGGCGCCAGCCGCGCGGCGGATTCGCCTGAAAATAACGCTCGCGCGCGAGCAACGTCGTTTCCCTTTCGTCCACGATGCTGACCGGCACGCCGAGCTCGGCGACGATCTTGCCGACGATCCCCGCGTGCGTGCCGCCGCCCAGCGCCACGGCGCGGATCGGATGACACGCCAAGAGGGCGCGTAGCGAATCGCCGAGGCGCTCGGTCGGCACGATGCCGAGGTCCAGCGGCGTGAGCCCGATGCCGGTCACGACCGCGTAGCCGCACTTGCGCGTTCCCGGATCGATGCCGAGGACCGCTTCCGCTTCGGCGCTCACCGCGGCGTGCGGCTCAGGTCGAAGGTGACCGGAATGCCGCCCGTATGCGGATAGACGTCGGCCACCGCCCGGGCCACGATATAGAAGCGTCCGTGCCCCTCGCGGATCTCCCGCTGCGTGGCCTGGACCCGTTCGAGGGTCAGCGCCGGGATCGCGTTGGCGAAGTACGTCGGCATGCCGCCCTCGATCGCGGTGGAGGACACGGCGCCCGAAAGCTGACCGTAAGCGACGTTGGGGATGATCGCGGTACCGCCGTCGATCTCGACGCTCGCGATGGGCTGGTGCGCGGTGAAAATCCGCTGGTCCGAATACGGCGCGAACGTGAACGCGATCGTGTCGCCGGCGAAGAGATTTTCATCCGCAACGGCCACGAGCAAGACTGGCCCACGGATCAAGAAACCCTGAACCTTCGCGTCGGCCAGCACGGCGCTGAGCTTTCGCGAGATGTCGGGATCGGAGGCCCGGCCGCGGAACGGCTTGAGCCCTTGCGGCACGTAGGTGCGGTTGAGGTATGCGACGACCGCGTCGAAGAACGCGGCCAAGCGCATCGCCCGGTCCGACGCGGTTTGCTGGGGTGAGATCAAGAGATACTGGCTGTAGAGCAGATCGCCGTGATTGACGACGACGTTGTTGAGCCGGACCTGCTTCTCCAGCGCGTCGGCCTGCGCTTGGAGCTGGTTGACTTGATTGTTGATTTCGCTCAAATGAAAGAAGGCGGCCCGCGCGTACGCGGAGAGCAAGAGCGTGGTCACGGTCACGATCAGGGCGATCATCATGCCGGTCGTCACGGCCACGATCGTCGACGTGTATTTCGGCCGCAATCCGAAGAGCGTCATCCGCTTGCGCCCGACCTGGTGCCCGACGCGGTCACCGATGTAGGCGATCAGCCCAGCCACCAGCACGATGACGACGACGACCAGCAGGCCTCCGAGGGTACCCACCGCGTTAGTACCGTGCCGCGCGGCGTAACATCGCGGCGCCGCCCGCGGTGAAGATCAGATTCGGCAGCCAGGCGCCGATCGTCGAGACCGCATACCCGCCGGCGAATCCCGAGAAGAGCGCCGACGCGATGCTAGCGATCACGAAGTACACGAACGCCACCGCGACCGCCAAACCGAAACCCAGCCCCGTTCCACCGCCGCTGCGCGACGGCCGCATGCCGAAGGGCACGGCGATCAACGTGAACACGAAAGAAGTGAACGGTCGCGCAAGCTTTTCCTCGTACGTCGTCTGGTAAGCGCGCGTTTCTTGCGGCGACAGTTGACCCGACGCAATGATCTCTCGTATTTGCGAGCGGCTCATGGACTCCCGGTTGTTGTCCATCGTGCGCTGCTGGATCTCGGTCGGCTTTTCACCGACGTCGACGCGCATGTCCGGCTCCTTCGAGGATTGCGTGGTGCCGTCGGCGTTGAAGCGGTAGATCGAGGCTTCGTCGAAACTCCAAGAGGGCTGATCGTAGTGTCCGCGGTCGCTGAAGAGGACCGCTTGCGGCCGGTTGTCGGAGCCGTACGTCACGATCGTGACGAACAAGAGCTCCTGGGTCGTCGCGTCGTAGCCGCGAAAGTAGGTAACTTGCTGGCCGCCGCCGGGCAAATTGGCGACGACCGTGTGCGTTCCGCCGCCGAACGCGCCGACGTGCCGGATCGTGTCGTCCCGCAACCGCGCGGCTTGGTCATTGGCATACGGCACGACGCCCTCTTGCAAGACGAGTACCAGCAGCGAAACGGCAACGCTGACGATCAACAGCGGCGCGACGGCGCGGATCAGACCCACGCCGCCGGCCTTGAGCGCCGTGATCTCGCTCTCGCCCGAGAGCCGTTGCATCGCGAGCAACGTGCCGAGCAACATCGCCATCGGAACGATCGTCACGACGATTTGCGGCAGCTGCCATAGGAAGTATTCGACGGCTGCGACCAGCGGCGCGTGCTCTTCGGCCACGAGCCGGCTGATCGCCAGAATGTTGGTCGCCGCGAAAATCAGCGTGAAGGCGGAGAGCCCGAATGCGAACGGTCCGGACAATTCCGAAACCATGTAACGGTCGAGGATCGTCGGATGCACGACGCTGGACACGAGGTCGCGCAGCGGCGATTTCCACCGCCGCAAGGCGACGACATCGAGGACGCTCACGCGCATCAGAGCCGGAATCCCTCGCCGAGGTAAAATTGCCGCGCGGTCGGCGAATCCAAGACTTCTTGGGCGTTGCCCGATACGACGATCTTGCCGTCGTTGAGGATGTAGGCGCGATCCACGATCGCCAGCGTTTCACGCACCTGATGGTCCGTGATCAGAACGCCCAGTCCCCGGTCGCGCAACTGGCGGATCATCAGTTGAATGTCGGCGACCGCGATCGGATCGATTCCGGTGAACGGTTCGTCGAGCAGCAAGAACGCCGGTTCGGTCGCGATCGCGCGCGCGATTTCCACCCGGCGTCGCTCCCCGCCCGAGAGCGAGTCGCCGCGCGCGTCGATCAATTTCGTGAGGCCGAACTCGTCGAGCAGCGCGGGGAGCCGGCTCTCCTGTTCCTGCGCCGGCACGCCGTTCATCTCCCAAATCAGCCGGATGTTGTCGCCGACGGAGAGTTTACGAAAGATCGAGTTCTCCTGAGCGAGGTAGCCGATGCCCGCGCGCGAGCGCTTGTACATCGGCAGACCGGTCAGGTCGGTCGTGGCCTCCCCGTTCTGCAACACGACGCGCCCTTCATCGGGCTTCACCAGGCCGACGACCATATAGAACGTCGTCGTCTTGCCCGCGCCGTTGGGGCCGAGCAAGCCGACGACTTCGCCCGTGTGGACGTTCGCGCTGACGCCGTCCACCACGGCGCGCGCGCCGTAATGCTTGACGAGGTCCTCGAGAATGATCAGCCGGTCGGCGTCGCCCGTCATGGCGTCAGCGGGCGCCGGAAACGTTGATGTGGCCGTCACGCAGGTTCCAGTCGAGCGAGTCGCCCCGCAACTCCTCGCCTTGCGGCGAATGCAATACGACGTTTCCCTGACCGTGGATCACTTCGGTCGGGTCGTCGTAACGAAGCGAATCGCTGGTGAGCGTCATGCCGTTCTGGTCGACGGCGATCACACCGCCCGACATCCGGACGGCTTTATCCCGTTCGATGACGGTCCCCACCGGGGCGTCGGCGGTCAGGCGTTTTCCGTTCGCACCGTAGAACGTGATGTGGGGCCGGACGAAATCGCTGCGTCCCGTGTTGGTTCCAAAATACTGGCCCGTTTCGGCATCGGCCCGTAACACGTACACTCGGCGATTGCCTTTCTGCTTGGTCAAATAGATGTACTTCGAGCCGACCTTGTGGGCGTGCAGCACGATCGGCACTCCGGTCGGCGTCGGGTTGGCCGTGGCCGCGGACGGCACCGCGGACGGCGCCGTGGGCGCCGGACTCGGCGGTTCCGCGGGTTTCTCGCCCGCGCAGCCCGTTGCTAGGAGTGCCGCCAACACGGCTCCGCCGCCGGTGCGCTTCATCGGGATAACCCGTTCGCGGGTGAACCGGGTTCACCCAGTCCTAAACCTTCGCGTTCAGCCGGCGCCGAACCGCGTTCAGCCAGCGCTGAACCGCGTTCAGCCAGCGCACCCAAGGCTAGCGCCGCGTAGGGGATCCAGACGAAGGTCATTTGGACGATCCCGACGGTGTCCAAGACGCCGCTGACCGCCAGCGCTACGAAGGCCGCGCAGACGCCCAGGACGAGCGCGCGTTCTGGTGGCGGCACGAGCGGCAAGCGGCGTCGCACGACCCCCCCGAAGCGCACCCAGCCATAGGCCGCGGCGGCTAAGCCGGCCAGCCCCAGCTCGCCTGCTAACGAAAGGTAGACGTCGTGGGGGTGCAGCGCGCCGAACGTCCCGGGCTCCGCGCCGTTGACGGTTCGGATCGCCGGGTAGACGCGCCAATAGCTGACCGGCCCGACTCCCGTCAACGGAAAAAGCGACGCGACCCGCAGCCCGCTCTCGAGCGTGCGGAGCCGGCTGAACGAGTCTGACGGATCGTGGTGCGGGAAGGGCCGCAGGAGCAGCAGCGCGGCAGCTAGCGCCGTGCCGGCCGCGAGGGCCAACCCCGTGCGGCTGCGACCCCGCGCGAAGGCGAAGAACATCGCGCCCGCGGCAGCCCCGGCCAACGCCTCCCGCGAGAAGGTCAGGACGAGCGCGCAACTGCCGAGCGCGACGCCGGCCACTCCTAGCCGCCGCAGCAGCAGTCCGCGAGCGCCGGCCGCCACCCCCAGCGCCACGAACACAAAGAGATCGAGGAACTCGGCAAACTGATTCGCGTTGAGAAAGAGGCCGGCCGCGCGGCCGTGGGCGACGGCGTAGAGTCCGGCGGGCACGTGGGTGAGGACCATCCCGATGCCCAGCACCGTCGCGATCAGGCCGGCCGCCAGGTAGGTCAAGAGCAGTGTCTCGGCGACCCCCGGCCGGTGAAACGCGCGGACCAGCGCGAGATGGAAGAACGCGGCAAGCACCATCGTGGCGACGACTTGCACGCCGGAGAGCGGGTCCAGGCCGAAGAGCGCGCTGACGAACGCCGCGCCGATCCAGACCGCGAGAATCGTACGCGAGGGCGACGGCGCGCGCAGCGCCCCCTCGCGGACCAGCATCGCGGCGCAGACCAAGGCCGAAAGCGCCAGCAGGCCCGCGAGCACGCCCGCGCCCGCCCGCCCGAGGAACGCGAAGCCGACCGGCGGGGTCGGCGACAGCGCCGCGAGCGACGCGTAAAATTGCACGCCGACGAAGTACAGGGCGAGCGCCGCCGTCAGCAGGGAGGCCTGCGCGATCATCCCGGCGCCAGTGCGTCAAGGATCGCGCCCGCGATGGCGGCCGCGCCGCCGGGCGGCCCCATCCGCTCGCGACCGGCCGCGCCCATTTGGGCCAAGCGCTCCGGATCGTCGAGCAGTTCGGCAACGGCGGGCGCCGCGAGACCAGGCGCGGTCGGCACGAGCAGGAGCGCGCTTCCGAGCAGCCGTTGCTGCCGCATGCGATACCAATCCTGGGGTGACCGGGGCGACCGGTCCCCTCGTATCGAGCGCTGGGGCCGGCTCTCGCCGAGCGCCACGACCGGAATGCCGAAGGCCGCGGCCTGTTCGTTGGCGGTCCCGGCCTGCCCCAGCACGAGGACGCTGGCCCGCAAGAGGGTACCGAGGGTTCCGGTCCAGCCGACCAGCCGGGCCGGCCCGACGCGCACCGCGAACGCTCCGCCGGCCGGGAACGGCGCTTCGCACCGTTCCCAACCGTCGGCGACCAGTTCTCGTTCGAAGCGCGCGGCATCGAGCGCCGGAGCGACCGAGAGGAGGGCTCCGGGTCCCGGGCGCAGCCGGCCGAGCGCGCGCACGACGCGGGCTAAGCGCACGCCATCGGCGTACGCCGTCTCGCGGCTGCCGGGCAGAACGCCGATCCACTGGCCGCCGAGTCCGCCGGCCTCGTCGCCGTCCACGAGGTCCACGATCACGTTCCCCGGAGCCTCGGCTTCGACGTGCAGCCCGCGCAGCATGGCCGCCGTCCCTTCGTCCCGGACGAACGCCCGGAGAGCCCGGCGCAGGAGGACGCGCTCGAAGGGGCCATAGGGCGCGACGTGGACGCTCTTGGCGGTTCCAACGAACACGGTCGGCGTCCGGGCGAGGAGGGCGAGCGCGAGCGCATACGCATCGCCGACCGCCACGACGACGTCGTAACGCGCCCGCGCCTTGCCGAGAAAAAGCAGCTGTGCGGCCAGCAACCTCGTGAAGCCGGCGCGCAGGTCGCGCGAGAAGGCGCGGACGTTGCCCATCGCCACGAGGCCTCCGCTCGGCATCGCGCGACGCGGGCCGACAAGCGTAAGCGGTGCCGCGCCGGCGCCCGTGCCGACCAGTGCGAGCAAGTCGAGACCGGCAGGTTCTCCCGCCAGGCGCGCGACCTCGACCGCAATCCGGGCGGCGATCGCGGTTTCACCGTGGCCGTTGGCGACGAAGAGGACTCGCAGCATTCCTAGTCCGGTGCGCCGGCGAGTACCGGCTCCGCGCCGCCGAGGAGTGGCAGCAGGTCAAAGCGCGCGATGCGCGCGCGCCCGTGGTCGCCGTCGCGCGCTAGCTCGGTGCGCGAGACGTACCGGGCATAGGGGCCGGCGTGAACGATCGGAACGCCGTCCGCGACCTCGGGAGCGGGCAAGGTATCGTGGCTGTGGCCGCCCAGGATCAGGTCCAGGCGCGGAACCTCGCGCGCGAGGCGGCGGTCGGCCGGCAAGCCTAGATGCGAGAGCACGACCAGGGCCGCGTCCTCGGGCGTGGACGCCGCGATGCGCCGCGCCGTCTCGAACGGGTCGAGGAAGCGCCAGCCGAAGAGGCGTTCCCAGGGGCTGCCGTCGGGGTATTGCACGACCAGCAGCGAAAAAACACGCACGCGCCAGCCGTCCCGCTCGAACGTTACCTCAGGCTCGAACGGCAAAGGCCGGCCCCGGGTGTCGACCAGGTTCGCGCATAGGAGCGGATGCGCCATCCGTCGCGCGCGCGCCGCGAGCAGGGCGAAGACGTAGTGAAATTCGCGATTGCCGATGCCCTGCGCGTCGTAACCCGCCAGGTCGAGCTCTGCCAGGATCGGTTCCCGGCGATGGTAGACCGTCTGGCTACCCCGCAACGAATCACCGCAGTCGAAGAGCAACCCCGGCTCGGCCGAGCGCAGCGCCTGCAGGCGCGGCACGATGCCCCGGTGGTCGTGCAAATCGGAGGTGTGATAGATGCGCAGCCGCTCGTTCACGGTGCGAGGACGTTCGCACCGCCGCGAGCGAGTGCGAGGGCGAACGCGGCGCAGCGACGCAACGCGTCCGGCGGTCCGAGCGCCGCGCGCACGTCGCGGAAATCCGCCAGTTGGGGTGCGGGATCGCGCAACAGATCTTCGAGCGCCTCAGCGAGCCGCTCCGGCGTCGCGTCGTCCTGCAGACGTTCGGGCACGACCTCGCGGCCGAGCAAGATGTTCGGCAGCGTGACGTACGGAGTCCGCAAAATCCGCTTGGCTAGCGCGACCTGCGCCGCTTCGATCACGTACAGCGCGACGGTCGGAACCTCACGCAGAGCCGCTTCGAGCACGGCCGTGCCCGACGCGATCCAGGCCGCGTCGGCGACATCGAGCGCAGCCGCCGCGCCCCGCACGATGCAGACGCCGTCGAAGAACGTCCGCTTGAGTTCGGCCGCGATCAGGCCCTCCACGTCGGCGTCGGCCGCGCTGACGACGAACCGCGCGTTGGGCCGGTGCGCGCGAACGACGCGGCACGCTTTCAACAAGCGCCCCAGGTGGCGCCCGATCTCGGCCCGACGGCTGCCCGGCAGCAGCGCCACGAGGCCGCCGTCGGGCGGCGCCGGCGGCCTCGGCGCACGGGGTTCCACGAGCGAGCGCAACGGGTGGCCGAAGTAGGCCACCGGCAGCGACAGTGACTCGTAGAAGTCGCGCTGATGTTGGAAGGGCGTCAGCGCCACCGAATAGCGCGCGACGGCGCGCGCCTGCGACTCGCGGTCCAGCCACGCCCCGGGCGGAAAGAAGTACAGGATCGGACCCGGGTACCCGAGCAGTCGCAAGGTCTTGGCGAAGCGCAGATTACTCGCGCCGAAGTCGACCAGCACGATCAGGTCCCACGGCGAACTGCGCACCCACAGCGCGTGACGCCACATGTTGACGAAGAGTGGCGGAATGCGCCGTATCGCCGCGGCGGGTCCCATGCTCGCCCAGCCGGTCGTGCGCGACGTCAACCCGATGCCCGCCGCCGACATCCGTTCGCTTCCGATCCCGACGAAGCGGATGCCCGGCTCGAGTTCGCGCATCGCGGTCGCGAGCGCGGCCGCCAGCATGTCGCCCGATGCTTCGCCCGTGGCCATGAACACGCGCATCGCGCGCGACGTCACTTGCAACGCCGCGCCCTGCGCGGCGTCACTTGCAACGCCGCGCCCCTGCGCGGCGTCACTTGACGATGCCGCGTTCGGTCGGCGCTTCGATGAATGCCAGGAGGTGGCGCCCGTGCTCGCTCCTGACGATCGAGCGCATCGCTTCGGCGGCTTGCGAGATATTATTTCCGGAGCGGTACATCAGCCGGTAGCATTCTTTGAGTTCCGCCAGGATCTCGGCGGTGAACTCCGACCGGCGCAGGCCGATCGTGTTGAGTCCGTACGGCTGGGTCGGATGGCCTTCGACCAGGAAGTAGGGCGGGACGTCGCGTTTGAGTTTCGTGCCCCCACCGACCATCGAATGGGCGCCGATGCGCACGAATTGATGCACGCCCGTCTGCCCGCCGACGTTCGCGTAGTCCTCGATCGATACGTGGCCCGCCAACTGCGCGGTCGACGACATCGTCACGTGGTTTCCGATGCGGCAGTTGTGCGCGATATGGACGTAGGCCAAGAGCAGCGTATCGTCACCGATCGACGTCACTTCGTCTTCACCGGTCGCGCGGTGAACCGAAACGTATTCGCGCAGGATCGTCCGGTTCCCGATCGTCGTGTAGGCCCGCTCGCCGTGATATTTGCGGTCCTGCGACGGTGCGCCGACCGAGCAGAAGGGATGGATTTCGCAATCTTCCCCGAGGGTCGTGTACCCGTTGACGACCACGTGGGCCAGCAACCGCGTCCTGGCGCCGACGCGAACGTGCTCGCCGATCACGCAGAAGGGGCCGATCTCGGCCCCTTCGCCGATAACGGCTTTCGGGTGAACGATCGCGGTCGGGTGTATCAACGGTGCCGCGTCCTCACTGATGCAACACCGTCGCGTCCATGCCGAAGTTCACGATGTCGGCCACCGCGAACATCAACTCGGCGGCGCACACGAGCTTCGCATCGACTTTGGCTTCGGCCCGGACCCAGCCGATGTTCGAGCGCGAGCGGAGTAACGTCACTTCCATATCGAGCCGGTCGCCCGGCACGACCGGGCGGCGAAACTTGCACTTGTCGATGCCCGTCAAGAACGCGGTGCGCCGCAAGAAATCATCAGGTGCTAAAATGATCGTGCCGCCGAGCTGCGCCAGCGCTTCGATCATCAAGACCCCCGGCATCAGCGGGTTGCCCGGGAAATGTCCTTGGAAAAAGTGTTCGTTCATCGACAGGTTCTTGTAGCCCAGCGCGTGCTTCATCGGCGTAAGACTCGTGATGCGATCGACGAGCAGCATCGGATAGCGGTGGGGCAGAACCTCCATCAGCTGGAGGATGTTCATCGCATTCCCGACTTCGAGTCCCATCAGCTCGCCGCTCCCGGCGCCGCGTAGGGGCGCTGCGCGGCGCGCAGCCCGCGCACGGCCTGCGCGTGGAGGCGATGGCCGCTCTTGACCGACAC